>Ga0209698_10001481_pt1 | contig 27038 bp, 27 predicted proteins | sample LitLauG_LLR_2012_FD_187203 | JGI IMG/M metagenome (GOLD analysis project Ga0209698, IMG submission 187203) | Freshwater sediment microbial communities from Pennsylvania, USA - Little Laurel Run_MetaG_LLR_2012 (SPAdes) (version 2) | ecosystem: Environmental > Aquatic > Freshwater > Creek >... | reverse complement strand
GTACGTTTCTTCCACGGAGGCGAGGAGTTCGTCGAAGGCGGGCTGGTCCTCGCCGGGCACGGTCTCGAATGACGCGCAGAGGTGTTTGCGTGCGTTCTGAGAAGATCGAGCTTTGGCTTCGGGGGTGACGGGTCCGCGGGATTTAGAGCCGTTTTGGCGGGCCGCGTCGGATTTTGATTGAAATGCCATGACTAGGGATCGCATGGGGTCGCGGGCGGAGTCGGCGGTCGGAAGCGAGAAGAGATTGATTTTGGGATGGTTGGGCGTCGGGCGGGGTGGTGAGAGCTGTTAGCGCGGGTAGGGATGGCCGTTTAGGGTGGTTAGGGCGCGGTAGATTTGCTCCGCAAGGACAACGCGGGCCAGTTCGTGGGGCATGGTCATGGGCGATAGCGCCAGCAGCAGATCGGCGCGGGCGCGCCATTCCGGGGGCAGGCCGTCGGAGCCTCCGATGATGAAGACAACATCATGAAACTTCTGGATCTGTGCGATCAGAGCCGCCGAATCCAGTGCGCGGCCTTGCGGGTCCAGGAAGATTTTCGCCGCTCCCGGATGTTTCGCCCACGGATCGAAGCGGGCTGGATTTATCTCGCGCATCTCGACTTTCGCGTAGCGAGTGGAGCGCTTGATGTACTCCTCCGCCATCGCGTTTGCGTGCGTGTCGCGAGCCTTGCCGATGTAATAGAGCCAGAGCTTCACTGGAAATACGCGCGCATGCGGTCGATGGCGGTCGTTAAATTGTCGAAGGAATTGGCGATGGAGAAGCGCAGGTAGCCTTCGCCGTTCGCGCCGAACGCGGCGCCGCTCAGGCAAGCGACGCCCGCGTCATTGAGGAGCGCGTCGGCGAGTTCCTTGGACGATTTTCCGGTCCCGCGAATATCGGGGAAGGCATAAAACGCACCCTCGGGAACAGGGCAGCGGAAGCCGGGCAGCGTGTTGAGACCCGCGCAGAACGCATCGCGGCGGCGGCGGAACTCCATCACCATTGTTTCGACATCATCCTGCGGACCCTCCAGGGCCGCGATGCCCGCACGCTGCGTGAACGACGCGGTGCAGGACGTGGAATTGACGATCATCAGATTCACCGGCTCGACCAACCATTCCGGCAGCACGCCGTAGCCGAGGCGCCAGCCGGTCATCGCATAGGTCTTCGAAAATCCGTCCAGGATGATCGTCTTCTCCAGCATCCCCGGCAGGCTGGCGATGGAGAGAGGCTCGTCGCCGAAGTAAATGCGCGAATAAATTTCGTCGGAGAGGACCAGAATGTCGCGGTCGCGAATCGCTTCGGCCAGCGCGCATATTTCCGAGACCGGCATGAGGGACCCGGTGGGATTCTGCGGCGAATTGAGGATGATCAGCCGGGTCTTCGGCGTGAGCTTCTCAACAATTGAATCCGTCGTGACGGTCGAATAGGGTACCGGGGTCGCGCCGCAGAAGCGGATCATCGATTCGTAAATGGGGAAGCCGGGATTGGGATAAATCGCCTCGTCGCCTTCTTCCAGCACCGCCAGCATCGGGAAGTACATCATCGGCTTGCCGCCGGGCACCACCGTCACGCGATCGGCGGAGACTTCAACGCCGCGCGTGCGCGAAACGTATTTGGCGATCGACGCGCGCAGTTCCGGCAATCCCTGCGTGGGTCCGTAGTGTGTGAAACCCTGATCCAGCGCGGCTTTTCCGGCGTCAATCACATGGCGAGGCGTTTCGAAATCCGGCTCACCGATCTCCAGGTGAATGATGCTGCGGCCCTGCGCCTCCAGCGCCCGAGCGCGGCGCAGCACTTCGAACGCCGACTCGGTCCCGATGCGGGACATGCGCGCGGCTAGCTTCATTTCTCACACTCTGGAAGGCAGCAGTGTGTGTAGGGGGCGAAAACGCGGGACAGCCCGCTCTGTCCACGGCGGCGCCACGGTGACACAGTATTTTTCGCGAAAAATCGTGCGCGCCCTGGGACAGAGAAGGCTGTCCCGGTTTTCGCGCGCGTTCGAAGCGTGGATGATGTGAGAGTGTGAGAAATGCGGGCCGGCTTCATGCTTTCTTAAAAAACGGAATTGTGTCGCGGGTTTCGGCCAGCACGACCGCGTCGCCGATGGTCACGCGGTCGCCGGCGATGCGCGCCGTGACGCGTTTGCCGTCTTCTAGTGTGACGATGACCAACTGATAGGGAGCGTCGGCCGCGAACTGCTCGGGCGGCGCGAAGACTGTGGTTTCGGTGTAGATGACGCCTTTCATGCGACCCCCAACACGGTGACGACGGCAGTTGCGCCGCTGCCGCCCAGGTTTTGCGTCAATCCCAATTCGTGCCGCGCTATCTGGCGCTCGCCTGCCTCGCCGCGAAGCTGCAAGGCGACGTCGCAAATCTGCGCCACGCCGGTTGCGCCGACTGGATGGCCCTTCGACTTTAAGCCTCCGCTGGTGTTGATGGGACGCTCGCCGGTGAGACTGGTGCAGCCCGACTCCGCATATGCGCCGCCGGAGCCTTTTTCAACGAAGCCTAAATCCTCCGTGGCGACGATCTCGGCGATGGTGAAACAGTCGTGCAGTTCGGCGAACTGAATGTCTTTCGCGGTCACACCGGCCATTTTGTAGGCCTTCTGCGCCGCTTCGCTGACGGCGCGGAACGTGGTGATGTCTTCTTTTTCATCCAGCGCGACGTGGTCGGATGTTTGGGCGATGCCGCGCACCCACACGGGCTTCCTGGTGAACTCATGCGCGCGATCCATGGGGCAGAGCAGCACCGCAGCCGCGCCGTCGCTGACCAGGGAGCAATCGTAGACCGTCAGCGGATCGGCGATCGGCTTGCCTTTCAGCGCCTGTTCGAGCGTTATGACCTTGCGCATGTGCGCCTGCGGATTCTTCGCGCCATTGGCGTGATTTTTCACCGCGACCGAGGCGAGTTGTTCGCGCGTGGTGCCGTATTGGTGCATGTGGCGCCGCGCGATCATGGCGAACAGGGCGGGGAACGTTGCACCGGCGCGTCCTTCGCCCGCCATGTCGCCCGCGCCGGCCAGAATTTCGGTGACCTTGGGCGTGGTCTGGCTGGTCATTTTTTCGACGCCGCCGACCAGCACCAGGTCGTAGACGCCCGCCGCCACCGCAGACCAGGCGTGGAAAAACGCGGAGCCTGACGACGCGCAGGCGGCTTCAAATCTGGTACAGGGGACGTGTTCGACGCCCATCGCGCCGGCGATGTACGGAGCCAAGTGGTTTTGGCCCACAAACGACGGACCTGCGAAGTTGCCGAGGTAAAAAGCCTCGACTTGTGATGGAGTTACGTTGGCATCGGCCAGCGCGGCCCAGCCCGCTTCCACGGCCAGGGAGCGCAAATCGCGGTCGGCGAAGGCTCCAAAAGCGGTCTTCCCGATCCCAATCACGGCGACTTTCCTCATATATGATTAGGATAGCGCGGCCGATAGTAAGGTGAAGTGGCAATCCGACGGGGAGAGCCCGCTGTGTCCACTGGTCTTGTTTCTGGGGAACTGTGGCATTTGTGGGCTGGGGACACAGTAGGCTGTCCCCTTCGGATTGCGAATTTAAGTTGCACGTTTTGGACGCCCCGGCCGTCATGTTTCGTAGATGGCCACCAGCGTCCTTATTTTGGAAAGACGAATGAGCGAAGCCCACGGCTCCACTTTCGACGCTGCTCCGCTGTCTTCTGAGCGGGAGACACAGTTCGTTCAACAGAACATGCGGCGGGTGTTCCTGCTGATTTACCGCATGGTGGGCAACGTAGCGGACGCGCAGGACCTGACGCAAGAAGCGTTCATCAAGGCGCTGCAGCGGCAGGATCAACTGAAGGATCTGGACAAAGCCGCGCACTGGCTTTCGCGCATCGCCAGCAACACGGCCATCGATTTTCTGCGGCGCGCCGGACGCGTCAGTTTTTCCGATATCGACGAATTGATCGATCCGGTGGCCAGCGCGCCCGAAGACAGCCCGGAGCAACTGGTGCTGCGGGGCGAGCATGCGGCGTATCTGGAAGAAGGCCTGAATTCGCTGACCGGGCGGGAGCGCATGGCGCTGCTGCTGCGGGACGTGGAAGGGCTGCCGGCCGAGGAAGTGGCCGCACAACTGAACTGCTCCAAGGCCACGGTGCGGTCGCACATCGCGAATGCGCGGGTGAAGCTGCGGAAGTATTTGGAGCGTCCGCGGCGCAGAGGTACAGTATGACCCGGCATGTGAACATGGCGCATCTGGCGCTTTACGCATCGGGCGACGTCGGGCTGCTGGACCGCGTGCAGATCGGCATGCATGTCCGCCAGTGCGAACGCTGCCGTACGCGCGTGGCCCAATTTCGGGACGATGCCGCGGCGCTGCGCGAGACGTCGGCGGAGATGCCGGCCCAGTTAAAAAATGACTTGGATTGGACGCGACTGTCGGCGGAGATGACGGCGAACATCCGCGTGGGTTTGGCAGCGGGTGAGTGCGTCGCGCCGAAGAAGCAAAGAAAAGTCGTTGCTTCCATTCCCATGATGTGGCGGCCGATTGCGGCCAGCGTCGCGATAGCGGTTACGCTTACGGTGGTGCTGATCGGCGGCTGGTGGCTGAACATGACGCCGCAGGATACGCAGTCTTTGAACCGGTCCATGCAGGCGCTGCTGCACGGGCGTAGGGCGATGGACGATCGCGGTCCGGTGATTGAGGCGTCCCAGGAGGGCGTCGAGTTGCGCAAGGACGGCGGACGCTTGGGCGTGGGGCAGGATTCGGCGCAACTGGTGACGGTTTCGGTGAGCACGCAAGGCTCGGCCAGCGCGCATTACGTGGATCAGGATACGGGACAGGTCACCATTACGAGTGTGTATGCGCAGTAGCGTGATCATTTTCGTGGTGGGTGTGGCGGCGTTCGCGCAGACGCCGGGGCGGAAGCTCGACTTCCCGGTGGACTCGCCGGTGCTGGCGGTGTCGTCGGATTGGAGCGAGACGAAGGCCACGCCTCGCGGCGGCGCGTACGTGTTGGACGTCCATGCGGTGCTTTCGCTGCGCAATGCCAGCCAGAAGCGCATCCGCGGCGTGACGCTTTCGGTGCTGGCGCAGGAAGTGACGCCGGGAGGCAAGGGATCGGTTTCCGTGCCCAGCCTGGACATCGCGCCGGGCGAGGCGTTTCCGCTGCGCATCGATCTGCCGCTGCTGTGCCCTTTGGGCGCGGGCGGGCCGATGGTGGAAGTGAAGCTGGACGGAGTGCTGTTCGACGATCTGACATTCTACGGATCGGACAAGCTGCATTCGCGGCGGACTATGACGGTGTGGGAGCTGGAGGCTCGGCGGGACCGCAAATACTTCAAGACGCTGCTGGAGACGGCGGGCAACGACGGTCTGCAAAGGGAAATTTTGAATGGGCTGGACCGGCAGCGCGAAAGGCCATCGGCGGGCGTGCAGATGGTGCGCGGACGGTCGACGAATACCGATCCAGAGCGGGAGCTGCAATTCGCGTTCCTGCACATGCCGGATTCGCCGGTGGATCCGACGGCCGGGTCGGCCAGGATCGCGGGCAATGAAGCGCGCGCGCCGCATATCAATGTGCAGAACCGGTCGGACCGCGCGGTGAAACATCTCGAACTGGGCTGGATCGTGAAGGATCAGCAAGGGCGCGAGTTTCTGGCCGCGTCGATTCCGTCCGATGTTAGCCTTGCGCCTGGTAAATCGGCTCCGGTGACGGGCGATACGGCGCTGCGGTTTTCCGAGCGCACGCAGATCGACGGCATGACGGGGTTTGTGGCGAGCGTCGAGTATGCCGATGGCTCCTATTGGATTCCCACGCGCGGGGAGTTGAACGATCCGAAGCTGAGGAACATCGTCGCGCCGTCGCCTGAGGAGCAGAAGCTGTATCAGATCTATCGCAAGAAGGGTCTGAACGGGTTGGTTGAGGAATTGAAAAAGTTCTAGTGGAAATTACTCCCTTAGAAGTCAAACGCCGCCTTGATACGGGCGAAAAGCTGCACCTGATCGACGTGCGCGAGCCCAATGAATTTGCGCTCACGCGCATCGCCGGCGCGGAGTTGATCCCCATGCGCCAAATCCCGGCGGAGCTGCAGACGCTGGAAGGCTATTCGGACGAAGCGCCGATCATTGTCTTCTGCCATCACGGAGTCCGCAGCCTGAACGTCGTGAACTGGCTGCGTCAGCACGGCGTCGAGAATTGCCACAGCATGGCTGGAGGCATCGACGCGTGGAGCCTGCAAATCAACCCGTCGGTTGCGCGGTATTGACGCCAGCGACGTCAACCATTTTGTGCAGCTATCGATGTTGATGTTCTCCACGGCGCTCGCATCGGCGCAGCCGAAAATCCTTAATGTCTGCGACGCGCTCAATTCTCCTGTCAATCGCCAGGAGGTGTACGTGCGCGGAACGCTCTGGAGCGCGACTGACGCGAGCGGATTCAATGAAGAAGGCCTAAACGGCGAGCCGTGTCCCGGTTGGCGCGGGCGGTATTTTACTTGGCCGTCGCCGCTCGTGTTCTATCTGGGCTCCGCACTTGGAGTCCAACTCACGCCGGCGCAAGAGCAAGCGAATCTGGAAGCGTGGAAACGGCTCAATGCTCGCTACCGGCGAGATTTCATGTTGAAAGTCCCCTCGATCGTGTTGAAGGGCGTGCTGGTCAAACAGACGATTCCGCTGGCCTTCCGCAAACGTGACGGATCATACACCGGTTGGGGAGTTCCTCCGTTTGGCGATTACTTTGCTGCCTTTGTGATCACTGAGATCCCTAACGTGCCTTGATGCCCAAGCCCGGCTTTACGCCCTCCACTACCTTGCCATCGCGGACCACTACTACTCCGTTGACTAGCACGAACGGGATTCCTTCTGAATACTGATTTGGTTTCTCGAACGTTGCCTTGTCGATGACCTTCGCTGCGTCGAACACTGTGATGTCCGCGTCGGCATCCACTTTCAGACGGCCTTTTTGGGGCAGATTCACGCGATTCGCGGGGAGGATGGTCATCTTGCGGATGGCGCTCATCAGCGTCAGGGCTTTTTCGTCGCGCACGTAGTGGCCCAGCACTCGGGCGTACGTGCCGGCGCCGCGGGGATGGCCTGTTCCGTTGAAAATCATTCCGTCGCTGGCGATGATTACGTCGGGCGACGCCACCGCTTGCCGCGCGGCTTCCTCCGGGATGGAATGGATGATCACGAATCCGCCCTCCTTGCGGTACTTGGCGTACGTGTCGGCCGTCAGCCGCTCGCCTGTGGCCACCCATTGCAGGTCCTCGTATGTGATGCCTAGCCGGGCCTGCCAATCGACGTCGAACACCGCCGAATCGAGGCGCGTTTCGCCTGCGGTGTATGGATACGCCTCGGTCGTGATGTCGAGTCCGTGCTTGCGCGCGCCGGCGATCATCTCCAGCATGAGGTTGGTTTGCGAGGCGGCCATGCTGGTGATGTGCACCAGGTGAATGGACGCGCCCGTGACCGCCGCGTCGGCGATCATCTCCTGAATCGATTCCGTCACCGAGCCCGGCTCAACCGGGCCGGGCGAGCGCATGTGCACGAACACCGTGGCATGGCGCTCCGCTGCGAGGCGGATCACGCTCAAGATTTCCGGATGCGATGCCGAGGGCATATAGGCGATGCCCATCCCTACGCCGAGCGCCTTTTCGTCCAGCCCCTTGCGGATCAGGTCCTCTGTGGCTTGCTGCTCTTCGGTGGTTGCCTTGCGATGCGCCGCATCGCCCGTGGGAAGCAGGCCGCCAGGATCGTGCATTACAGCCATGCGCGCTGGGATGTGGCCCGCAGTGGCTCCGTAATTGATCAGCGCCTTGCCCGCGCGCGCCGCGTACCATTCGGCGACGGGCGAAACGCCGACTTCGAGTTCAAGAGCCGTGGTGACGCCGTCGCGAGCTTTATAGCGGTAATTTTCATCGTCCTGGCCGTGCGAATGCAGGTCGATGAAGCCGGGCGCGACCACCAATCCGCGGGCGTCGATGGTCTGGCGGCCTTGCAAGGGGAGCGGGGAAATGGCCGCGATGCGTCCGCCATTGATACCGATGCTGCGCACGGCGTCGAGCCCGGATTCCGGGTCCATCACGCGGCCGTTGGCGATGACGATGTCGTAGGTTTGCGCGCACAAGGGCATCGCTAACGCTATCAGCAGGCAAACGGCGGGCATCCTGAGGGCGAAGGGGACAGCCCGCTGTGTCCGCTGGTTAGGCGTTGTTGAGACTTCGGCTTTTGTGGATTGGGGACACAGTAGGCTGTCCCCTTCGCCAGTGCGGCTTTTTTCCGGATTCATAGTTGTATTCCTTTGCCTGCGGCCTTGGCCCGCGAGACTGTCAGATGTGCCGCCGCGACGTCTTCTATCGCGAGCCCCAGCGATTTGAAAATGGTGATCTCTTCAGGCGATGTGCGGGTGCAGGCGGCCTCGCCCAACTCGGCAATGATGTGCGCGTCGCCGAATGGGATCAGATCGCCCGACTCTTTCATGGCGGCTTCCCTGGAATCGGCGAAGACGCGCGCGCGCTTCACCAGCGCCGGGTCCATTTCGCGAAACTCCGGACGTGTCGCGCCGATGGACACCACGTGTGTGCCCGGCGCGACCCAGGCGTCGAAAAGGATCGGTTCGAAGACGGCGGCGACGATGGCCACCACGTCCGCGCCGCGCACGGCTTCCTCCGCCGACGCAGCCGCCATGACACCTGTTTCGTCGCAGAACGCGTGAAGATTCTTCGCGGTGGGACTCCACGCCCGCACTTCGCGAAATTGGCGCACGTGCGAAAACGCCTCCAGATGACTGCGCGCCTGCACGCCGGAACCTAAAATCGCCAGCACCGCCGCGTCCGGGCGCGCCAGTTTCCGGACCGACACGGCGGACACGGCGGCCGTGCGCGCTTCGGTGATATAGCAGCCGTCCATGATCGCTTCCAACGCTCCGGTTTCCGGGGCAAGCAGCAGGATGGTGGCCTGATGCGTGGGCACACCGCGCTCCGTATTGGTGGCGAAGAACGTGACCAGTTTGGCGCCCAGCGCCGGAGTCGATGGCGCGAACGCGGGCATCATCGCGAAGAAGCGGCGGTCGCCCGCCTGCAAAACGGTGCGCAACGGCTGAACGACGGTGCGCGCGGAAAACGCGGTCATCGCGCTGTCCATCGCCTCGATAAGGTCCGGCATGGGAAGCAGCGCGCGCACGTCCGCTTCGGTGAGGAACAAAGGCATTCGCCTATTGTATATTCCGCGTGAGCTTGAGCACCGCAGGCCATCCGCCCGCGCGCTGAATCGACGGGATGAACATATAATCGATCCAATCCTGATCGGAGCCCTTGAAGTTCGCCGGCACCGGCGCGTCCAACTCCACTTTCTTTGGGCTCACGGCAGCGGCCAACGTGCACCACACGGCGGCTTTTCCGCGGCACACGAGCTTGGTGGAATCCTGATTCAGCCACTTCAGCGCGGTTAGAATATCCTGCACCCGCTCCTCATCGTCGGTTTTGTTGAAAGTCAGAAACATCAGCCCACTGCGATCCCTGTGAGCCACGGCTGATCCCGTCTGGAACGGCGTAATCTTCAACGCCGCATGGGACGGGTCGGGATATTCGGCATCCACCAACAGCATGGCCGGCTTCGCGCCGTCATGCCACGTGCCTGCCACGCGATCGGAGCCGCGCGACAGCGCGATGTTCGCGCCGCTGCGCTGCTCGTACACGCGTTCGGGCCACTCCGCCGCCAGCGCCAGCATCAGGCGCTCGCGATCCGGCGCGGCGGTGTTCTGGCGCTGCGCATTGGTGATCCATTGCTCGACGAGCTGCGCGTAGGTCAGGGCATTTTTGGGCAGCGTGCGTCCGAATAGCGCCAGCAGTTCGTTGGGCTTTTCCGACGTGAAACTTTTTTCCAGGAAATCGGCCGATTGCGGGTCCGCGCCCAAGACCGTCTTGGCAAAAAACTTGTACACCGCCTCGCGGCTGTCCTTGTTGTAGTTGTGCGGCGCGTCGATCTGCACCATCTCCACGTTCGCCACCTTGTCGTACAGTTCGTACATGCCGCGCAGCGCGGGATACTCAATCTGCGGCGTGTTCTTGGTCCAGTCTTGGGTCGTCGAAACCATGAACATGGGCCGCGGAGCCATTAACGCGGCGATCTCCATATTATTGGTCCCGATCCGCAGCAGCGGGGCGTTTTCGCATGGCGACCCACCTTGATAAATCGACGAAATCATGTTTACGGGCGCGGAAAATTTGATGCGGTCGTCCACGGCCTGCAGCATGAGGATTTGCGTCGCGCCGCCGGAGGCTCCGGTCGCGCCGATGCGGTTCGGGTCCACATCCGGCAGGGATTCCAAAAAGTCCACTGCGCGGATGGAGTTCCATAACTGCATGCCGAGCAGGCCGAATCCCCACAGTTGTTCGCGCTTGCCCGTCGCCAGATGAGGCATCTGCACCGTGTCGTTATACCCGATCATGTCGTAGGTGAACACCACGAAGCCCTGCCGCGCGAGGTTGATGGCGCGTCCCGGCACCGATCCCGTGGCGGAATTTTCGAGGCGTCCATACGCCCAATGCCCGTGCGGCGAAACGATCGCCGGAAACGGCGCGTTGCGGCCCAAAGGACGATACAGATTTCCGCCCAGATAGAATCCCGGCATAGTTTCCAGAAGAACCTTTTCCACGGAGTAGCCCTTGCGGTCGATCTTGCCGAAAACCTGCACGCTCAGCGGAGCTTTTTCGGGCATCGGAAGCAAGCCGGCGGCGAACAGGATTTGTTTGCGCAGATGCGCCGCGCGCGGCTCCCATTCGGCGCGGTTTTTGAACGAAGGCGGGGCAAAATGGGTGTCCGAGGTAATCACAGTCACATTACGGGAATCCTCGGCCGGAACCTGCGCGGAAACCATGCAAGTGGCCGAGACGAGAAGAGTTGTTGCGAATCGCATAGCGTCGCTGACAAGTTTACCTGAGCCGGAATGAAAAATCGCGGAGCTATGATGTGGGCGCCATGCGAACGCTCGCCGTCCTCTCTTTGGCCATCGGAATCGGACTGGCCTCCGCGCTTTTGAGCATTGTCGATGCTGTGTTGCTGCGGCCTTTGCCCGTGGCGCGGCCTTCGGAAGTTCTGCGTGTGTTCACGGCGTCGCAGTCGCAGCCTTACGGCCTCGTTTCTTATCCGGATTTTCAGGAACTGCCGGGCGCCGTCGCCCAGTGCCTGATCCCCGTGGCGGTGGGCGATCCGGCGCGGATGCAGCTCGCTTTGGCTGTGACGCCGGATTATTTCGAAGTGCTCGGCGTTGCGCCGCGCTTCGGGCGGTTGCTCCGCTCGGAAGACGAACGCGCCAACGTTGCGGTGTTGGCGCATGGCAGCGCGTCGGACGTCGGGAAGAAACTGCGTGTCGCGGGCAGGCTGTACGTGATCGTCGGCGTCGCACCGAAACATTTTGGTCTCGACCGGTTTTTGCACGAGGATTTCTATATTCCGATCCGTTCCTATGGCGACGGCAAGATTTTAGAGGACCGCTCGCGCCGCTTTCTGACCGTGTATGCGCGCGGCTCCGCAGCGGAGCTGGAAGCCATCGGGACGCGCTTGGAACGCGAGCATCCGCAATCCAACCACGGACGGCGGATTATTGCGATGGATGAGCTCGCCGCGCGGCTCCGCACCGATAAAATGATGACGCCTTTGGCCTTGCTGCTTGGTTTGCTGGCGGGTTTGATTCTGCTGGTCGCCTGTGCAAACGCCTGCGGAGCGCTGCTGATGCGCGTCGAGTCTCGCGTGAAAGAGACGGCGTTGAAGATGGCGCTGGGCGCATCGCAGGCGCGGCTGCTGCGCGAATCGCTGAGGGAGTCGGCCGTCATCGCCGGTGCGGGCTGCGTGCTCGGCCTGCCGCTGGCATGGGTCACGATTGAGGGGCTGCGGCGGTCCATCAAGATGCCTAGCGATTTTTCTATCTCCGTGGCGGCAAGGATCGACGCGCGCGTCGTGCTGGTCGCCATGGCGTCGGCTGCCCTCTGTACCATCGCGTGCGGTATTGCGCCGCGCCTGCTGCGGATCGATGTTTGGAGCGCGTTGAAGTTGCACGAACGCGGGGCGTCGAAGGGGCGCGCTCGCAAACTGCTGGCGATGGCGGAGGTGGCGCTGGCTGCGGCGCTGACGGCATCGGGAGGGTCACTGTGGATGGGACTGCGTGCCGCGCAAAACGTCGATCTGGGGTATCGCACGAAGAACATTTCCGTGATGACATTCGATCCTTCGCAGCAGGGTTTTAACGAATCGCAAACGCGCGGGTTTTATCGGGAATTGATGGAGCGCGTGCGGGCGCTGGCGGGTGTCCGCGGCGTCGCGCTGGCGCAGAGCGTGCCACTCGGCATGACGGGTGCGCAGAAGCAGATTATGCTTCGCGACGAAGAAGAAATGACTGTGTGGAGCAATATCGTATCGCCGGGATATTTCGCGCGCATGCGGATGCCGCTGGTTTCCGGCCGCGCTTTCGAGGAACGCGACAGCGCGGTGGCCATTGTGAATGAAGAACTGGCGCGGCGGGTGCGGGTCGGCGAAAAGATGCTAGTGGCCGGGAAAAGCGTCGAGGTGGTGGGGATCGTTAAGAAGGCGAAATATATGCGCTGGGACGAGGCTCCGCGGCCGTTTCTCTATTTGCCTTATTCGGATAATTACGTTCCGCGCATGACGCTGTACGTGGAATCGTCGGGCGAAGTTTTCGCCGCTGTTCGCGCGCTTGCGCGAGGCGTCCCGGCCAGCGATACGCGTCCGCTGCAGGAGTATTTCGACAACGGTGCGATGTTCGCGGTGAAGATCGCATTGAAGATCGCGGGGATCGTCGGCATGGGAGGTCTGCTGCTGGCGCTCGCGGGATTGTATGGGGTGGTGGCGATCTCGGCGCGCCGGCGAAGACGGGAAATCGGCATACGGCTCGCGTTGGGAGCCACGGCGGCCGGCGTCGTGAGGCTGATCGCACGGGAGGCAATGTACCTCGCGGTGTTCGGCACTGCGGCGGGATTGGTCCTGGCCACGTTTGGTTCACGCTTGCTGCGGAGCTTTGTCCCGGGCTCAGGCCAATCGCTGTGGTCCAGCGCGGTTGCGGCGGTGGTGATGGTGCTCGTCTGCCTGATCGCCAGCGCGGTTCCGGTGCTGAGAGCTCTGCGTATGGATCCGGCGAAGGTCCTGCGCGAGGAATAGACCGCGCCAGGCGTCGAGAGGAGTCTCGACGCGGCACGCGACGCGCGTGCGCCACAACTCGAATCGCTGGCGCCTAAATTCCGATAAACGGCCCGCGGCCTCTGTAAATAATAGAAACACGCGTCGTTGCGATAATCAGCACTACTCGATCTCCGGCAAAGTAGTATTCGCCGCTGGGCGGGCGCGGCAGAACGGGCTTCCCATACTTTGCTGTGAATTGCCTAAGCAGGCAATCGCCGACGTGCCCGTTCGCGTTTCCGGACCCTTCGAGCTCTAGAGACTCGCCAACGAGCCCTGCCTTGGGCTTCTGTGGATCAAAGAAAAACAGCACCTCAAAGTTCCCTCCGCATAGTGGTTGCGGCTCGTCTAATCGCAGAACGCCGTCAAACGCCGGGTGTTCCTTAAGCCGCGCTCCGAAGAGCTTCGTCAGTTGGGCTTTGCTCATGCCCTCCCTGGTTCCATTCCCGTACTCGCGAGCGAGACAGGCGACTGAAAGTGAAAGCAGGAGTATCAAAGGTCCGAATGCGTATTTGCTGTGATGTGTCATCTCAGCCAAATTATGGGGCACAGCGGGTTCAGTCAGCTCGCCTCTTGTGACAGTTTTTAAAGTGTCACAACTACGGCCCCACTGGAGCCACGATAATCGGCGTTGTGGTTGGGGCTTGCGAGCCCGCCTCCGGCTCTACCGTCACCGCGACTGCGCCAACTGACGCTAAATCTACCGGGCCGGATAAGATGTGCAGCGCCGTGCCTCCCTCGGATTGGAACAGGCCCGCGGGCCTGGGCGAGCCTCCTTTGGGGATCACCCACATCTGATAAATTTTGCCCTGCGCCGTGGGCGGCAGGTTCGACGCGATCAGCAGCACGCCCAGTTGCGGATGCAGAAACACGTTGCCGTGCGGAGGCAGGGGCTTGCCTTTGCCGAAGCTCACTGGCTGCGTCGCCGGATCGTCCAGGAAACTCATCGCCTGGAGCAGACGATCGCGCTGGGCGCTTACCGTGATCAGCGTGCGGCGGGCCTGCGCCAGTTCCGACGCGCGGGTGCGCTCTTCCACGCTGAGCCACAGCGCGATCATCAGCATGGCCGACGCCGCCAGAGCGCCCAGCCATCCCCAACTCATGCGATGCACGCCGACGCCCGCCAGCACCTTGCGCTTCAGTCGCGCCGGAGGAACTACTTCGGGCGTGGTGGCCATCAGCATGGCGTTCAGCGCCAGCGCGTTCTTGAGCGCTGCCTCGCATTCGGCGCAGCCTTCGCGCAGGTGGGCGTCGATCTCCGCCATCTCGGGCGGGTCCAGCACGCCGAGCGCGTATAGTTCGAACTCTTCGCGAAATTCCTGGCAGCGGCTCATGCGGATGCTCCCCCGGCGATCTGGTCGCGCATGGCTTTCAGTGCGCCGCGCACCCAGGTTTTCACCGTTCCCAGAGGCTGCTGCATGCGCTCCGCCATTTCCGATTGCGAAAGGCCTTCGTAATAGGCGAGCTCGATCACCTGCTTCTGGGTGGGCGTCAATTTGTCAAACGCGGCTTTGATCACGCGGGCGCGATCGAGCGATAGTGCGCCGTCGTCGAAGCCGGAAAACGAAGCGGGCCGCTCCAGGCGGTCCAGTTCGAGGGCGCCCACCGCCATGCGTCCGTCGGTGGAGCGCAAATAATCGATGGCGCGGTTGCGGGCCACGGCAAGCACCCAGGGGCCGAGCGAGCCCTTCTCCTCATCGAAAGATTGCATGCGATTCCATACGCGCAAAAACGTCTCCTGCACTAGATCCTCGGCCGCGGCACTATCTCTCACCACTCGATGAATGAGTGAATAGGCGAGCCGTCCATAGCGGTCGTATAAGTCGGACATCGCGCGCGAATCCCGGGCCTTCAGCCGCTTGGCCAGCGCGGCGTCGTCTTTAAAGCGCAGCGCGACTTGCAACAAGCCGTAGGCCACCGGAAGCAGTTTCCAGAGCATAGTGGGCGCATTCGAGCGCCTCAAATAGTGTATACGCAAAGGGGTAGCGCGCGGATTGCAGGGTGATAAACTCACACTATGGACCGGGTTCAGGAAATCGAAGACGACATCCGAAATTTGCCGCCCGAGGATTATCGTCGACTGATGGAGCATTTGCGCGACCTCGACGACCAACGCTGGGTTGCCCAAATGGACGAGGATGCCGCGAGCGGCAAGCTCGACTTCTTGCTTGAAGAAGCGGAGTCCGAGGCAAAGGAAGGCAAGCTCAGGGATTGGCCGCAGGGCGCGTGAAGTCAAGAACGACGGCGCGCTTCTGGGCGCTTTTCGAGCGGCTGCCAGCCGGAGCGCAGAGAGTGGCAACGAAGAACTATCAGCCTTGGCGCGCGAACCCGAGCCATCCATCCCTATGTTTCCGACGTCTGCAGGGCAGCAACCTTTTCACCATCCGCGCCGGAGATCATTACCGGGCGATCGGCAGTCTGGCCGGCGACACGATCACCTGGGTGTGGATCGGAACGCACGCCGAATACGACAGGCTCGCGTAGAATGAGACCATGGATCGGGTTCTCCTTCTTACCGGCCAGATTGTCGATGCCGGGCAGCGCTTTCTCTCGCCCGGCCAGGTCGGCCTGATGAATGGCTGGGGCGTCTAGACTCATGGAACGGACCAGTGGAATTTAAGGCCAGGCCAGATCCGCCGAAATTTACCTTCGTGATCTTGACTCTTCTGGCCTGCGTTTTCGCGGCGGCTGGTCTAAACGCTTACCTGATTCGCACGGACGCGGCCGGAGATGCGCTCTGGAACAGCAAGGAAGCGTATTTTTTCATTTCTAGGGCGAGGTTCGGATGGCACGTGAGATGGATAGGATATCCGCTGATGGTGGCGGGGAAAATATTCGGCTATATTGAACCGCCGGACGACCGGAGCGAAACGATGTACGTCCTACGAGTCACATCGTCCGGCGTGGAACGTCATGTCCTTGATCTGCAAGACGGTCAGGCTGGCGGCCCGAGTATGCTGACACCCATCGGGGATCGAATTTGGACCAACTTCCCAGCTTTGGGGGGTCTCTGCTGGTGGGCCGGCGATCATTTTGAACGATCAACTCAGGAGGAATCGCGCGGGCTTGGCGGCATTGAACACCTCTGGCATCTCAACAACAGAGCCTATAGGGATGAGGGCGGCTGGTGGAACGCCGGAGTTGCGCCGGATCAAACTGTCGTCATCAGCCTCGAAGACGGAACAGAGATCTCGGCGTACGGAGGTGGGAGGCGTGTTCCCTTATCGATCCAGATGCGTAAGCAAGGCGGCGAACCAAGCACCGTCTTCAGCGTTGATACCGGCGCTGGACTTGTCGGCGGGAGCAACTACCAGCACGCCTTCCGAAGTCCCCAATAAGGGTAGCGCGCGCGGCCGGGTCGATGGTCTTCGGCAGGCGGAACCGCCTGCGAGTAGAATAAAAACCATGCACCGGTTCTTGCTTCACAACGACAAGATTGTCGACGCCGGGGAGCGCTTCCTATCGCCCGGACAGGTCGGCCTGGTGAATGGATGGGGCGTCTTCTCCACCATTCGCGTCGAGGACGGTGTGATGTTTGAATGGGCGCGGCATTGGGCTCGCATGCAAAGGGATGCCGTGCGCATGCGCGTCCCATTTCCCTCCGACGCCCGCTGGCTGGAGGAGCGCCTCTATCGCCTGATCGACGCCAATGATGCCGCGCATTCAACACTGCGGGTCATCGTCGTCCGCAATCGCGGAGGCATGTGGGAAGGCCCCGCCGCCGCCGAACGTCCCTTTGAAACCATCGCCCTCACCGCGCCTTTGAACGACTGGGGAACGTCGGTGAAGCTGGGCGTGGTGCCTCAAGCGCGCCATGCTGCCAGCGAATTCGCGGGAACGAAGTATCTGTCGTGGTCGGAGAATCTGACCCGCTATGAGCGCGCCCATGAGCAGGGCTTTGATGAAGTGGTGCTCCTGAATGAGCGTGGGGAGGTGGCTGAATGCACCTCCGCCAATATTTTCATCGTAAAGGGCAGGGATGTGTTCACGCCGCCGCTGACCGCCGGCTGTCTTCCGGGCGTGACTCGTGCGCTACTGTTGGAAAGAATCCAGGTTCCGGGCATCATCGTTTCCGAAAAAACTATCCTACCGGAGGACCTGGAATCGGCCGATGAAGTGTTCGTGACATCGACCACGCGGGACCTGATGCCCGTCGGCTGGATCGACGGGTTGAAAATAAAGGGCGGACACGCGGTTCGGGATCGCTTGCAGCAGGCGTTCTCGGCATACATCCGGTCATATGTGGCGGCCCACGCACGGGCAATGGAGAAAGTTCTGTAGGATTAGTTCTGCCGCGAAGTTGGAGCTATAATCTAGGAAACACAGTCGTCACAAAACGTTTCATGCAACTTTCTTGTCCTAAGTGCGGAACCCGAGACGTGCGCGTTTCACACAAACAGGACTTTTCCGAGGAAATCAAGGCCCTTTTCGGCATTTATCCGCTGCGCTGCCGGCGTTGCAGAAATCGCTGGGCCACCAGCGTTTGGGCCTCGGGAGCATGGAAGTATGCTCGCTGCCCGCGCTGTTATCGCCAGGAATTGACTACCTGGAGCGAACAGTATTACCATCCTCCGCGCTGGACGCTGATCATGCTCCGTTGTGGGGCGACGCCCTACCGCTGCCCTGCCTGCCGCTGCAATTTCGCCAGTTTCCGTCCGTGCAAGGAAAAGCACGCCTGGAAGAATTCAGATCCCGCGCCCATCCCCGAAGAACGGCCGCAGGCAAGCAACCAAGTGCGCAGCTAGCGCAGCTGGCTGGCGATGAACTGCCAGATCTGCGTCTCTGACGCCGCATGCGGATGGAACTCCCACCGGGCCCGCCAGTCGTAGAACCGGCGAAGCGAGTTTAGGAACGCCGGGCGCCGGTGAACTCCTTTCTCTCCTCCGCTTCTCCAAAGTCCTGCATCACGAAGCGCCCGCCAGCCCAGCGGATATTGGTCCCACCTTCTTTGTGAACGGTTCCAAAGGACTTGCCGCGGCGCAGACGCGGCTCGGCGAATCGGGCTTCAAGGATCATTCCTATCTAAGAAGATAAGCGCAAAAACCCGATCAAATTGTCAGGATGAAGCTACTGATATTCGCCTTGGCCGCCGTTGCGTTCGCTCAAGTGCCCATCCAGAAGCCGCTGGCGCCTCCGGAGCCGAGAAGGCGTCCGCTGATTCAGCCACGCAATCGTCTGGCGAAAGTTGCACCATCGAAAAGATTTGCTGCTCCAGGACCGAGGCAGAGAGGTGCAGGGGTTCCTCGCGCCGCGAAGAAGCGTCCCAAAATTGGCCGCACCAAAGAAAAATGGTTCCAAGTGACCCGTTAGTTAGCTCGTTCTCCAGCCGGCATGCACGACTAGAACATGGCATCCGGTAACGGCGTGACGTTGGCCCTTAACTCCCCGTAGCCGCTATTACACGGCTTCGGATCGAAGCGCTGGTGCGCGTCCGCTGTCCCGTCCCGGTAGAAACCCGCCCCTCGATACGGCCTTTCGCTCTCCGTCAGCGACGATCCACCTTGCGGCGAACCCCCGAGGACGGGTCAAAGTTCCTGGCCTATATCTTCGGCGCGATCCCGAAATCCTCCCTGGCCCGTTCAGCTTCAGGCTCCTGCCCCCGTTTGGATTTTTTATGTCCGCCCGGGGCGCGATCAATGCCTGACGCCCGTTGCCAAGTCCAATCCCTGGACTCTTCGTCTGCAATTCGAACTGCCGCTCCCCGTCAGGATTTCTCAATCCCTCCGGATCGTAGCGCTCAGTCCGATTCCAAACGTTGAGGCTTGCCTTTGCGAGTTGCCCGATTTTCCTTCGCTCCCCGACACGCTTTAATAATTGCTTATTTGGCTGCGCGCCGGATCATCGTTCCAGATCCGCTACTTCCCGCCAGGCTCGCTTTCCTTCGAACCTCTTGGAACCATCTGTAGGATGCGCCTAAACGCGATTACAGTCAAGTTAAAATCGTGCAAATTGGCGGATTTCCCTCAGGAAATATTTCTTTTGTAATCAGTCTGTTGCAGGCATGTAATGGTGACTTTATTGTGGATAAAACAACAAAGGGCCAACCTGTTTTAACAGACGGGGCAGCCCCCGCTACCGACGTCTACGCGCCGGCACCATACACGTTTCCCCTCACTCACGTGCGGGGTTATAACCTGAGCCCAGGTTTTGCGCGGGGGCGGCCCGCTAAGGTGTTTGCCCAAGCTCAGCTAATTGCAAACCGATATTACATAAGTCTTACAAATCGCTGGATGATTCCCTGTTAGTTTAGGATTGCAAGGTCTTCTCGACTCCCATGAACGAACAAGTGATCACCCTTCCGAACCGCCGAATGAACTGGGCCACCAGCCTGGTGTTTTTCGCGTTCCACGTCGGCGCCGTTGCGGCGCTGTTTATGTTTAGCTGGCGCAATTTCTGGATCTCGTTTGCGCTCTACTGGATGGCGATCGGCTGGGGGATCAGCCTGGGGTATCACCGGCTGCACACGCATCGCTCCTATAAGTGTCCATTGTGGATGGAGTATTTCTTCGCGGTCTGCGGAGCGCTGACGCTGGAAGGCGGGCCGATTTTCTGGGTGGCGACCCATCGCATCCATCATCAGAAGTCCGATCAGCCAGGCGACCCGCATTCGCCTCGCGACGGAGCCTGGTGGGCGCACATGGGTTGGATTCTGTGGGGCGAGACGAATCACAACAACACCAAGGCGATGGCCAAGTATGCTCCGGACCTGGCCAAGGACCGCTTCTACGTCTGGCTGAACAATTATCACTGGGTGCCGATGGTGGTGCTCGGCGGCATTTTGTACGCGATCGGCGGCATTTCGCTGGTGTGCTGGGGCATCTTCCTGCGCGTCACGCTCGGCCTGCACGCTACCTGGCTGGTGAACTCGGCCACACACTTGTGGGGCGAGCGCCGGTTTGCGACGAGGGATGATTCGCGCAACAACTGGTGGGTCGCGCTGCTGACGTTCGGCGAAGGCTGGCACAACAATCACCACGCCCATCCGACCTCGGCTCGTCACGGGCTGGCGTGGTATGAATTCGACATCTCCTGGATCACGCTGACGATGCTGAAAGCCGTCGGCGTCGCTCGAGACGTGCGCGTCGCGAAGGTGGATCAGGTTCTGCTCGACCGCGAAGCGGCATAAGACACTACCAGTCGAGATTCATGCGCTTCTTCAAGGCGCGGAAGGCTGGGCGGTTCTGCATGTTCGCGAAGACCGGATTCACGCGGATGTACATCACTGGGCCTTCCCTGGCGTCCATTGATCGTTCCAGCCACTTGACGGTGTTTGCCTCGTCGCCCAACATCGCATAAATGCCAGCGATTTCGCACCTGAAAATCTGATTTTCGCGATAGTGCTGTTCGAGCGGCGCGAGAATGGCGAGCGCCTCGTCGCGGGAACCGGCGGCAGCCTTGGCGCCCGCCAAAGCCATCCGGACGCCGGGCAGGCTCTGCGGCAGCGCCTCGAGGCCTTTGATGGCATCCGCGAACTGGCCTTGCGACGCCATGACGAGGAACCGAAACAGCTGCAGCTTCATTGCCTTGCTGCGGGTGGCCAGCTTGTCGCACTCCTCGCGCGACTCAGCCAGGCGCCCCTCCAGATAGAGATAGTTGGCGTGGTTCATGATCAGAACGGGATTGGCTGGATCCAGGTCACTGGCGAGTTGCTGATGTTGATCCGCCTCCACGCGCCTGCCAAGGATCAAGCAAAGTAACGCGTAGCTACCCTCCGCGCCGGCGTTTTCCCCGGAGGAAAGCACTGCTTTCAGCTCCCGCTCGGCGCGATTCCAATCCCAATCGTACTGCATGGCGTAGTTGGCCAGCCCGTTGTGAGCCGCAGCCAGAGTTGGATCGATTTCGACGGCTTTCTGAAACAGCTCCTGGGCTTTCCTGCGATCTTCGAGCAGAGGGGGTTGGCCGGCTCGAATACTCTGGTTCCAGAGGGCGACCCCGAGGCCCGCGTAGGCGGCTGCATAGTCCGGGTCGATCTCAAGGGCGCGGCGATAATCGGTCTCCGCCTGCAGGTTGGCTTCGGGCGTGAACTGGGAATCCTCAAAGCGGGCCTTCCAGTAGAAACGGCGGGCTTCCTCTGGCGGGATGTGTTTCTGCTGCGCAGCCGGGGCGGTGATTCCGAGGCTGGAGCGGACGCTCTCCGCCAGGTCCGTCTGCGCACCGCCAAGGTCCGCGGCAGTGCGGCGGTAGGTATTGGTCCACAGCCGCGCACGGTCCGACGTTCTGATGAGAGACGCGATAATGGCGATGCTATCGCCGGAACGCTCCACTGTCGATTCGAGAACATGCGATACGCGGAGCTGGCGCGCAATGTCGCCGAGGTCGCGCGGCAGGTTCTTGAAGACGTTTGCAGAGGGGCGCCCGATCACGCGCAGCGTTTTTAGGCGCACCAGCGAATCCGTCACTCCATCCGTGAGGCCATCGACGAAATACTGGTCGGCCGGGTCGGCGGACAAATTCGTAAAGGGTAGAACGGCAATCGAGACGGGCGCTGGCGGATGTGCCATGCGCCACGCGCCGGCAGCGACGGCAAACAAAACAAACGCGAACGCGGCAACGGGCCACCACCCGCGGCTCGGTGCGGGCGCAGGCTCCCGTGAAACCGGAATCTCGCCGATGCGCTGGAACACCGGCACATATGTCCCGACGGGCAATTCAATGCGAACCGTGTCGGCGCTTCCGTCCGTTTCGTAATACCGCGCGAGGCGTTTGCGCAGGCGCGCGGCTTCCTGGCGCACCATCGGAATTTCGCGCGGGTCCCAGTCGGCGGGGCGCTCGAAGACGTCCACTCCGAGGACGCTTTCTTTTAATAGATAGAGGTCGCCACGCAGAGCGGCTTCGACAAGGTGGCGCAGGAATCGGGCCGGACGCTCGGCGGTGCCGAAAGCGGCGCTGCCCACCACTTTGTCGAGCGCGGCGCGGACCGCCTCCTCCGAGACTACCGGGGGAAGCTCCGCCTTGGCCGTTTTGTCGAGTTCTGGGACCATTCTCGCTCGGGCCGGGACCGACAGGAGCCTTTAGCCTATCCGCTTTCCCGGCGCGATGCAAGTCGCGTGGGGACTAGAATTTGTCGGACGATGCTACCGCGATGCTACCCAGTAGCACTACCCCCTGCTACTTGTTTGTGCCGCGCGAATGCCGCAACCTTAGTTCCACGCTGCCCCAGACTATTCCTCAGTTGGAGACACTTTCATGAAATTCTTAAGCCGTAGGTTCTTGACGCTCGCGCTTGGCGCCTCTGCCGGGGGGGCCATCGCATACGGCGCGGCTTGCCCCACCGACGGAATCATCACCGAATGGCTCGCCGTCACCACTTGTACGTCTTCGATCGGCACGATTTCGAATTTCCGGTTCCTAGGCACCTCCACCAACGGAGGCCTTGTGCCATCGACGGCGAACGTCAACGGTGTATATGCCGGACTGGGTGGACAATCGGCGTTCCAACTGGTGTTCTCGGTTCCGGGCTCAAACGGGATTGGCGGGACCACAGCCACCAGCACGGTCAATTTCGCGTTCACGCTCACGCCGATAGCGGCGTACAACAACGTGGCGATTACGCCGAATTGGGGCGACGATAACGGCGGAGATCCAGGCAGCATCCAGGGCGCCGTGTTGGTGTGCTTGAACGGCACCTTCACCAGCCTGCCAGGAAGTTGCAGCAGCGGTTCGTCGCCGGGCGTGTCCACGCCTGTCTATCCCATCCCGGCGCTCCCGGCGAGTCCGACGTCCGTCACGTTTACGGCCCCCACCAGCATGGACGTTTTTGTGACCGAGACAGGGACAGGAACGGGCGTCGCCCAATTGTATCCGAACATCGTTTTCTCGATCGTTGCGGTCACTCCGCCCGCGCCACCGGCGACCCCGGCTCCGCCTTCGCTACTGTTGGCGATCGCCGGCATCGGCATGGCGATCGCGTATCTGAGCTGGCGCAAAGTCGCCCGAGTGAGCTAAGAGCCTCTGGTCTTTTTCGGAGGTGCTTGTGAGGTTCTTCGCAAGGGATTGCTGGTGGACGGTGGCGGCGCTGGCCTGCGCTCCAGGGCTCGCGCGCGGAGGGTCGCTGCCGGCTTGTACGGGTGCGAATTTCGTGCTTCAGGAGACGCAGCAAACCAACTGCGTCGTCGTCAACCCGGGAGGGCAGACCATAGTTACCGAATCCTTCGCCAACGACCCAGCTTTCGTGAACACTCCGGTGAACCAGACCGTAAATCAATATCGGACCACACTCACGGCTCTGCTCAATGGCGGGACGACTGTCTTCCAGCAGACCTTCGCTGCCCCGTTTAGCAATCCATCGGTGCAGAACGCCGTCCTCGCGGCTGACGCCCTTCTCACCGGCGATGCCGCGGCGTTTGGCGCCCCTCTGCTCACCTCAAACTCCACCGCGCTTCAGTCGAGCGTGCTTTCTTACGTGCCAACCAGCACGACGCTGGATCTGCCCACGCTGATCGGCTGCGTGTACATCCTCGCCTCTGCAACCTGCTCCAACGTCGCGGTGACGAACACTACGACGGACACGGTAACGTTCGGTCCGGCAACCATCATGATCGGCCCCGATTCAAGTGACCAGTTCGTTGTCCAGGCAGGGCAGGTGGATATCAATGTCAATAACGACTACACCTACACCGTCGATCAGAACGCCATCACGACCAACACGTACCTGACGACGCAATCCTATGGAATCGACGGCGTAACGAACAGCAGCGTGCCGGAGCCTTCCTCGTTCGCGATGCTGGGCGCGGCGCTGGTGGCGGGATCGGCGGTCTTGCGGCGGAGGGCGAAAGCCTAGAATCGCTTGAGACTAATGCGCTGTTCCCGGCCTAAGCTATCATGAGGGCTCGGAATGCGAAAACAAGATGTTCCCGTGCTGCTGGCCGGCGCCGCGGCTGTGTTGCCCGTCATTTCCATAGCCGGATTTGAAATCCTGCTGGGCGCGGCCATTTTGTCGCTGGTGGTGCTGCGCGTGAAGCCTCGGTGGCCGGCGATCTGGCTGCCGATTCTGCTGTTCTTCGTGGGCACCGTGATTTCGTGGCTGGCGTCCGGCGATCTGCATGGAGGCTTGCCGCAGATCAAGAAATTCTACGTCTACGCGATGGTGTTCGTGGTGGCCAGCGCGTTCCAGAACGTCGCGCAGATACGCTGGCTGGCGTTGGGTTGGGTTGCAGCGGCGACGGCCTCGGCCGGCCTGGGGCTGTATCAGTTCTACGACAAGTACGAAGACGCGCTGGAGAAGCATCAGAATTTCTACGACGCCTACGTTGCGGACCGCATCACCGGATTCCTGGATCATTGGATGACGTTCTCCGGCGAAATGATGATGGCGCTGCTGATCGCCGGCGCGCTGGTGTTCTTCTGCCGCGACCGGCGCTGGGTTCCTTATCTCGTCGGCGCGGGCGCGGTGATCGCGGCGGCGCTGGTTGCCGCCGAGACGCGCAGCATGTGGGTGGGCGCGGCCTGCGGGGGCGTCTACCTCATGTGGTTGTGGAAGCGCTGGACGGTGCTGGCGCTGCCGGTGACCGCGGGCCTGCTACTGCTGGTGAATCCGTTCGGCATCGGAGAGCGTGAGCGGTCCCTTTTTCAGCCGCACGGCGATGAAGATTCCAACGCGCACCGCGATGTGGTGCACCGCATCGGATACAAGATGATCGCGGCGCATCCGTGGCTGGGCGTGGGTCCGGAGCAGGTGGGCAAGGTCTACAAGAACTATCTTCCTGCCGACGTAAAGAAGCTGCCGACCGGCTATTATCAGCACCTGCACAACGTTTACATTCATTACGCGGCGGAGCGCGGCGTGCCTACTATGCTGATGCTCGTATGGATGCTGCTGCGTGCCCTCTACGATTTCGCACGCACGCTGCGCAAGCTGCCTCGCGACGCCGAGGCCCGCTGGGTGCTGGAAATGGCGATCGCCGTGATCGTCGCGATCATGGTGGCGGCGTGGGAGGAAGTGAATTTAGGCACCAGCGTGGTGCTGGCGATGTTCCTGGCGGTGGTCGGCTGCGGTTACGTGGCTATTTACCAGGAACAACAACCATCCCCGACGTCTGATCGGCCTTGAGATCGATCACGCTGCGCAGCTTCAGCGTCTGCGGATCGTAGACTTCAATATCGTAGCCCGCTCCGTAAATATACAGGTCCTTGCCGGTGCTGGACATGCCAAACGTATAGCGTGCGCGCCCGTCGAACTCCTGCGTGCGGACCACACGGCCGGTGGGAATATCGATCACCCAGAATTCGGAGCGCTTGTTGCCGCCCACGCCGTTGGTGACCACGGTGTATCCGGTCTTGCCATCCGGCGTGATGTGCAGCCCCTGCATCGCCGCGGCCGACGGCCCGATGGGCGTGAACTGGAACGTGCGTTTATTCAGATCGAAGCGCGCGATGCCGAACGTCTGTTTATGCACGATCGGATCGGTCGAATTAAACATGCTGACGTGGATGCCGGGCTCCTGCAAGCCGTCGAGTTGCTGTCCCAAGTTCACGGTCTGATTGCCCGCGAACTGCGGCTGCGCGAGCTCGATGGTATCCACGACCTTGAAATCGGTGGTGTCGAAAATGGTGATATTCGCTCCCATGCGGTAGAGGAATTTCCCGTCGGGCGAAAAGCGCATGCTGCCGCCGCGTCCGCCGCCGGGCTGATCCTCGCCCGGAGGCAGGTCGGCAAATTTCGTGATCTTTTTCTGTGCCAGATCGACGATGGCCCACTGCTGCTTGCCCTGCTCGAAGCGGTCAATTTTTTTCTCAATCGGACGGACCATCATGTAAATGAACTTGCCCGTGGGATCGGGAGCCCAGGAGCTGAAGCGCATCTTCTTACCGCCCTCATCCAGTACGAAGGCATTGGTTACCTTGCGCGTCGCCAGGTCCACCACTTCGATGCCGTTCTTTTCAACGGTCGAGACGTAGATAGTTTTGCGATCGTCCGACAGCAAGATGGAGTGCGAGACGCCGGTCTGCAGTTCGATGTGGTCGATCACCTTTTGCGAGGCTTCGTCCACCACCTGAATTTCATGCGGCCAAGTTGCCACGTACAGCGTGCCCTGGGCCGAAGCGAGCGCCGCGAAGGCGGCCAGTACGAAAAGTCTCATGGAAATGTCTCTATGGAAACACGAGGTCCACGTTGCGCCAGTCTTTCGTCGCGGCGGCGCATTTGGCGGACCAATCCGGATAATTATTCATATGGTCCGGCACCTGTGCGGGCCAGTAGCAGGTGATATAGCAATCGTAGAGATCGCGCTCCACCGGCTGACAGAGGCCTGCCGTGCCGCCGGACGAGTCCACTTCCCATCCGGGCGAAAACACGATGGCGCAGCCCATGGGCACGTGCGGACGCTGCGCGGGCGTCTGCGGTCCCTGGAGCGCGACCACGTCTTTCTCGATGTGCTCCTGAATGCGGCGCGCTTTTTGGTTGATGGCTCGAAGATGTTTCATGCGGCGGCCTTCCTTTCCGAAAAGTGTCTCAAAAAATCGGGGTTCTGTGCAGCGATGGCTCCGTAGATTTCCAGGCAGGTGTTGGTCCAGCCCCGGATCCAATCGCAATAGTGGAGATTCGGATGGCCCGTGTCACCGTAGCGGACGAAGGCCTCATGGTGGCAGCCTCCGGCGCACACCGGACGCGCGAAACAGGTGCGGCAATCCGTCTTGGTCTGGATGTGGCCGCGCGAAAGAAAGTCGTTTTGTTTGGCTTTGTCGATGCCGGTGCTGACGTGGCCGAGCGCATGCTCGTCCGAGTCGACAAAGCGATGGCAGGGAGCGATGTCGCCCGAAGGCCCGACGCCCACTAGGCCCAGCCCCGCGCCGCAGGGATGCGATTTGTTCACGCCCTGATGCAGCTCGGCCAAGGTGTCGCTGACGTTCGAAAATCCATGATGCTGGCCCCGTAGCGCGTGGTCCAGATACTCGTTTGCCAGGATGCCGAACTG
>Ga0209698_10001480_pt1 | contig 27050 bp, 25 predicted proteins | sample LitLauG_LLR_2012_FD_187203 | JGI IMG/M metagenome (GOLD analysis project Ga0209698, IMG submission 187203) | Freshwater sediment microbial communities from Pennsylvania, USA - Little Laurel Run_MetaG_LLR_2012 (SPAdes) (version 2) | ecosystem: Environmental > Aquatic > Freshwater > Creek >... | reverse complement strand
GCACCGTCACATGGCCGCCCAAGGTCGCTCCGTTGGCAAAGACGGCATGGCTGCCCACCACGCAATTGTGCGCTACGTGCGCGCCGGCCATGAGCAGATTGTGGTCCCCGATAACCGTGGCCTCGGCCAATTTATTCGAGCGATGCACGGTGACGTGTTCGCGGAAAACATTGTGATCCCCGATTTCAAGGCGCGTCGGCTCATTCCGGTATTTCAAATCCTGCGGCGCGTCGCCGATGACGCAACCGGCATGAAAGCGATTGCCCGCGCCGATCTTCGTCACGCCGGTCAGATAAACGTGCGGGCCGACCACGCACTGCGCGCCCAATTCCACCTTCGCGTCAATCACGGCATACGGCCCGACGCGGACGGTGGAATCCAACTTCGCTTTCGGATGAATGATGGCGGTCGGATGAATCAATGTTTTTGTGCGTTCCAAAGTTCTTGTTGTAGCCGCTTGCGTTCTTTGTCAGCAGCATTTATTTGTCCCAATAATTTGTTCAATCTTGGCAGTAGCGAATTGTCTTCAAATAGGATTTTCCCTTTTTCAGGGTCATATTCCCATTTATCCCAGTTCTGTTCCAACAAGTCCAAGGATTCCAACTCACCTTGCGCCCATGAACGGTTTAACTCATAAATTCGGTTCACTCGCGAATCCATCGAAGCCATTTTTTTCGTCATCTGCTCCGACTCCACTACGACGACATCGGATGAGATGTCGCGTTTTTTCATTTCGTTCTTATACTCTTCAACGAGGTTGTCTTGAAACGTCGAGAGTTGGTTGTTTGCATCAAGAAATTTGCGGACAAGAAATTTTCGCTGTTCTAGCTGTTCAACATTCGTTACCCCCAACATGTCGAGCATCCGGTGACCGGCCAATGGCTCAACTGCCACATAGCAATTTTCCATCAGGTTTGTTTCCTTGCCTAAAACAGCTGATAATGCTTGGAGGACTAAGCCTGTGTTTCCCTGCCAATGTTGTGCATTGGTTTCTATATAATTTCTTAAATTTCCGGTGTAAACAATGTCACGTTTCACCCGTTGCATTCGTTCTCGAATCGGAGGAAGCGGCGAGCTGTGCGCCTTTCTTGCGTCGGCTATGAGCGCATAAGTGATTAATCCTGAAATTAAAATTAAGACTCCGTTGACAATTACTCCGGTTATTGCGCGACCAAGTATTCCGCTTCGGCCACGCCGGCGCATTCCAAACAACGCTGCAATTCCGAGGATGAAGCCAATTATAAACGCCAAACAGCCACTGCTAAACATGCCAATTCTTGCAATTCGCATTCTTTGGCCTGGGTTTTCCCCCGAAAATAGATACAAAGCTAAACCCACGACGAGAGAGGTTGTCAGCGGAATCCAAAAGCTCAGAACTGCCGCTTTTCTGGCAGGCGACGATCTATGCGGACTTGATGCTTGGTCAACAGGTTGAGAATTCACCGCAGTTCCATCTTTTCAACGCGAGCCTTATTCGAGAACAGCCTAATTTCGCATCCGGGTGTTGGCAAGTTGAGTTCACGAAAAGAAATACCCCTTATGCCGAGCTCGGCATAAGGGTTATTTTTTCTAACTCCGGATAATGCCGAGCACACGGGCTGATTTCTCAAAAATTGAGGAATTAGCCCATTTTTATTCTCGATCGCTCCGCATTATGCGGATGTTGTGTTCGGTGTGCGAATGCCAACGCGATGTCAAACAGCCAGCGGAACCTTGGATTGAACGATGAATGATCTCAATAGATCGGGGCGGGTTTGGAGTTTCTGGATTTCCGACTCCACAGTTTGTCGAAGTTTGGCAATCGAAGAGGGTGTAAAATTCGGGAGGCGAGCGTATTTCAAATAAAACCATGCCCGGTCGACTGGATTTAACTCGGGTGCATACGGCGGGAAGGGCTCGGTCACGATGTCGGGGGAGTCCTTGAGGAAGTCAGCCACCACCTCAGCGGAATGGATGATTATTTGATCCCACAAGATGGTCATCTGTCCACGGATTTGCGTTCTGAGGTGCCGCAAAACCTCGACCACATTTGGGCCTCTGAAGTTCACGTTGTCTGGCAGCATAAAGTAGTGCAACGCAACCCGTGTCCGTTTCGGGCTAACGGCTATTGCACCGCTGACAGAGATACGGCCATGAGGATCGAAAACTCGATTGACCGGGGTGCTTCCACGGGGCGCAAAGGTGCGTCGTATGGTCGGGGTCATCATGAACCCGGATTCATCGACAAAAACCAAGTAGGCGTTTCGCAGCTTTGCTTCTTGGTCAATTCGCGGAAACTCCTCTGCTTTCCAGCGAATGATTTCTCCTTCGTCACGTTTCGCGGCTTGCTGCGCAGGCCTGATGACCGACCAATTGAGATAATCCTGCAAAACATGCCATGCGCCACTTTGGGAAAACTCGATGTTGAAGTGCCTTTTGATGACCTCCCGAACGCGTCGCGTCGTCCACAAGTTGTTTTCCCATCCGTGAGCGGTCGCACCCTTCTTGAGCAATATTTCGAGTTCCACGAGTTGTTGTTTGTTCAGAAGACGAGGACGACCTCCGCTTGGCTTCGTTTCAAGACTTTCACCGGCTTTGGTTTTCCGCAGCCACACATTCAGGGAGTTTCTGCTGACACCCAGGATGCGAGCAATGACCTCCTTTGGCTCATCCAGTTGCATCAGTTCCACCGCACGGCGACGGCGGAACTCCAAAGCACTTTCACTAGCATGCATGGTTATACTTTCTCCGCTGACACGGGGTATCCATAGCTCCTTTGGGGGGGAGCTCATCGATTCAAGGCGAGTTGCAGGTGCGTGTCAATGAGTCAAAATCGGATTCTTCGGCTCCGCCATTAAAGACTTTGCAGGAATGCCATCAGTTGATCAGGCGGGCGGTATCGAGGCGGCTGTCCGTAGAAGGGCTCAGTTTTTGCAAGCGCCTTTTCTTTGAGTTCGAGGCTGGCGTGGAGATAAATCTGCGTCGTATCCATTCGTTCATGCCCCAGCCACAGAGCGATGACGGAACGATCAACGCCGCATTGCAACAAGTCCATGGCGGTGCTGTGTCGCAACACGTGTGGCGAGACACGCTTGGATTTCAAAGACGGACAGTGTTGGCGTGCAATAGCCACATGGACGAGTCCTTCAAAACGAAATCGCTCACATCCTTCGTGCTGAGTTCCTTCAGCCGGATTTTCCCATCCCGAAACCGATGCCACAAAAACCGTCTGGCTACGGTCAGATACTGCCCAACGCTGCCCGGCATGAAGCTTCGTTCCTGTCGCAGATAGTGTCCGTATGCCCGCTCGATCACATCAACAGGAGTCAGTGGTGGAGGCGTCTGCGGCGGGATAACGTCCAATTGCCGCAAGTGTTGGAGCAAGAGCGCGAGGGTGCATTTATCGCCGCTCCGATAAACAACACGTCGCCAGCGCCATCCAAGGTACTTCGCCGCGCGTCGTTCGTTGAGGTCTTTCAATCGAAACTTTGTTTGAACCATCCAATTGCTCAGAGCAGCGACCAACCGAAGTTTGTTCCGGCCGCTCACACGGCAGTAACGCTGTTGCGCCAACAACGCAGCAAAACTGCCGAGATGTGGCGCAAGTGGGCCTGCTTCCAATGGTCGCAGGTTTTGGGGACGGAGACGAAACGGCTTAATCATAGATGCATTCCTTTCTTTTGTGGTTTGAACCACGAGGAATGGCGTCCCATTAATGCCGAGTCGAAGAAATAAGAAAGGGGTGATTCCTCAGTGTTTTGAAGAATCACCCCGTGAACTCGGCATTACCCGGAGCTAGAAAAAATATCCCAACTCCCGCAACGACGCGTAATCCTTCGGCCGCTCCGGCGTCGCGCGGCCGATGATGAGGTGATCCAGCACTTCGATTTTCAAAAGCTGGCCGGCGCGGATCAAGTCCCGCGTCACCTTGATATCGGCCTCGCTCGGCGTCGGGTCGCCGCTGGGATGATTGTGGACGAGCACGAGGGCGGCGGCGCTGGCGGTGATGGCGTGTTTGAACACCTCGCGCGGATGCACCAGCACCGTGTCCAACGTGCCATCGGAAATCTTCTCCACGCGAATCAGCCGCTTGCGCGTGTTGAGCAGCAGCGCCTGGAATTGCTCCGTCTCCAGCAGCAGATTTTTTGCGCGCATCAGCCGCACCACGTTCGCCGGGTTGTCCAGCACCGGCGATTCGTCCTGCAACTCCTTCGCCATTTTTTGCGCCAGCGCGAACGCCGCCACCAGCGTCACCGCCTTGTCGCGCCCGATGCCTTTGACCGCCCGCAGGTGATCCACCTTCGCCAGCGCAAGCGCGTGCAGCGAGCCGAATTTTTGCAGCAACTGCCGGCCGACCTCGACCGCGTTCGCACCTTTCAGTCCGGTGCGCAGCAGAATCGCGATCAATTCCGCGTTGCTCACGGCTTCGGGGCCCAGGGCCGCCAGCCGCTCGCGAGGCCGCTCGCTCGCGGGCTGATCCTTGAGTCGCATCGAGTCAGGCATGGAAAACAGATAACCATAAGCCAAAATTGTGTCACGCCAATTATTACTGGGATCTTATTAATGCCTGTGTCTCAGTGCCGCGCAGAAACAATGCGACCCTGCCGACTCCTCAGTTTTCGAAGCCAAATACTGCGCGTTAAATTTATTTTACCCCTTGGCCGTTTGAGCGAATTCGGAGATTTGTTCCAATGCGCTGTGGCATTTCACCGCAGCGTCAACATCTCCGGCGGCAACTGTCCGACCAGCTGGTCAGGCAATTTCGGGTCAATCGAGCCCGGAACGAAGTTTGCCAGTGCGACATGCCCGTCGCAGAAAACCACGTTGGACCGGCGCGCGTGGCGGAAATGGCCGTTTGGATAGTTGAACGGACTGGTGTAATTGGTGTTCACGTTCAGGTAATACCATTCTTCGATCAGCGGATTTTCCGGTGATGCTGGCGACTGGAAATCATTCACCTGCGCCGCGTCGGCGAACAAAGCGGTATCCGCGGCACGCCGGATTTGATTGACGTTTACTGGCGGCTGCGTGAGCGCCGCGGACAGGCTCTTGTCATAACCGTAGCTGAAGACCACGCCGTCGGCCTTCAACTTGAAACTCGCCGCTGCGGCATAGAGTGCCGGGCAGAGGCGCACGTTGTTGCCGCCGAGATAGCGGTAGAGCGGACCGGTGGAGAGATCGAACGGACGTTCCCCTTCCGGCTGACTGTCATCAATCCAACCGAACCACCAAAGGGTCCCGTTGTTGGTCACGCCGGTGGTGCATTTGAAACAGTGGCCACCGTTGTCGCCCCAATACAACTGCGTGGCCAGGCCGAGCTGGCGCAGATTGCCGGTGCACTGGGTGCGCCAAGCCGACGACTTGGCCCGGCTCAATGCTGGCAGCAGCAGCGCGCTGAGGATGCCGATGATTGTGATGACCACAAGCAGTTCGACCAGGGTGAAGCCGCGGCGGGTTTGCCGCCGGGGTTCGGGGGCGGGCGCTTGAAATGGTTTGAGCCAGAACGCTTGGACACAGCGGCGGCAAATGCAGGCGCGGTTGCGCAATTCGGGCGGAACGCGCTCGAGCAATGCCGCCGGGAATTCCTCGGCAGCGCACCAACACGATCCGACCGCTGGCGAACAAAGCTGGCACTCGTTTGCATCGCCGCATAAGGGGCAGCGCTTTGGATCCAACGGGAATTGCGCGTTCATGGCCGTTCCGCGTTCACGCGGTAGAAGGCTGTCCCCGGTGGCGGATTGGGGTCCTGCAAAATCTGGGTTCCGCTCGAAACCGAGTTGAAGCAGGTGACATTGGTCCACGTCTCAAAATTGCCCGTTCGCTCGAGCGCGTAGCTCCAGTTGCTGCGGCCGAGGAATTGCGCCTGCCAAAGGCCTTGACTCATCGTGCCGGTCAGGTTTTGCACCGGCGGCGACGCCACCGTGACGACGAGGTTGCCCACTGTGCCGTGTGCGAGGATGGAGCCGTCGGAATGTTGATCGCTGTAACTGCTGACGGCGACGGCGGTCAGGCGGAAATCAAAGTTGGCAGGCACGACGATGGTCTGCTTCGGCCCATATTGTGCGCCGCTGTTGGTGGTCACTGTCGTGAGCGTCCGGGTCGCGCCGTCATAATTCATGGCGACGTGGAAGAGTTCGCCGGTTGGCAGATCAAGCAAATTGTTGCTGTACTTCCAGGCGTTGTTGGTGGAGACGACGACCTGGGAGATGGTGGGCTGGAAGATGTCGAACGCCGGAAAGAAATCGAACTCGACGAGGTTGTCGGGGCCGTAGGTGGGATTGATGCCGCTGCCGCGAAAGAAATTTGTCCGCGTGGCGTTGTCGAGGTTGAGGAACCCGATCGCGATTTCGAAGGTGTAGGGCTGGTTCAGGTTGGTACCGATCACCGCGTCCTGCAACACTAAATCGAAGCTCAACTGGAAGCTGTCCTCACGGGCGAGAATCGTGCCCAGCGGATGAAAAAAATAACTGTTGGTTTGCGACGAATCCCAGGTCACCGCCAGATTTTGATTCGCGGAATCCCAGAGGAATAAATTTGTGTCTCCGAAAATCTGCCAGCCGTCCAGCAGCGGATCGGTGGAGAAATTCTCGGTGAAGGTCGCCGCCGTGCACGGCGCAACGGCGATACTCCAGGACACAATGGCAGCCGACCAGTTCACGAAGCCATTCGTTTGGCGCGCGGCAACCATGACATCACAGCAGCGCCCAGCAACGCCAGCGCGGCGGCCGACGGTTCCGGCACGACGGCCACGGCATCAATGAAGGCCACGTCGCTTACTCCGTCGAACCGCACATAATTTACCGACGGGAGGAGCACGCTTTGGTTGCTGCTGTCCACCGCCCAGTTGAGACTGAAGCCCTCGCCGCCGGCCGAGCCGGCGTAAAGCGCGCGGATTTGGGCCAGGTTCTTCCCAGCAAAATCCGCTGCCGTGAGCGCCGGGTTCACCGGCAGCACCGGATTCCCGCTGCCGTCGGTCGGAAACAAAGCATCCACCTGCGGCGTCAAGTTGGGATTGAGCGTGAAGAAATGGACGCCATCCGCGCTCACCGAAACCCGCATGTTCGCGGTGCCGCCGGCGTACAACGAGCCGTCGGTGATACCGCCGCTGCTATAATCCCCATTGGTGATGGTGAAACCTGCGTGGCCGAAAACGAGGAAGTCCACCCCGAACGGATTGGAGGGGCTGTTCAGAATCGGCGTGTTGAACTGGAGGGTCAACGAACCGCCGGCGCCCACACCCACGATCTGGCTGTTTAGGTAAGGCGCGTCAAACGGATCCACCGGCGACGCCCCAAAGTAGGGATCCGTCGAGATTGCGGAAGGCGCTCCGAGCGCGGCAGTCGGGTTGTTGAAGGTAGCGTAGTAGGCGTTGTTGTTCACATCGCCTTGCGAATAGGAAACCACGCTGCTCGCAAATTGCGCGCGCGCGTCAAGGGTGAGGGCCAAAAACAGGCCGGCGATGGCCGGCGCCAAACGGATTTTTTTCATGCACTGGTCTTTCAATGATTTCGCAAAAATTGCGAAACGGGTTGGGGATTGAGAGACCAGTGCGGAGGCTGAAAATAAAAAACCTTCAGACTCCGGCAAAACGGGGAATGAAGGCATCCAACGATTCCCGCCGAAAACAGTCCGGCGGGCTGGCCTCATCCTTCTCTTTGACGGAGAAGTCGGCCCCGCGTGAGCGGGACCGCGACGAGCACAATTCAACCGGTATCCTGACTTGGGGCTTGGCCTCACTCCCGCCTTCCCGCCGCGCGAAATTTTCTCGCGGCAGTGGCGCATGGGAGTTCGTAGCCCGTTACAGTGGCGCAACCGTCCCGGATTCTCACCGGGTTCCCTGACGTTGAACTGTGTTTCTAGGCGGACACGGGTCCGCCAATTTCAAAGAACACCATCCATTTACCGCCCGGTCCAAAATCCGGCAAGGAAAATCCGGCGCATCATTGCACCAGGTGCTGGCGCAACGCATAGCGCGCCACGTCCACGTCGCTCTTGAGCGCGAGTTTTTCCAGCAGGCGTGCGCGGTAGGTGAAGACGGTCTTTTCACCCAGCGAAAGCTGGGCGGCGATTTCCTTGACCGAGCGGCCGGCGGCGATGAGTTTCATCACCTCAAACTCGCGGTCGGACAGTGCCTCGTGTGGCAGCTCGCCATCCGCTTTGCCGAGGTTGGCGGCCAGCTGTTCGGCCAGCGCGGGGGTGATGTAACGCCCGCCGCCAAGGGCTTTTCTCACCGCGCCAATCAGTTCGCGGCTCAGGCTTTGCTTGCTGACGTAACCGGCCGCGCCGGCCTTCAGCGCGCGCACGGCGTATTCGGTTTCCTCGAACATGCTCAATACGAGCACGGGCAGCGCAGGGCGGCTCTTCTTCAATTCGGCCAGCACCTCGATGCCGCTGCGGCCGGGCATGTTGACATCCAGGATGACGAGATCCCATTTCTCCTTCCAGACGCGGGCCAGGGCGTCGGCGGCATTGCCGGCCTCGCCGAACGTGACCGTGCCGAGTTCGTCGGTGAGCATCTGCTTCAAGCCCTGCCGGACAACTTCGTGGTCGTCTGCGATCAACACTCTCATGGGATGGCCCTCACTTACCTTTTTTGAGAGGGACTGTCAACGTCACCGTGGTGCCCGCACCGGGCGAGCCGCGAAACTGAATCATCCCGCCCATCAGCGCCGCGCGCTCCCGCATGCCCAGCAGGCCGAGGGATTTTGCATCCGCCAATTCCTTTTCGCTCACGCCGCGGCCGTTGTCGCTCACTTGCAGGGTCAACTGCTCATCCGCCACGGCGAACTGGATGTGCGCCGTGGTGGCCTGTGCGTGGCGGGCGACGTTGGTGAGGATTTCCTGGAAGATGCGGAAAACTTCCGTGGCCTGCTCGGCCTCCAGCACGGGCGGTTCGGCGACCAGCGCCAACTCGCAGCGCACGCCGGTGCGCTCCTGGAATTGCCGCGTTTCGAACTCCAGCGCCGCCGCGAGGCCGAAATTGTCGAGGACGCTAGGCCGCAATTCGCGGGCGATCTTCTGCACGGTTTCAATCATCGTGTCCGCGAGTTGGTTGGTGGCAACCACCTTGGCGGCAAACACCTGGCGCAATTCGGGATCGGGAATCTGGGGCAGCCGCCGTTCGCACCAGGCCAGTTCGAGTTTCAAGCCGGTGAGCAACTGGCCGAGCACGTCATGGACCTCGCGGGCAATGCGGGTGCGTTCGGCCTCGCGGGTCCGCTGCAGCCGGGCCCACAGGGCGCGCAACTGCTCGCGGGACCCGGCCAGCGCCTGCTCGGCGCGTTTGCGCTCGGTGATGTCGTTTTGCAGCGTCACGAGACAGAGCTCGCCCTTGAGTTCGATTTTTTCCACGGCGGACAGGACCGTGCCGATTTCCCCGGAACGCCGCCGGATGCGACCTTCAAAAAGTTTCAAATGGCCTTCCTTTTTCAGGCGTTCCAGCAGCCGCGCGCGCTCGGCCGCGTCAGCCCACAGCCCCGTCTCGACCGAAGTGTGCCCGATGACTTCATCGCGCGTGAAGCCGTACATGGTCAGGAAAGTATCGTTGGCTTCCAACATCATTCCGTCGGCCAGCCGGGAGATGCAGATCCCAACCGGCGCGGTGCGAAAAGCCTTTGCAAAACGTTCCTCGGACTGGCGCAGCATGATTTCGGTCCGGCGGCGCTCTTCCACCTCGGCCTGAACCCGCGCCACTTGTTCGGCGTTGGCCAGAGCCAGGCCGATGGTCTGGCCAATGGCGAGAAAAGTCTCCTGCTCGGTCGGGCTGAGTTCGCGCCGCTGTTTGAACACCAGATTCATGACACCGAGCACGCGGTCCTGGTTCAGCAGTGGCAGGCACAGGGCGCTGCGAAAGCCCTCGGCCAGCAGCGCCTCCCGCAGTTTCGGCTCCACCCGGGCGTCTTCGGCCATCTCCACGCTGAAAACGATCTCGCGGCGGGTGGCGGCCAGCCCGCTAAGACTTCCCCGCAGCGGCAGATGGGCGCCGCGCCGGAGCGTCTCCTCAAAAAATCCCGTGGCGCATTGGAGGTCGAGCCGTTCCAGCCGTTCATTCACCAGGAAAAGGCTGACCGCCGGCGAGTGCGCGTAATTGACCAGCGCCTCGACCGCGGAACGGATCACGCTGGGCAGATCCAGGGAACCATTGACTGAGCGGGCGATGGAGTTGATGGCCGCCAGCGCCTCGTTCCGCAACTGCAAATCCAGTTCGGCCTGCCGGCGCGCGGAAATGTCGTTGAACAACACCAGCAAGCACTCCACGCCGCCGAGGTGCAGCATCTCCGCCGAAAACAGCGCCGCGCCCATCGCACCGCCTTTTTTTCGAAAAAGATTTTCCCGGTTGAAAATGCGGCCGTGCTGCCGCAGTTCCTCGAGAAATTCCGCCCGCTGGGCGGGCTTCGCCCACAAACCCGCCTCCAACGAGTGGCGGCCGACGACTTCCCAACGCTCCCGTTCGAACAGCGCGAGAAACGCCGGGTTCACATCCAAAATCCGTCCCTCGGCAAGCGTGGACAGGCAGATGGCCACCGGGCTGGCTTTGAATATTTTGGCGAAGCGCTCTTCGCTGGTGCGCAACGCCGCTTCCGCCTGCCGGCGCTCGACGATTTCATTTTGGATGCGCGCGACATGCTCGACGTTGGCCAGCGCCAGGCCGATGGTCTGTCCAATGGCCAGCAGCGTTTCCCGCTCCACCGCCGGGGGCGCCACCGGCTCCTTGAAAATCAAATTCAACGCGCCCAGCGCCCGGTCTTGAAAGAGCAGCGGCACCGACACCACGCTGCGAAAACCTTCGAGGCGCAATTGTTCGCGCACCGCCGGCTCCAACCGGCCGTTGATCAGCAGATCCTCGACGACCACCACCTCGCGGCGCTGGACGGCCTGACCGGTCAAGCTGCCCTCCAGCGGCAGCCGCTGGCTCGTGGTCAGTGTTTGAGGCGCAAAGCCACGCGCGTAGCGCATCTCCAGGCAGCCAGCCGATTCGTTGAGGACGAACAAAGCGACCGCCGGCGAATGGCCGTAGCGCATCATCGCCGACACCGCGCACTCGGCCACCGTCTGGAAATCCAGCGACTGGTGGATCGCGCCCGCCACCTCGTTGATCGCCGTCAGCGAGGCGTTGCGGGCTTCCAGTTCCGCCTGGGCGAAGCGCAACGCCGTCTCCGCCCGTTTGCGCTCCGTGATGTCAATGCCCACGCCCACCATGCAGGGCGCGCCGCCAATGAAGGCCCGCACGCCGGTGAACAAATGCGGCGTGGCGTTTCCGGCACGGTCGCGAAAATCCACTTCCACGCTGGCCGCGCCGCTGGTGAACACCGCGAGCATGCCCGCCTCGATCGCGGGAAGATCCTTTTCGGCGAATACCAGGCCCGGTTCGAACTGGCGCAGTTCGGCCGGTGTGCGGCCGGTAACCCGCTCGAAATTCTTGTTCCAGCGCAGCAGCCGCCGCTCCGCGTTCACCACGAAGGCCACGCCGGGCAGGCTGTTGAGGAACGAGTCGAGCACATCGCGCTGCTCGCGCAAGGCATCCTCCGCCTCGCGGCGGGCGCTGACATCCCGCTGGGTGCTGATGACTCCTATGATCACGCCGTCGGCATTGCGCAAAGGGCTGTGCGTGGAGGATGTCCAGCCCGGCTTGCCGGTGTGGTGGAACACAAAATGGCTGTCGGGCAGGAACACCGTCTCGCCGGCCAGCGCGCGTTCCAACGCGCCGGCCACGTCGCTTTCGTGCAACTCGGGAAACACCTCGAGAAATTTGCGCCCCAGCACCTCGGCGGCGGATTTACCAGTGATCCGTTCCATGTTTGGATTCCAGACCTGATAGCGCAATTGTGCATCGCAAACCGCAATGCCTTCGCCCGCGTGCTGGATGATTTGTTCGCCAAACAGGCGCGCTTCGCGCAGTGCCGTTTCCTCGCGCTGATTCACGATGGCGATGGCGGCGAGGTGCGTGGCGGTTTGGATCAACTGGAGATGTCGCGGTTCGGGCCGGGCCGGTTTTTGAAAATAACAGGCGAAGGAGCCGAGCACGCGCCGCTGCGCGTCAAAGATCGGCGCCGACCAGCACGCCCGCAGGCCGTGCGCCAACGCCAGCGCGCGAAAATCTTTCCACAGCGGATCGGTCGCAATGTCCTCCACGATGACGTTTTCGCGCCGGAACATGGCCGTGCCGCAGGAACCGCGGGCCTCGCCAATCGCCTGGCCGTCCACCGCACGCCAATACGCCGCCGGCAGATCCTTCGCCGCGCCGTGTCGCACATGGATGCCATCCGGGTCGAGCAGGAGAATCGAAGGGATCACCTCCGGCGACTGGGCTTGGATCAACTCGCAAAGTGCGGGCAGCGTTTCAAGGAGCGGCGCGCCTTGCGCGATCATCTCCAGCACCTTCGTCTGGCCGGCGAGGAGGGCATCGTGACGCCGGCGCTCGGTGACATCCCGGAAACTCCACAAGCGACCGGTAATTCCGCCGCCGGTTGCGCGTTGCGGCTGGGAATAGCGCTCGAAGATCCGCCCATCCTTGAACTCGATCACGTCGAAACTTTCCGCCTCGGGCTGCCGGTAGAGTTCCTGCACGCGGGCAACAAAACCGTCCGGGTCGCGCACCTGCTCCAGCACAAATTGCACCGCCTTCTGGTCGTCGGCAGCCTGCAGCACACTTTCGGGAATCCGCCACATTTGCGCGAACCGCTCGTTGTAACTGGCCAACCGGCCTTTTACGTCCACCACGAGAATGCCGTCGGCGGCGGCTTCGGGTGCTGCGGGCAGGGGCAGGCGGGCGGTTGCGGCGGCGTCCAGCAACTGGACCGGGACGCGCCGTGAAGGCGGCGTGCGCTCTCGCCGGAAGGCAGTGGGTTTCCTAGCCATGCTCCTGCAATTTACAGGGATTTCCGCCGCATTGCTGCAAAATTCCATTGCCCCGAGCAACGGCGCTGCTTTTGCGAGCACTTTCTTAGCCTTGGCAGGCTTGAATCCACCGCGCGGTTTCATTACACCTCTCGCGTGCCAACCAAAGTCGTTGCGGTCGCCAATCAGAAGGGCGGGGTGGGGAAGACCACCACCGCCGTGAACCTCGCCGCCTGCGTGGCCGCATTGGGTCGGCGCGTGCTCCTCTTTGATCTCGATCCGCAGGCTAATGCCACCAGCGGCGTGGGCCTTGAAAAAATCGCCGGAGCCAGCGCCTACCGGGCCTTGCTCGGCGAGGGCGGTTTGCTCGAAAAAATCCAGGCCACGGCGTTTGCACGACTTTCCGTCATTCCCAGCGAGGTGGACTTGTGCGGCGCGGACATCGAACTGGCGCGGGCGGAAAATTATTTACATCGCGCGAGCTACGCGCTCCAGCCGGTGCTGACCAACGGCAGCTTCGACGTGGTGCTGGTGGACTGCCCACCGTCGCTCGGGATTCTCACCATGAACGCCTTCGCGGCTGCGGATGCGTTGCTGGTACCGCTGCAATGCGAGTATTACGCGCTGGAAGGCATCTCGATGCTCAACCGTGTGCTCTCGCAGATCCACGACAACGGCATCAATCCCCGGCTCGAACTGTTGGGCGTGGTGATGACGATGTTCGATTCGCGCACAAAACTGGCCAATCAGGTGGTGGGTGAAGTGCGCGAGCATTTTGGCGACAAGGTGTTCGAGACGCAGATTCCCCGCACCACGCGCCTGGCCGAAGCGCCGAGTTTCGGTCAGCCGATCATTTATTACGACAAATACAGCGCCGGCGCGGCGGCGTATGAGTTGCTGGCTCAGGAATTCGTCCAGCGGGTGGGGATTTAGCGGTTCTCATTTCTTGAGGAAAGCCCTGGGGAGTGCGGCTTGATTCGCTCAACTGCGATTTTTCAGGGATTTTTTTTGAAGCCTCCTCCAGTGCTCCAGGTTGTGGCGGCCGCCAAAAGTTCAGGCCGCTGGTCAGTGCCAGGCGGAATTTCCGGCACCTTTGAGCATAACGCCCCCCTGGCCGCCGCTGGTGGCGGGCGGTTCATTGATCTGGAGCCAGTATTGGCCGATCAGGGCCACCACCCGCGCGAATTCTTCGGCCTCGGTGGGTTTGAGCACGTAACTGTTAACGCCCAGTTTGTAGCTTTCCATGATTTCAATCTGGCGCCGCGACCCCGTGAAGACAACGATCGGAATGTTCCGGGTTTGTTCTGCGGATTTTAACCGCCGCAGGACGCCCAGCCCGCCCAATTGGTGGAGTTTTAAATCCAAGAGAATGAGTTTCGGCAGGGCGTTGTAATTCCGAGGTGCGAACAACTCAGTCTGGCTGATGAAATCCAGCGCCTCGACGCCGTCGCTCACCTGCTCCACTTGGCCTTGGAACCCAGCGCGCTCCAGCGCCCGCAAGATAAGTTGCGCATCCGTAAGACTGTCTTCGACTAAAAGAATATCCGCGGTGCCTTCCATCGCCATTTGCTTTTGATCGTGATTGGTACCTCTAATTACAGGATTCAAATAACCATCGGTTTCCGCTTTGTCAAGCGGGAGTTTGACAAAGTTTCGACAAAACGGGAGGGAGGGAATGTTTGGGCAATTTTGCGCCGGCGCTAAATTTACACTGCACTGTCGCCCTCCTCCTCCGTGCGGATGCGCCGGGCGGTTTCCACGGGGATGACGAAGATCTTGCCATCGCCAATCTTGCCGGTGTGGGCCGTCTTGGTGATGATGTCCATCGCCGTCTTGATCAAGTTGTCGGGCAGCACCATTTCGATTTTCACCTTGGGCAGGAAATCAACAATGTATTCGCTGCCGCGATAGATTTCCGTGTGGCCCTTTTGCCGGCCGAATCCCTTGACCTCGGTCACGGTCATGCCTTGGATGCCGATTTCGTTCAGCGCTTCCTTCACCTCGGTCAGCTTGAACGGTTTGATGATGGCTTCAATTTTTTTCATGATGCTTTTAATCGTTGTAGGCGGTTTCGCCGTGCTGCGTCAGGTCCAATCCGGAATCTTCGTCTTCGGCCGACACGCGTAGACCGACGAGCGCGTCCACCAACTTCAAAATGAGGAATGTTGCGCCGCCTGCCAGCGCGGCGGTGAAAAGCACGCCACGCGCCTGACCGAGCAGTTGCGCCGCACTGCCGGCGAGTGAAACGGTTTTTCCGCCGGCTTGAAACGTGCTGCCGATGGCGGAGTTGACCGAGGCATTGGCGCAAAGTCCGACCAGCAAAAGCCCCACCGCGCTGCCCACGCCATGCACGCCGAACACGTCCAGCGAGTCGTCATAGCCGAACGCGTGCTTGAGTTCCGTCACCGCGAAATAGCAAACCACGCCGCCGGTCAGGCCGATGAGCGCGGCAGCTGGAACCGTGACGAAGCCGGACGCGGGGGTGATTGTGGCGAGGCCGGCGACCATGCCGGACGCCACGCCGAGCACGCTGGGTTTGCCTTTCAACAGCCATTCCGTCCCGGCCCAGCCGAGCGCGGCGGCGGCGGCGGAAAAGTGCGTTGCCGCAAAGGCGCTGCTGGCCAGCGCACCGGCGTTGACGGCGCTGCCGGCGTTGAAACCAAACCAGCCCACCCATAGCAGGCCGGTGCCGATGAGGCTCAACACCACGTTGTGCGGAACCATCGGTTCGTGCGGAAAACCCACCCGCTTGCCGAGCACCATCGCGCAGACCAGGGCGGAAACGCCGGAACTGACATGCACCACCGTTCCGCCGGCGAAATCGAGCACGGGATATTTTCCGCCCAGCGCCCAGTTGAACAGCCCGCCCGTGCCCCAGACCATGTGGCACAGCGGAAAATAAACCACCGTCACCCAGATTGCGGTGAACAGCACGTAGGCGCTGAACTTGATGCGCTCGGCCACCGCGCCGCTGATCAGCGCCGGCGTGATGATGGCGAACATCATTTGGAAGAGCATGAAACTTTGCTGCGGCACGGTGGCGGCGTAGTCGGGATTGGGCGCGCTGCCGACGCCTTGGAGGAGGAAATACTGGAGCGGGTTGCCGAAGAACGCGTTGCCGTTGCCGAAAGCCATGCTGTAGCCGTAAATCATCCACAGCACGGACACCATCGCCATGAGGATCAGGCTGTGCGCCATCGTGGACAGCACGTTTTTCGCGCGCACCAAACCGCCGTAAAACAAAATCAGCCCCGGCGCGGTCATCATCAGCACCATGGCCGAACTCACCAGGAGCCAGGCGTTGTCGCCGGAATTGACGGCGGAGTTGGGTGCCGGCGCTCCGGCGGCTTCCAAACGGGCAACCCGTTGCTCCAAGGTTGGCGGGCTGTCAGCGGCGAAAGAACTTGTGAAGAGAAGGGTGGCCACCCCAAGGACGAGCAGTGCCTGGAGGATCCTGGTGGAGTGTCGGATGCTCATGAACCCGCTCCTTAAACCACGCCGTTGAATTTTCGTCAACAAATGAGTGAAGAAAATTCATTAAGATGCGTTAAACTTCGTTTTCAAATTTCTGCTGCCGCAGTGCCTCAAACAACACCAGCGCCACGCAGTTGGACAAATTCAGCGAACGCGCCGCCGGGTTGAACATCGGGATGCGCAGCCAGCAATCCGGATTCTCCGTCAATAGTCTCTGAGGCAGCCCGGCGGTTTCGCGGCCGAACACCAGGTAATCCTCCGCCGCGAATTTCGCCTCGGTATAAAGCCGGGGACCGCCTGATTCCACAAACCACAGCCGCGCGGCCGGCGGGCGGCTGGCCGCGAGCGCGCCCCAGTTTTTCCAGCGATGCCACTCGACGTGCCGCCAGTAATCCATGCCGGCGCGCTTGAGCCGGGCGTCATCGAGTTTGAATCCGAACGGCTCGATCAGATGCAGCGTGCTCCGCGTGGCGGCGCACAACCGCGCCACGTTGCCGGTGTTTGGCGGAATTTCCGGTTCGACTAAAACGATGTTCATTGAGTGATCGCAAGAGCGCCGCAACGCCGCGACGCGGGAAAATCACTTGCTGATTTCCGTGCCGCCTTGCGCTTTGGCGCCAGGGCGCTTTCGCTTTGCATAAAAAACTTTCCACAGCACCAACCCGTGCGCCGGCGCGCTCATGCCCGCGACACGCCGGTCGGCCTTTGCCAGCATCGTTTCGATCTCGTCGGCCGGGAATTTTCCCATGCCGGCCTGGACGATCGTGCCGACGATGCCGCGGCACATTTTGTAGAGAAAACCGTCGCCCTCGATGAGGAACGAAATTTGCGGTCCGCTTTTCTTGACCTCGCAGCGTGTCACCGTCCTCACGGTGGTTTCCTTCTTGTAACCGGGATTGGCGGCGAACGACTGGAAATCGTGTTGGCCGACAAAGAATTTCGCCGCCGTGCGCATCACCGGGAAATCCAGTTTGCGCGGGACGTGCCACGCCATGCGGCGCAGGAGCGGATTCATCGCCGGGTGGTTCCAGACGAAATAGCGGTACTGTTTGCCGCGCGCGTCGAAGCGGGCGTGAAAACTTTCCGGCATGCGGCCAGCGGCCAGCACACGAATGTCGTCCGGCAGCCAGGCGTTGAGCGCCAGCGCGAGCTTGCGTCCGGTCAGTTTGGCTTCGGCAGGTGGGACTTCAAAATGCGCGACCATCCCGAGTGCGTGAACGCCGGTGTCCGTCCGGCTGGAACTGTGCAGGCGCGGCCGGCTGGGAAACAGTTTTGCCAGCGCGGTCTCGACGATTTCCTGCACGCCGGTACCGGTCTTCTGCACCTGCCAGCCCGCGTAACCACCGCCGTCATAGGCGATGGTGACTTTAAATTTGAACTCGGCAGACATTTTCAAGTCACAGATGAAACACTGATTTAACCCAGATTCAAAGAGAGGAGTTTCTTGTCGCCCTTGCTCAAGCAACTCGGCCCATGGGACGCTTTGATTGTAACCGGAGCGCGATGGCCAGGTCCACTGCGGCACATGACTGAACACGCGGCAGGAGATCGAACGACGTCATCCCGCCAGTTCCATCTAAGGAGACAGGAATTAGCTGAATAAGCTGCGCTGGAAGTATCAATGTCCGAGCTGGGCCGGGCTGATTGCGGTGAGCACGCGTCACCGTTCCAGGGTATTTACCTCCGCCTTGGGCGGAATTCTGGGAAGCTCAAGCGGCGTGGCCCCTTTGCCCGCCAACTCAGCCGCCGCCATTCTGGACCAAAACAAAATCGGTGACGACCTGGCCGCCGATCAAATGTTCCTGGATGATTCGCTCCAAAACCGCCGGGGTGCAGGAGTGGTACCACACGCCGCCGGGATAAACGACCGCAATCGGTCCGCCGACGCAGACGCGCAGGCAGTTGGCCTTGCTGCGAAACACCAGCGGCTGCGGCCCGACCAGGTTCAATTCCTTGAGCCGGCGTTTGAGAAACTCCCAGGATTCAAGTCCCTGCACTTTGGCCGCGCACTTCGGCTCGGTCGGGTCCGCGCACAAAAAAATGTGGCGGTGGTAATGTTCCAAGCCGAGTGCGCTTGCGGCGGCGTTGAGTTCACTCATCATGTTTGAAATCGGGATTTACGTCAAAGCACCTGTCAGATTAACCCGCAAACGAATTGAACACCGGAACCTAAAACCTGCAGCGGCTTTATCGCAGACCTAAAACGCCGAAATCACAGTTTTAGATCCACGGCCGCATCCCCTTCTTGAGCCGGATAAAAAGCCCAGTAGCAAGCCAGGGACCGCTCGTTTTTTGAGTACCCGGCGAGCATGACCATGTCCCGAACATTGACGGCCGTGGAGCGTTTGGTTCGCGCGGGAATATCGCCCGTGTAGATCCGATTGATGTAAACTTTGACGAGCAGGTCCGTGGTGTTATTGATGTGGACCGTTGTGGAATATTTATGACGAGGTTGGCCGTCCTGCTTCGCAACCAACCGTTCGCCTAAATCCGAGGAATTCCCGCCCGGAGGCTGAACAGGCGAAACACTCTGAACCGGCGGAGCTTGGGTCGGAGCGCCACCCCGAATGCGGATCGACCCCGCCCAAGTTGTGGTGGTGACGGAAACCATGAGCACCACTGTCACCATGGATGGCAAAACGGGTTTTGTTTTCATATGTAATGCTCAGCTGCCCTTTGAATTGGTTGAACGTAACCCGAGACAGCAGTTTTGCAAGTTCCTTTGTCTTCGCTTGAACCGGGCTTTCGGTTCAAGATTACAATTTCGCCTCCAAGCCGGTGTGATTAAACTCACGGGTCGCTTGAAAGATTTTGTATTGTTGCCACGCTCCTTTTACCGGCCCACCGCCGAAAAGGTTGCTCCGTCGCTGCTCGGACATTTCCTGATCCGCCACGACGGCGAGGGCTTTTGTGGCGGCGCAATTGTCGAAACGGAAGCGTATCTGGCGGACGATCCGGCCTGTCACGCCGCACCGGGGCTGACGGCGCGCAACCGGGTCATGTTCGGCGAACCGGGCCACGGCTACGTTTATTTCATTTACGGCGTCCACTTTTGCGTCAACGCCGTGTGCCAACCCGCCGGCGTGGCCGAGGCGGTGTTGATCCGAGCGATCGAGCCGGGTTTTGGTGAAACACGGCTGCGCCAAAACCGGCCCGCGAAAAAAACGTCCGAACTGACGAACGGCCCCGGCAAGTTGTGTCAGGCGCTGGGCATCACGCGCAGCTTGAACGGCGTGGATTTGTGCGACTGGCATTCCGGGGTGTTCATCGCGGAAAATCCAGAAGTCACAGGGTTCCGCCGCGCGCACGGCCCGGTGGTCACGACGACGCGCATCGGCATCACGCAGGCGGCGGCACTGCCGTTGCGCTTTTACCTGGCCGGCAGCGCGTTTGTTTCCCGGCGTTGAAACCCCGGCGTCGTATTTGCCTTGCGTCCATTCCTTCCATGAAAGAAATTCAGCGCGCACCGAGATGAATCCGCCAGCTCCATGACCGGCCCACAGCTTTCCGTCGCCTTTTTTTTCCAGATGTTCGTTATCCTGGCGGTCTGCCGCGGCGTGGGCGCGCTGGCGCGGAAAATCGGGCAGCCGCAGGTGGTTGGCGAAATGATCGCCGGCGTGTTGTTGGGGCCGTCGCTGCTGGGCTGGTTTTTTCCCGGCTTCCAAAAAAGCGTGTTCCCGCCCGATTCCCTGAAAATTCTTTATGTCGGGGCGCAGTTGGGCGTGGGCCTCTACATGTTTCTGGTCGGTGTGGAATTCAAGACCGAACTCTTCCGCAGCCGGGCGCGCAGCGCGGCGGCAGTGTCGCTGGCCGGGATGGTGGTGCCGTTTGTTTGCGCGATTGCGCTGGCGCCGTGGCTGCTGAAATTTCCCGGCCTGTTTTCCGAGCGGGCAAATTTGTTTGAAGCGATCCTGTTCCTCGGCGCGGCCATCGCCATCACCGCGTTCCCCATGCTGGCGCGGATCATTTACGAGCGCGGCCTCACCGGCACGTCGCTCGGCACGCTGGCGCTGGCGGCCGGCGCAATGGACGATGCCGCCGCCTGGTGCGTGCTGGCCGTCGTGCTCGCAAGTTTCCAAAAACGCCCCGACGGCAGCGTGGATGCCTCGATCGCCCTGCGCGCGATTTCCGGCGGCCTGGCGTACGCGGTGTTGATGATCTTTGCCGGACGCAAACTGCTCGCCCCGCTGGGCCGGCTGGTGGAACGTGAGGGGAAAATTTCCCCAACCCTGCTCGGCGTAGTGCTGATGCTCTTCTGCCTGTCCGCATGGGCGATGGACGCCATCGGCATCCACGCCGTGTTCGGCGGCTTTTTGCTCGGCACGGCGATGCCGCGCGGTTTCTTCGCGCGCGAACTCCAGCAGAAACTTCAGCCGCTGGCGGTGGTTTTTTTGCTGCCGATGTTCTTCACCTTTTCCGGCCTGAACACGCGGCTGGACCTGGTAAACAGCCCGCGGCTGTTCCTCGTCGCGCTGGTGGTGCTGGCGGCGTCAGTGATCGGCAAAGGCGTCGCCTGCTGGGCCGCCGCGCGCCTGAGCGGCGAGGACAACCGCACCGCGCTCGCCGTGGGCGCACTGATGAACTCGCGCGGCCTGATGGAACTCATCATCATCAACATCGGCCTGCAAAAAGGCGTCATCCAGCCGGCGCTCTTTTCCATGATGGTCTTGATGGCGATTGTGACAACGCTGATGGCAACGCCAATTTTCGAATGGGTCTATGGCCGGCATGCGCGGCAGACGGGCGTGCTGGGCACGGCAGCGGTTGAAGTCTGAAGAAACACGTAACGCTCTGACTGGCTTCTTTAAGCCGAGACCCTGAAAAACAATCGCCCATCAGCCGACAAATCGAAAAAATGCAAACCATATCTGAGTGGTTCCGAGCCGAACTCTTGGCCGTTGGACTCAAAAAGTCGGACTGGGCTTTGGTTGGTTTTTCCAATCTAGTGAAGTCCGACCATGCGGGCAAGGCGTCCCGCGGACGGGAGCGGGTGAAATCGCATGGTTTGCGCGCAAACTAGCCCAGATGACTTCAATAATCAGGAACCCGAAGTGTTGACGCGGCGGCTCGCACGGCAAATAATCACCCCAGACGGCGGCAACAAAGGTGGCGGCGACGCCTCCTCGCTTGGGCAATTTGGTCAAGCGGTTGACTAATTAGTTTTCCCCGGCGACGGGTGCGTCGCCGCCACCCGGTTTTGCCGCCATGAAAATATTATGGAAATCAAACGCGCCGGTTCCCAACCCTCCGCCGCCGGCCCCGCCGACTGGTTCACCGGCACGGTGCGGATAGACTCGCCGTTCAAGGCCGGCGAACCCGCGCGCGTGGCTGGAGCCATTGTCACCTTTGAACCCGGCGCACGCACCGCGTGGCACACGCATCCGCTCGGGCAGACGCTCATCGTCACCGCCGGCTGCGGCTGCGCGCAACGCTGGGGCGGGCCGATTGAAGAACTCCGGCCCGGCGACATCGTCTGGTTTCCGCCGGGCGAAAAACATTGGCACGGTGCCGCGCCGACCACCGCCCTGACGCACCTCGCCATTCAGGAACAGCTCGACGGCAAAGCCGTGGACTGGCTGGAAAAAGTCAGCGACGAACAATATCAAGGTTGATCCGTCGCTTGACCATCCGCGTGTGTGCGGCAAACTTCCCCAATGCCGACAAATGTTTTAGGCGGAGAATTACAAGGTTGCTGCCAATCGCCCATGACCGGGTTTTATCGCGACGGCTTTTGCAGCACCGGACCGGAGGATCGCGGGCTGCACACCATCTGCTGCCAGGTCACGCAGGAGTTTCTGGAATTTCTGGCGTTGCAAGGCAACGACCTCATCACGCCCCGCCCCGAATACGATTTCCCCGGCCTGACACCCGGCGACCGTTGGTGCGTCTGCGTGCGGAGTTGGGCGCAGGCGTTCGAAGCCGGTCACGCCTGTCCCGTGGTGCTGGAAGCCAGCCACATCTCCGTGCTGGAATTCGTGGATCTGGCAGCGCTCAAAGCCCACGCGGTGAAAGAGTGAATTTATTAACTACCGATTTACACGGATGCCCAAAGCCAACCGCGAATTACGAAGTGTTAACCGGCAAAACCTAAATTCATTTTAGCGTATCCCAATTTTCCAAATTCAATGCTTCTTCAATAGAAGAATTCATCCTGAAAGAATTGGGGTGACGCGCGACTCCCATTTGCTCAATACCACTCTTGATTTTAGATTTTAGATCGCCTGCGTTTTCTATTCCCGTAATCACAGCAAGTTTTTTAAAGTGTTTGTGCTGCGATGCACGGAGAAAAAATGGCAATGCTTTTCCGTAGCTCATGTAGAACATGGTTTGAGGAAACCACCGAGAATTGCCGTTAAGCGCAGCCATCACCAGCGCCAACAAATCCGCCTCAATAATCGAATCAAACGGCAAGTCGGTGCGTGTTGCTTGCCGCCTGATAAGTTCCGCAGCTGGACTAAAAAAAGTATGTCCTTGGGGCGCCATGACTGGATTCAATGTCGCCGAAGTTGCATAGAACGCATCAAAATGTGTAAAGCGATTCGTTGAGTTATAGGTTTCCGTTTCTGGCTTCAGGTAGCTGGAGGTAAGTATTTCATGGATCGTCGTCAGCGCACCAGACTTTAAAAGACCCGCAATTATATATAGAAATGTTTCGTAAGCAAATAGGCCATGAGCCTCAAACCAAACATCATTCCAACTCGTCACTTCTTTCGGCCGAGATTGTAGTTCTAGTAAATCTTCGAGTGTTTTGAGCAAGGATTCCTCAAATTGGGCATCGGTTGACGAGTTTGATTCCAGCAAAACCCAGTCAACAATTATATCTCGAATTGGAACAAGGTTTCTGCAAGTTTCCAATACCTGATGGCCGAAGTTGTCGCCTGATGGATCCTTGCGAACACGAAGCGCATCCGCGAATTGAATGCAGGCAGTTAGAAAATCGTTTCGATAGTTACTAATCCCTTTTCTTCCTTGAAGAAAAGCCTGCTTAAATGTCGTGAATTTTGAAGTAGCCAGATTCGTTGGTGATGGTTTGTCTTCCGAAATATAAACTGGTGGTTTTCCTAAATCGGGTTTTTGAAAAAGCGGCTTTCCAAAAAGGAGTCTAACAAGCTGTTCCCAATTTTCATTGACCAGTTCAGGTGTCGAAAAATTGATTCCAATTCTAGACTTGATAAAAGTTGGAAGAAAAGGCTCTCCAACATCAGATAATTCACAAAAGATAGGAATAAATTTTGATTGCTCTACTTTGTTATAGACCTCTTGAGATATAATTTGTGTTTCGGTTCCTACTCCAGCTTTCCGTGCATCTGCTTTTTCAGCGTATGCTTTGTCACACATGACGAGAACATGCGTGACACTCGGATCAGTCACCATTTTTTCCATGAAAGCATATTTGTCATGCCCTTCTTTAAGGTCGTATTGATCGAGGACGATATCTACTCCATCGCCCATTAGCCGATCTGCCCAACTTCGAACTAATTCACGATGCCGTTCGGATGTCCAGCTATATGAAATAAAGGCTTTAGGTTTCATTTGCGCTGAAACTTTAGCTCATCGCCATCGGCGGTCACTTTAATTTTATCCCCCGGCTTAAAATCGCCTTCGAGGATTTTCATGGAGAGCGGGTTCAGCAGGTGTTCCTGCACGGCGCGTTTGAGCGGGCGCGCGCCGAATTGCGGGTCGTAGCCTTCCTTCGCCAGCAGTTTCTTGGCACGGTCGTCCACGTCCAACGTGAGGTTTTGCTGCGCGAGCCGTTTTTCCAAGCGCCCGATCTGGATTTCCACGATGCGCGCGAGTTCGCTTTCGTCGAGGCTTTGGAAAATGATGGTGTCGTCCACGCGGTTCAGGAATTCCGGGCGAAAATGGCGTTTCAATTCCGCGAGCACCTTGTCTTCCATCGCCTGATGCGAGGCCTTGTCGGTTTTGCCGTCGAGAAAATATTCCTGGATGATCGGCGAGCCGAGGTTGCTGGTCATGATGACGATGGTGTTCTTGAAATCCACCGTGCGGCCCTGACCGTCGGTGAGCCGGCCGTCGTCGAGCACCTGCAACAGCACGTTGAAGACGTCGGGATGCGCCTTCTCGATCTCGTCGAACAGCACCACGGAATAGGGCCGGCGGCGGACGGCTTCGCTGAGCTGGCCGCCTTCGTCGTAGCCCACGTAGCCGGGCGGCGCGCCGATGAGCCGTTGCACGGAGAACTTTTCCATGTATTCGCTCATGTCAATCCGCACCATGGCATTCTCGTCGTCGAAGAGAAATTCCGCGAGCGCGCGGGCGGTCTCGGTCTTGCCCACGCCGGTCGGCCCGAGGAAAATGAACGAACCGATGGGCCGGTTCGGGTCCTGCAAGCCACTGCGCGCGCGGCGCACGGCGTCAGACACGGCCTTGATGGCGGCCTTCTGCCCGATGACGCGCTGGGCGAGGCGTTCCTCCATCTTCACGAGCTTCTGCCGCTCGCCTTCAAGCATCCGTGAAACGGGAATATGCGTCCATGCCGCAACGACCTTGGCGATGTCTTCGTCCGTGACTTCCTGACGGAGCAGTGATGTGCGCGTGGTCTCGGCAGATTGTTTCTCAATCTTGGCGAGCTTCTGTTCCAGCTCGGGAATCTTGCCGTATTGGATTTGCGCGGCGAGATTCAGGTCGCCCTTGCGTTGGGCCTGTTCGAGTTCGATCTTCGCCTGCTCCAACTGCGAGGCCACGACGCTGACGGCGTTGACGGCGGCTTTTTCATTTTGCCATTGCGCGGTGAGCGCCTTGGATTTTTCCTTCAAGTCGGCGAGGGTCTTGTCAATCAGCTTGAGCCGTTCCTTGCTCGCGGAATCTTTTTCCTTCGCGAGCGAGGTGCGTTCGATTTCGAGCTGGAGAATCTGGCGGTCGAGCTGGTCGAGTTCGGTCGGCTTGGAATCGAGTTCCATTTTGATGCGCGACGCGGCTTCGTCCACGAGGTCAATCGCTTTGTCCGGCAGAAACCGGTCGGTGATGTAGCGATGCGACAACGTGGCCGCCGCGACGAGCGCGGAATCCTGGATGCGCACGCCGTGATGCACTTCGTAACGCTCCTTCAGCCCGCGCAGAATCGCGATGGTCGCCTCGACCGTCGGCTCGGCGACTTGCACCGGCTGGAAGCGGCGCTCCAGCGCGGGGTCTTTCTCGATGTGCTTGCGGTATTCGTCGAGCGTCGTCGCGCCGACGCAGCGCAACTCGCCGCGCGCGAGCTGCGGTTTCATGATGTTCGCCGCGTCGGTGGCCCCTTCCGCCGCGCCCGCGCCGACGATCGTGTGCAGCTCGTCAATGAACAAAATAATTTTTCCTTCGCTCGCGGTGATCTCCTTGAGGAACGCCTTGAGCCGGTCCTCGAATTCGCCGCGATACTTCGCGCCGGCGATCATCGCGCCGAGGTCCATGGCGACGAGCTGCTTGTTCTTGAGCGATTCCGGCACATCGCCGCTGACGATGCGACGCGCCAGACCTTCGGCGATGGCGGTCTTGCCGACGCCGGGTTCGCCGATGAGCACGGGATTATTTTTCGTGCGGCGCGTGAGCACCTGCATCACACGGCGGATCTCCTCGTCGCGGCCGATGACCGGATCAATCTTTCCCTGCCGCGCGAGTGCCGTGAGGTCGCGACCGTATTTCTCCAGCGCTTGAAATTTTCCTTCGGGATTTTCGTCGGTCACCCGCTGATTGCCGCGCAGTTCGGCGAGCGCCTTCAACACGGCATCGCGTTTCAAACCGTGCTTCGTAAAAATCTTTTTCAACGACGCGCCGCCGCCATCCAGCAAGCCGAGCAGGAGATGTTCGGTGCTGACGTATTCATCCTTGAGTTTGGCGGCTTCGCTGCCTGCGGCGTCGAGCGCCTTGCGCAAGTCCGCGCCGGCGTAAGGTTCGCCGCCGCCTTGGACCTTGTGCCGTCGCGCTAGTTCGGCCTCCAAATCCGGCTTCAGTTTTGCCGGCGGCACGCCGATGCGTTCCAGCAGATCGGGGATGAGGCTTTCTGCCTGGCTGATGAGCGCGAGCGCGAGATGCTCGCCGTCCATTTGCTGGTGGGCCTGCACCAGTGCGATCCGTTGGGCTTCCTGCAAGGCTTCCTGCGATTTAATCGTCAGTTTGTCGAGTTGCATGGTTACTACATAGTTCGCCCCGCGGCGGCGTCAAGCCCACAGCCAAAAAGCGCTGGCAATCTCCGGGGAACTGATTACATTGCGCCCGATTTATTGATGATGCCAGCCCCAACTGCCAAGCGGATTTTAGTGGTGGACGACGAGCCGTTGGTTTGCGAGGCCGTCAAGATGATGCTGGTGTTTGACGGGCACGAGGTAGTCACGGCCGGCAGCGGCCAGGAAGCGCTGGATTTGTTTGCCCCGGGCCGGTTTGACCTGGTCATCACGGATTTTTCCATGCCTGCAATGAAAGGCGACCAACTGGCGGCTGCCATCAAAGCCCGCGCGCCGGCCCAGCCGGTCGTCATGATCACTGCCTACGCCGAAATGCTGCAAGCCACCGGCAAGCTCTATCCCGGTGTGGATTCCATCATCAGCAAGCCGTTTCTGCTACAAAACTTGCGCGACGCCATCGCCAAAGTGGTGTTGCCTTAAGGCGCTGTTTGAACCGGGCTTTCCCCGGGCCGCTCCGTAAATCCCCCGACCGATCGCGGCTTGTGCTTTGCGCAAATTGGAGTAGTTTAGCGCAAGATTTGAATGTGATATGGAATTGATCGTTCCCGAAGCGCTTCCCCCGCCCCCACGCCTCACCCC
>Ga0209698_10001479_pt1 | contig 27052 bp, 29 predicted proteins | sample LitLauG_LLR_2012_FD_187203 | JGI IMG/M metagenome (GOLD analysis project Ga0209698, IMG submission 187203) | Freshwater sediment microbial communities from Pennsylvania, USA - Little Laurel Run_MetaG_LLR_2012 (SPAdes) (version 2) | ecosystem: Environmental > Aquatic > Freshwater > Creek >... | reverse complement strand
TGGCGCGGCAACGGGTGCCGGAAGGTCCGCCGGGACCATGACGACCGGAGCGGGTCTGGGCACGCAAGGATTGTTGGGCACCGTCAGGCTACCCGAGTCTGCATGCACGCATAGTCCGGTGCCGCTGGTGACTACCGAGCCATCGGCTGACGTGACGTACGCCGGCGGCAGGGGAGCGGTCTGGGCGATCGATGCGCCCGACGCGGCGGCAAATGCCATCGCACAGGCGAGCCGCAACGGTGTCAACGCAATGATGTGGGTCATGAAGGTTCTCGCTTTCAATGGTTACAAACACGGGTCGACGGCCTTGGACGATGGCGTCTCGACAGTGGCCGCATTGTTGCCGCCGCGGGCCCGGGTGTCTGTGCGCCCGCGCGCATCGGCCGGCCCGCATGGACCGCAGTCTCGCCTTTGCCCTCGGCCGGCAGGACCGACCCGACGTGGACGACGTTTACCCGCGCAGAAATGGCTGCCGCGCGCGCCCGGATCGGGCCCTTGCCGTGTCTCCCAGCGCACGGAATGCCGGCCACGAAAGACGTATGGTCGGTCGGGCTGCCGGGTCTGCCGAAACCGGATGGTCGCGATCTTCCAGGAGCACACCGATGGCCGGACCGAACCCCGACATGTGGGCGCCCCTGCACATGCGCTGGCTCGCCCTTGAACGATGGGACGACGAGGGGGGTGCGAGTCCGAACCGTCCTACCGCGGGATCGTCGCGCGCGGCGGCCGGTGGCGAACGCTGGCAGTGGCTGGAGCTCTTCGGCCCGACAGGACCCGCGCGGCTGCGGCTTGAAATCGACGTGTCTGCATCGCCCACCATCCAGGCCGGGGAATGACCGCGCCGGCGCTTTGCACCGGCTGCAGCGGCGACCGGGCGTTTTATCGCGCCCGCCATGGCGACCGGCGCTCGAGTCCAGGATGCCCTGCACCATGACTGCCGCAGTCCTGTCGCCCGACCTGCTCTACCGGATCGACGCCTACTGGCGAGCGGCGAACTACCTTTCGGTGGGGCAACTCTACCTCTACGACAACCCCTTGCTGCGCGAGCCGTTGACGCTGGCCCACATCAAACCCCTCGTGGTCGGCCACTGGGGGACGGTGCCAGGGCAGAATTTCATCTACGTGCACCTGAACCGCGCCATCCGCAAATACGACCTGAACATGATCTACGTTAGCGGACCCGGGCACGGCGGCGCCGCGCTGGTCGGCAACGTCTATCTCGAAGGCACCTGGAGCGAGGTGTATCCCGGCGTCACCCAGGATCTGCCCGGCTTGACGCGCCTGTTCAAGCAGTTCTCCTTTCCGGGCGGCATCTCCAGCCATGTGGCACCCACGACACCGGGTTCGATCAACGAAGGCGGCGAACTGGGGTACTCGCTCAGTCACGCCTTCGGCGCCGCCTTCGACAACCCCAGCCTGATCGTGGCCTGCGTGATCGGCGACGGCGAGGCCGAAACCGGTCCACTCGCCACGGCCTGGCATTCCAACAAGCTGCTCGACGCCGCCAACGATGGCGCGGTGCTGCCCATCCTGCATCTGAATGGCTACAAGATCAGCAACCCCACCTTGCTGGCGCGCATCGGCCACGAGGAACTGGAGCACTATTTCCTGGGCTGCGGCTGGACGCCGCAGTTTGTCGAGGGCGACGACCCCATGGCGATGCACCAGTTGATGGCCGCCGCGACCGATCGCGCCATCGAACTCATACGCGGGATCCAGGACGACGCGCGCAAGCGCGGCGTGACCGCCCGGCCACGCTGGCCGATGATTGTTCTGCGCTCGCCCAAGGGCTGGACCGGCCCGGCGGCGGTCGACGGCCTGCAGATCGAGAATACCTTCCGCTCGCACCAGGTACCGATCCTGGTCAGCCCGCAGTTCCCCGAGCATGTCGCGTTGCTCGAAGCCTGGATGAAGCGCTACAAGCCCGAGGAGCTGTTCGACGCGGGCGGCCGGTTGAGGCCGGAGCTTGCCGCGCTGGCGCCGAGCGGCGATCGCCGCATGGGGGCCAATCCCCATGCCAATGGCGGCCTGCTGCTGCGCGATCTGCAGCTCCCCGACTTCCGGCTGCACGCACTGGACGTACCGGCCCCCGGCGCGACGCAGGGCCAGGACACCCTCGTGCTCGGCGGCTTCCTGCGCGACGTCGCCCGGCTCAACCAGCCCGGGCGCAATTTCCGCATCTTCGGGCCCGACGAGACGGTATCCAACCTGCTCGGCGCCGTCTTCGAGGTGACCAGCCGCCAGTGGGACGCCGAGACCCTGGCGACCGACGAATTCCTCAAGCCCGCCGGCCAGGTACTCGACTCGATGCTCAGCGAGCACCAGTGCCAGGGCTGGCTCGAAGGCTACCTGCTGACGGGGCGCCATGGCCTGTTCAACAGCTACGAGGCGTTCGTCCGCATCGTCGACTCGATGTTCAGCCAGCACGCCAAGTGGCTCAAGGTGACGCGCGAACTGCCCTGGCGACGGCCGATCGCCTCGCTGAACTACCTGCTCGCGTCGCACGTATGGCAGCAGGATCACAACGGCTACACGCACCAGGACCCCGGCTTCATCGACCACGTGGTCAACAAGAAAGCCGACATCGTTCGCGTCTATCTGCCACCCGACGCCAACTGCCTGCTCTCGGTCGCCGATCATTGCCTGCGCAGCCGCAACTACGTCAATGTCGTGATCGCCGGCAAGCACCCCTTGCCTCAGTGGTTGACCATGGAACAGGCGGTCGTCCATTGCACGGAAGGCATCGGCATCTGGCAATGGGCGAGCAATGACCAGGACGGCGAGCCGGATATCGTGCTGGCCTGCTGCGGCGACACGCCGACGCTGGAGATTCTTGCCGCCGCGTCCATCCTCCGCGAGCACCTGCCGGCATTGAAGGTCCGGGTCATCAATGTCGTCGACCTGATGAAGCTGCAATCGGCCAGCGAGCATCCGCACGGACTATCCGAGGCCGATTTCGATTCGCTGTTCACCACGAACAAGCCCGTCGTCTTCGCCTTCCACGGCTATCCGTCGCTGGTGCACCGGCTGACCTACCGGCGCAGCAACCGCAATCTGCACGTCCATGGCTACCAGGAGGAAGGCACCATCACGACGGCGTTCGACATGCGGGTGCAAAACGGACTGGACCGGTTCCATCTGGTCCAGTCCGTTGTCGACTGCCTGCCGCAACTGGGCAGCCGAGGCGCCTACCTCAAGCAGGGGACCCAGGACCGGCTGATTGCGCACAAGCACTACATCGACCGCCACGGCCAGGACCTGCCGGAAATCCGCGACTGGAAATGGAGTCGCGCACCGGTCTGACTTGACCTGATCGCGTCGCGTCCCTGTGCGTTCCCGTACAGATCGTGCGATCGAAGGGCGGTACCTTCAGAGCGTTCGCTGGCCGAGCGCGACCCGGGTGCCGAACCAAAATGCCACCAGATCAAACAGGAGTCTTTGCGTGAGCCTAAACAGCGCATTCACCATCAGTCGATACTTCCCGCCGACCGGACTCGGACCCATGGGCCGCAAACAGGCCTACATCGGCACCGCGGTCCGCGCGGCAGAAGCGCGCCGCTCGGCGGCGAGCGCCGCCACCACGAACATCGCCCTGATCAAGCTGCTCGACGATGCGCTGCGCGACGAGCTGGACTGCGTCCTGCGCTACATGAGCTATGGCCTCGTGGCGCGCAGGATGGACGTGCCCGAAGAAGCCGATCGGTTCCAGCGCTATGCCGGCGAGGAATCGAACCACGCGCGGCGCCTGAATGCGCGCATCGTGCAGCTGGGCGGAGAGGCCAATGCCAAATCGGGGTTGGTCGACTGGTGCAGCGCCGTCGTGCTGGATGTCGCCCCCGATTTGCCAGGGATGATCCGCAGCAGCCTGAGCGCCGAGGGCGCATCGATCGACATCTATTGCCGGATCCTGAACCAGGTCATCGGGCACGACGTGCCCACGCAGGAGTTGATCGAGGAGATCCTGCTCGAGGAATTGCAGCACGCCGAGGAACTCTGGGCGCGGTCGTCCGAGCTCACGCGGGTGAACTAGTCCCTTGGCCCGCGAAACTTGAAGCGTTCGCGGACAAACCCACCCCCGGCCGACCAGGAATCCGCCCGTTCGCGAATTCCCCGGACGATATGCCAGAATATCGGGAGCGCAGATGCAAGGGATTCATGTACTCATCGTCGACGGCCGCCCGCTCTTGCGGCAGGTGCTTGCCCGGCACCTGGCGCGAACAGCCGATCATTGCGTGGTCAACGCCGAAGGCGATCGCATCGGGGCCGAGCGCGTCCTGCTGCGGCTGCACGTCGACGTGGTCGTGCTCGCCATCGACCGGCCGGAGCCGCCGCGGCTCGGCGTGATCCGCGCCCTCAAGCGCATGCAGCCGCTCACGAAGGTGCTCGTCCTCGCCGAGCGGGCCGATCTGTCGTTTGTCGCGCATGCACTGGGCGCCGGCGCCGACGGCATCCTCACGGGCGACGACGACCTTGGTGAAATGTCCCGGGCGATTCGACATGTGGCCGACGGCGGGCGCTATATCTGCCCCGCGATCGCGCATGAATTCGCGATGCGCGGGATACGCTCGAACACCGGCCGCCTGCCGCCGGCCGAGCAGTACGCCCATTGAAGGTTTAAAGGTATCCGGCCGCGTGCCGGGAACCCGGACAGGACCTTCGCGCCGCGGGTTCAATCGCCGCTGCGCCCCTGGTAATGGTGAAGGTTCCCTTGCGCTTCCCGGCCCGCGAAACCCGTTGCATCGAAGGTCGGTGCGTTCTTGATCGATTCCCGGCTCAGATCGACCGAGACCGCCCTCTGGGCCCAGTCGACGCGCTGAATCCACGTCGGGGCAATCAGGATCTTGTGACCGGTCCACCAGTTTCCGGCATCGACGACGAGGTAGCGTATGGCCCAGGTTTCGTCATCGGCAAGGAAGTCCGAGACTTGACCGATCTCTCCGCCGGCTGCATGGACCTGGAAGCCGGTGACCAATTTGCCACTGCGCAGGTGCGGATCCAACTTCCCAGGGTAGCCACGCTCCTCGCGCCGAAGCGCCGGCCGATCATGACCGCGCCCGCCGCGCTGGCCCATGAAGCCGGCCTGGCCGCGCGCCGTGGCGCTCGAATCCAGGCCCTCGCCCCACATGGCAAGATCGTTCCAATAGTAGGGACGGCCGTAATACCCCAGGTACGGCTGCTCGATCGGCCGTGACGCCGGCGTGTCGGCGGCGACGCTCGGGGTGGCACGTACCGGCTTCCTGGACGTCGCGGAGGGCAGCGCGTGCTCCCGCCGCTTCGCCTGTTCGACCGCGCTGGGCGGAATCAGGACTTTTCGCCTGGAAAACCAGCTGCCCGCATCCACCAGGAAGAAGTGAACGGCCCAGTCGACGTCCTGGAAATAGAAGTCCTTGACATGACCGATCGTCCCATCGGCCGCGCCGATGGGATGATTTTCGAAATCCTTCAGTCGGCACAGCATCGGGGGCCTTCCTCTGAGGATGCCTTCAGACAGCGATCACCCGAAGGCGCCGGTGGAAAACGGCCGCGCCGCACTTCGGCGCGATCGGGTGCGACCCCAGGCGGCGTTCTGGCCGGCGCAAAGACTTGATCGCACGCTCAGTTTGCCGGTCGCGCATGGCCGTTGTCTGTTCGCTGCCGCACACGTTGCGGCGCGGATGCACCGGGCCGGCTAGTGTGTGCGCCAGCGTCCCGACCGGATCGGGTTGCTCCCCTACCCTGCAGCGTCGGACCCATCCCCTCACGATGCGCAGACTTCTCGCCCTTTCGCTATTTTTCCTGAGCCTCGCGACCATCGCGGGTTGCGCCTCGATACCGCCGGGCGCGGACGTGCCTCGGCTCGAATCCAGGGCGCTGATGCAGCCCGCTGCCACGACGCAGGGCCGGACCTTCGCCGCCGAGCAACTGCTGCATGGCGCCGATTCGGGCTTTCGCATCATTCCGGTAGGCGCCGACGGCTTCTTGCTGCGGATGCAGATGATCGCGGCGGCGGAGCAGACGCTGGACCTGCAGTATTTCGTCTTCCAGGGCGACAAGACCGGACGGCTCCTGACCGAAGCGCTGCTGCACGCTGCCGACCGCGGCGTTCGCGTGCGTCTTCTCGTCGACGATGGCCAGACCGGCGACGGTGACGAGCAGATCAACCTGCTCGATGCCCATCCTTCGATCGAGATCCGCTACTTCAATCCCTTCGCCTACCGCGGGCACATCGGCGCGCTGCGCGCCCTTGAATTCGCCTTCCACCACGGCCGGCTCGACTATCGCATGCACAACAAGCTGCTGGTCGCCGACAACGCCATGGCGCTGATCGGCGGCCGCAACATCGGCGACGCCTACTTCCAGATCGATCGCGACGGTCAGTTCGCCGACGACGACATGTTCGCCACGGGGCCGGTGGTGACGCGCCTGTCCGCGGTGTTCGACGAGTTCTGGAACAACCCGCTTGCCATTCCGGTCGCGGCACTGACCGGGGCGCCGCCGACATCCGCGCAATATCTTGCCTATCGTCGAAGCCTGGAACAGGATGCGGCAGACCTCGAGGCGCTCGGACCGGCCTTCGCCAGCAAGGCGGCGATAGGGCAACCCTACGCCGGGCTGACCGGTGGACAGCTGCCGCTCGTCTGGGCCCATGTCCTGGTCATTGCCGACAGTCCGGACAAGAAGGATGTCGATGCCGGTGAAATGATCGGCCGCCTGATGCGGGTCAAGGTGGCCGAGGCAATGCGCGACGTGCACGACGAGCTGCTGCTCATCACGCCTTATTTCATTCCGGGCAGCAAGGGCATGGCCCTGTTGAACGAGCTTCGGCTGCGCAACGTCCGCCTGCGCATCCTGACGAATTCGCTCGAATCGTCCACCGAGCCGCTGGCCCAGGCGGCCTACATGCGCTACCGGGCGCCGCTGCTCGCCAGCGGCGCCGAGCTCTTCGAGATCCGGGCGCTGCTGGGCAATACGCGGGGCAGCGGCCAGACCGCCGAGATCTCGCAGGCCGGGAACTACTCCTTGCATGCGAAGCTGTTCGTCTTCGACCGCAAGCGATTGTTCATCGGATCGATGAATCTGGACCGGCGGTCGCTGCACTTGAACACCGAGATCGGCCTGCTCATCGACAGCCCCGAACTGGCGCAGCAGCTGGCAGCCCGCTTCGAGGCGATGACCCGGCCGGCCAATGCCTATCAGGTGCTGGCACGGCCCGACGGCGCCGGGTTGGCGTGGCGCACCGAGGAAGACCAGAAGAAGATCGACTACCTGGAGGAGCCGGCGCGCAGCTGCTGGCAAAGGTTGGAGGCCGACCTGCTCGCCTGGCTGCCCTTCGATTCGGAGCTCTGAAGCGGCGCGCCGCGCCACGGCGAGCTCCTGCCGGCGCCCGGACCGCATCGCGTAATCCACCTCGCCGGCCCGAGCCGGTCGATCGGACGGTGCGCCGATCGAGCCGCGGCCGGAAGAACGAATCCTCCGGGCCGCAAGCTCGAGTGCGCGCCAATCCGCAATCGGGTGGATATCCCGTTGCCGGCCTGCGCTTCGGGATTCCTTCCCGAACGGTTTAGTCGTCGGCGCGCACGAGGATGGTGCTGGTCACCGAGGTCACGCCTTCGGTGCCCTTGGCAATCATCACGGCGCGATCGATGTCCTGCTGCGAGCGGGCCTTGCCGCCAAGCACCACGGCACCGCGGTTGTCTGTGTCGACGCTGATGTGCACGAGGGACTTCATCTTTTCGTCCGCCAGCTTGGCCTTCACCTTCATGGTGATGACCGAATCCTTGACGTAGGCCCCGGGATGCGAGCGGTCCATATCGGAATCGGCAAAGGACGGTGCAGGTGCAAGCAAAGCGGCGAGGATCAGGCTGGCGACAATCGAATGGGATTTCATCTTCGTTCTCTTGGTTGTTTGGGGTCAAGGCGACCAGTATCGCCGCGGGCGCGCGGCCGATCTGTACGGTGGGATACGCTCGCGGCGGCCCAAGCGCGCTCACCGGGCGCTCCGCGCCAACGAGCAGGACCGTGCGGAAATTCGCCGTCAGGCGCTCTCGGACAGCGCGCGATCGATGTCCCAGAGGATGTCGTCGATCGATTCGACGCCGATCGACAGGCGCACCATCTCCGGCCGCACGCCGGCCTGCAGCTGCTCGGCCTCGGTAAGCTGCCGGTGGGTGGTGGAGCCCGGGTGGATGACCAGCGACTTGGCGTCGCCGATATTGGCCAGGTGCGAGAGGAACTGCAGGCCGTCGATGAAGCGCACGCCGGCGGCCGCACCGCCGCGGATGCCGAAGGTCATGACGCCGCCCGCCCCCGGCTCGCCGTCGACGAGGCGCAGGTACTTGCGCGCCCGCTCGTAATAGGGGCTGCTTCGCAGGCCGGGCCACTGCACCCATTCGACGCGCGGATGGCCAGCGAGAAATTCGGCCACCCGGCGCGCGTTCTGGCAGTGCCGCTCCATGCGCAGATGCAGGGTCTCGATGCCCTGCAGCAGCAGGAATGCCGAAATCGGCGCGAGGGCCGCACCGTGCACGCGCAGGACCTCCATGCGGGCCTTCATGGTGTAGGCGAAGTCGCCGAAGGTCTCCCAGAACGTGACGCCATGGTAGGCCGGCGAAGGCTGCACCATCTCCGGATAGTTGCCGTTGTTCCAGTCGAATCGCCCGCTCTCGACCAGCACCCCGCCCAGGGTCGTGCCGTGGCCGCCCAGGTACTTCGTGGCCGAATGCACGACGATGTCGGCGCCCCACTCCATTGGCCGGCACAGGTAGGGCGAGGCCATGGTGTTGTCGATCATCAGCGGCACCCCGGCACCGTGGGCGATCGCCGCGACCGCCTCGATGTCCAGTACGTTGACCATCGGATTGCCCATGGTCTCGGCATAGACCAGGCGCGTGCGTGGCGTCAGGGCGCGGCGGAAGTTGTCGGGCGTGTCCGGATCCACGAAAGTGGTCTCGATGCCCATGCGCTTGAACGTGTTGGCGAACTGGGCATAGGTGCCGCCGTAGAGCAGGCTCGATGCGACGACATGGTCGCCCGAGCGCAGGATCGCGAGGATCGCGGTCATCTGTGCCGACATGCCGCTTGCGGTGGCCACGGCGGCGCGGCCCTTCTCGAGGGCCGCCACCCGCTCCTCGAACACCGCAACGGTCGGGTTGCTGATGCGCGAATAGACGTTGCCGAAGGTCTGCAGGTTGAACAGGCTCGCCGCATGGTCCGCGGAATCGAACACGTACGAGGCGGTCTGGTAGATGGGCTGGGCCCGGCTGCCCGTGACCGGGTCCGGCAACTGGCCCGCATGCAGGCAGAGGGTTTCGATTCCGAATTCGCGGTCGGCCATGGCGGCATCTCGACGGTTGTGCGGGTCGGCCGGCGCCCGGCACCGCCCGCAGGGTCACTCGGGCGGGCTCAGTACGGCAAGGCGCGCGGACGGCGCGCCGAGATGATGCCCGTGTTCACGCCGGCCCATCCCAACCCGCCGAACAGGCGCGCATGTTCGATCTTGACGCAGCGGTCCATGACCACTTCCAGGCCCGCCGCGCGCGCCGCGGCGGCGGCATCCGGGTTGACCACGCCCAGCTGCATCCACAGACAGCGGGCGCCGATCGCGATCGCGTCGCGGGCGATCGGCCCGATATCGGCGGCGCGGCGAAAGCAGTCCACCAGATCGATCGGTCCGGCGCCGGCGCGTGCCGCGGCGAGGGTCGGATAGCACGTTCGCCCGAGCACCTGCGGGTAGCGCGGATTCACCGGGATCATCTGGTAGCCGTGTTCGATGAGATATTTGGCCACGAAGTGGCTGGGCCGGTTCCAGTCGGCCGAGACGCCGACCACCGCGATGCGGCGGCAATCGCGCAGGATGCGGCGCAGGGTCTCGATCTCGGTGTCGTCCGGCATGGGCGGGGTTCTCCAGAGCGGTGCCGCGCGAAGGGGTTCCCGATCTTACCGGGGTCCGGTGTCGCGGCGTGGCGGTTCGCCGGCTGAGCGGCGGCCGCCGGTCATCTCCCACGAAAACCTCATGGCGCATGTGGATCATGGCGGCGGTCCATCGGGTAGATTCGTGCGAGGGTTCCGGCCCGGGATTCGAAGCGAGTCGCTTCGATCCATGACTGATTCACCACTCAACAAGACAAGGAGCATCCATGCCACGAGTCGGCATTCGACACGCGAGGGTCCTGGGCGCCGTCGTCCAGGCGCTACCACTTTTGATCGTGACGAGCGCCGTGCATGCGGTGGATGCGGCGCCGGCCGCCGACGCTACACCCATGCCGGTCGCGTTCGTCGAGACCTTCAACAAGCTCTCCAAAGGACCGCATCCGGGCTATCGGGCCAACCATGCCAAAGGGATCCTGGTTACCGGAACCTTCACGCCGGCCAAGGGCGCGGCCGACCTGAGCATGGCGCCGCACTTCGCCCAGAAGGTCGCCGCGACCGTGCGATTTTCCGATCCGACGGGCGTGCCCAACATGCCCGACGCCAACCCGAACGCGTCGCCCCACGGCATGGCCATCCGCTTCGACCTGCCGGGCGGCGCCAACGCCGACATGGTCTGCATCTCGGCCAGCACCTTCCCGGTGGCCAAGCCCGAAGAGTTCCTGCAGATGCTGCAGGCCGTTGCCGCCAGTGGACCGGGTAGCGCGAAGCCGTCGCCGATCGAGAAATTCCTCCGCGAGCATCCGGCCGCCGCCAAGTGGGTGAGCACGCCGCGCGCCGCACCGGTAAGTTTTGCAACGCTGCCCTTCTATGGCGTCAATGCATTCAAATTCACCAATGCCGCAGGCAAGGTGCGCTACGGGCGCTACGAGATCGTGCCGGAAGCGGGCTCGCAGTCGCTCACGACCGAACAGACCGCCGCCGCGGACCCGGACTACCTCATGAAGGAGCTTCCCGAACGCATGGCGCGCGGCCCGGTGCGCTTTCACCTGTACGCCCAGATCGCGAGCGCGGACGACCCGATCAACGATGCGACCAAGCCGTGGCCGGCGCAGCGCGAGCGTGTCGAATTGGGCACCCTGAACCTGACCAAGATCTCGGCGGACCAGGCCACGATGCAAAAGAGCCTGCTGTACTTCAATCCGCTTGCACTGCCCAACGGCATCGACCCATCGGACGACCCGATCCTGCTGGCGCGGCCGCCGGCCTATGCCGTGAGCTTCGGGCAGCGCATGCAATAGCGCTGCGGCCCGATCGCCTTGCCCGCGGGAGATCGCGCCGGCGCCCTGGACCGGCGGCATGCCGCTCGAACGCGGTCGACGCTCAGCGCGAAACCGCCTACGCTTGATCGCAATCCCGCCTGGCTCCAGGGGTAGAGCGGAACGCATCGAGGGGAAACCATGCCCAGCCGAATCGCCGCAATCATTCTAGGCCTGATGGCTTTTGCCGGCCGGCCCGCGAATGCCATCTCGCCAGTCGAGCCGACATTGGCCTTCAAGCGCTACGATGCCGCGGCGCTGTGCGTGACCAATGGCGTGATTCGATCCCGGGCGGATGGCGGGCTCGCCGTCGATACGCCAAGTTCGCGGGCGGCATTGCGCGAGGCGACCGCGCCCAAGGCGGAGATCCGGTTCCGCTATCTTGGGCCGACGGAACAGTCCAAGCCCCTGGCATCGGGCGAACTGCGGCGCCAGATCGGCATCAAGTTGCGCGCCCAGGACACCTGCAATGTGCTCTATGCGATGTGGCACATCGAGCCGGATTCGCGGCTGGCGGTGTCAGTGAAGCGCAACCCGGGCAAGCATACCCACGCGCAATGCGGGGCACACGGATACAGGAACATCAAGCCCTACTACGATGTGGCATTGCCGCCGATCCGCTCCGGGGAAACGCATACCCTGCGCGCCCTGCTGGTCGGCGGCGACGTGACCCTGATGGTTGATGGCAGATCGGTCTGGGCGGGAACCGTCGGCAAGGAGATGGTCGACTTCGACGGACCGGTCGGCTTCCGCACGGACAATGCGCGCTTCGAGTTCGAGTTCCTTGCCGCGGCACTGGACCCTGCCATCGAATCGCGCATACCGCCCGGAACGCTCGATCATTGCGAACCCTCTGCGGGCGACTAGCTGGTTGGCCACGGCAAAGGCGATCGACCGACCCAGTCGTAGTTCAGTCCTGGCACAGCCGACGGGTAGCGCCGGGCGCCGTCAGAGCATTTTTTCGAGACGCGCGTAGCTTGCCTCCATGCCGTGTTCCATGCCGGTGGCGAGCATCGCAGCGCGCGACTTTTCGTCAGGCAGCGTCATGCGCATCGTCATGATCGTACCGCCGGCATCGGCAACAAATCGCGTATCGATATGGTTGTCCGGCGTCGGGTCAGGCAGGTGCATCCGTTCGATGTGGACGATGCGGCTAGATGGGACGAGCTGAATGAACTCCCCGGTGATGAAAAAACCGGCGCCTTTGCCATCGGCCCACTCGTAGCGGAATTTGCCGCCCGGTTTTGCGTCGCAGATGCAGACCGGCATCGTCCAGCCGTCCGGACCGAGCAGCCATTTCTGGATGTACGCCGCTTCCGTATGCGCGCGATACACCAGTTCGGGCGGCGCGGCAAAGCGCCGTGTGGCGAGCACATGCAGCTGGCCTTCGGTGGTCAGCGTCAGCTTGTTCATCGTCGTTCTCCTTTTGCGCGTTGCATCTGTTCCAGGACATCGTCCAACCGGTCGTAATTCCTCGCCATTGCCTTGCGCAGCAGGGCAAGCCACTGGTCGATCGCCTCCATTCCTTTTTTTTCGAGACGGCACGGCCGCTTGGCGCCATCGACGCGCCGGGCGATGAGCCCGGCGCTTTCGAGCACCTTGAGATGCCGCGAGACCGCCGGCTGGGTCATCTCGAAGGGTTCGGCGAGTTCCATCACGGTTGCCTCGCCGAGCGCGAGCCGGGCGAGGATTGCGCGACGGGTTGCGTCCGAGAGAGCGAAGAAGGTGGCATCGAGATTTTGCATAACCGATATGTTATATAACTGACTGATAATGTCAAGTCCCGGCATCGAACATCACCGTGGACGGTCCCCGTTCAACGACCAGAAGTGGGGCGGCCGGTCGCGGAGCACGGCATCGATGATCGACGTGCCGCCAACAGCCCAAGGGCCGTTCGGCCCTTCTGCTTCGGGCCGCTCCGATCGATCAACGGTTCGAGGTGAGCGCCCGCAGGCGGCCGAGCGAGTCGTGCAGGATTTCGCCGAACGTGCGCTGTTCGCCAACGGCGACCCAATGCCCGAAGGCGACACGGAATACGGCGATGCCGGCCTCGGCGGCAAGGCGGGCGTCGGACTCGGTCACGCCACGAAGGCGCAAGCCCTCGGCGAGCGCTTCGGACAACTTCGCCAGCTTGATCAGTTCCCGCTCGTGCAAGTCGGCGTTGGCTGCGATGACCTGGCTGCGCCGGCGCGCGAATTCGCGGTTGTCACGAAAAAATTCCGAACTCGCGTCCAGTGCGGCCGTGACGGCCTCGAATGGGGTCGCGTTCGCTGGCGCCCCATGCAGCGCGCCGATCATCGTCTGCCGCAGGCGATCCGCTCCATGGAAGAGTACTTCGCGCTTGTCGGCGAAATGGCGAAAGAAGGTTCGGGCCGTGAGTCCGGCGCGCTGCGCGATGTCGGCCACGGTTGTCTCGCCATAGCCGCGCTCGAGGAACAGCTCCATCGCGGCAGCGCGAAAACGGCCTTGCGCATCGGGTTCCCAGCGGCTCATCGTCCTTGATCTTGAAACCCGCGTTGACACAACATGACATCATAGTGCTAGACTGATGGCATCAAATGACATCACTTCAAGCGGGGACGACATGCGAATTTTCGTGACCGGGGCATCGGGCTGGATTGGTTCGGCCAGCGTTACGCGGCTCATTGCCGCAGGGCACCATGTGCTTGCGCTTGCCCGAAGCGACACCGCTGCCGACAAGATCGCGATGCTCGGTGCCGAGGTCGTGCGCGGCACACTGGACGACACCGCCGGCTTGCAGGCCGCCGCGGCGCACGCCGAGGGTGTGGTGCATCTGGGCTACAACCATGATTTCTCGCGCATGGCCGAGGCGGCACGCACCGATCAGGCAGCGATCGAGGTCTACGCCGACGTGCTGGCCGGAACGGGGGCTCCCTTGCTGATCGCATCGGGAACGCTAGGGCTGAACAAGGGCCGGGTCGCCACCGAACAAGACATGCCGGACGCCACGGCGCATCCGCGCGTGGCCAATGCGGCATATACGCTGGGCCTCGCCAAACGCGGGATTCGATCGATGGTCGTGCGCTTCGCGCCGACCGTGCACGGCTCGGGCGGCGACCACGGATTCGTGGCCGTGCTGGCAGGCATTGCACGCGAAAAGGGTGTCTCGGCCTACATCGGCGAAGGGCTCAACCAGTGGCCAGCGGTGCACCGACTCGATGCCGCGGTTCTCGTGCAACGGGCGATCGACATCGCCACCCCCGGCGCGGTGCTGCATGCCGTCGCGGAAGAAGGCGTCCAGACGCGGGACATCGCCAGTGCCATCGGCCGGCATCTTGCATTGCCCGTGGAGTCGATCCCGGCCGAACGCGCGACAGACCACTTCGGCTGGCTCGGCAAGTTCTTCGGCGCCAACGCGCCGGCCTCCAGCACATGGACGCGCCAACGACTGGCCTGGAAACCGACGCAAGCGACTTTGCTGGAGGACATCGCGGCCGGGCACTACCCCGGACGATGATCCTGGCGCTCGACAGCCGGATGCAACTCTACGACACGTCGAGCAGCTCGATCTCGAACAGCAGCGTGGCGTCGGGCGGGATCACGCCTCCGGCGCCGAATTCACCGTAGCCGAGCGCCGGCGGGATGATCAGCCGCCGCTTGCCGCCGATGCGCATGCCCACCACGCCCTCCTCCCAGCCGGCGATCACGCTGCCCTGGCCCAGGGCGAAGCCGAAGGGCTCGTGCCGGTCGTGGCTCGAGTCGAACTTGCGGCCGGGCTTACCGTCTGTGCCGGGCAACCAGCCGACGTAATGGACCTGTACGTCCTTGCCGTAGGCCGCCGGATCGCCGGTGCCCAGTTCCAGGTCCTCGATCTGCAGTCCGCTCGGGGTCGTTCTGAGCATCGGTCTTCTCCGTGGATTCGCGGGTAGGGATCGCCGGATGCAATACTAATGCGGTCGGCAAAAGCCGGGCCACCAATCGCGATCGTGCCGCGAGCGCTGCCCCCCTCCTTTCGCGTCCGTGCCGACGAGGGCGATGAGCTCAAGCTGTCGGTTGCTGCCTCCTCCGCGCCGGCCACCGCATTTGGCCCTTGGATCGACCCAACTTCGGCGGTCCGCCCATCGCCTTCGATCCCACTCAGAAAAAGCGATCGAAGAAAACCCGTTCGGCGTTTGCTCTGCCCGTCGCGACAAGCGCACGCATGACGCTTTCGATAAAACCTGGTGGACCCGCCATATAGAGGTCGCACGAGAACAGATCCGCCAAATCGGTCGCCACGACATCCGCCACGATTCCGTGGCGGAAGCCGATGGCATCAACTGGGGAGGCATGCATCAATACGACATGGGCACAAAAATTGTGATGAGCGCGCATCAGCCTTTCCATTTGCTCCTGCCAAAACAGATCCTTCGCGCGATTCACGCCAAAATAAAGATGCAGTTTGCGTCGCGGCCATTTTCTCACGGCCTGCTGCGCAATGGACCAGATCGGGGCAAGGCCGGATCCGCCTGCGAGCAGGACAATGTTACGAATGCCGTCTTCGCGCAACGACGCTCGTCCATATGGCCCGTCAATCGCCAGAAGATCGCCTTCGTTCATATTCTCAAACAGGAAAGTGCTGGCAGCTCCATTCGGCTTGCGCTTGATCAGAAACTCGAGTCGCCCGCTTCCATCCGGGATGTTTGCCATCGAATATGCACGACGTCCCACGTCTGAATTCAGTTCGAATAGAACGAACTGACCAGGCCGAAAGTCGAACCCACTTTGCGTTTGAAGCGTGATGTGCATGACGTCGGGATTCAGCAACCGAATTTCCCGAACTCGAGCCATCAGCGTTGCCGGCGCCGGCGACGGGACACCGACGTTAGGTCGAACCTGGATCACACATTCGGTCTGCGCGACGCTCTGGCAGCAAAGAATGCGTCCACCCCTGCTTCGGTCGCGCTCGCTCAACCCGGGGGCATCGGGCCACAGGATCGCGACGTTCCCGCTGATCATTCGTGCCCGGCAACTCCCGCAACTGCCACTTGCGCATTCATACGGCAGGTCGATTCCTGCGGCCAATGCGCCCGCCAGGATCGTTTGGCCAGGGGCACAATGAAAGGTTCGACCCGAAGGCTCCACGCGTACGAAGCCCACCCGCCCTCCAAGGGTCGTGTTCCCAACGTGCGTACCCAGGCCGCTGGATGGCTCAGGTACCGCCACCCAATCCCGCCTGCGCGAGAAAATCGGACCAGCCCTTGCGGCAGTCCTTGGCAATCGTCGGTGCCGTATTTCCCAGCGCGTCGCGTGCAAGCAGACGACTCGCCGAGTCGATGATATTTTCGCCGTGCGAGCGCCACGACTCCAGGCGCTCGAGCAGAACCTTGGAATTGTCTGCGTCGGCTCGCGCGATCACCGAACATGCCTCTACGGTCCAGCGGCGGCTGCGCTGCGCGTCGAGGAACAGATTTTCCGCAATCAGCGCATCAAGCTCATCGTCGTGCTCGCGTGCAACGTTCGCGAACGCCTTCAAGAATATTTCGTCGACGACCGGCTTGACAACCAGATTGAGTCCGACAAAAGCCTGATCCCAATCATAGGCCAGCAGCAGTTGTTCGATCGCCATGCGCGTAGGCTGCCAATCGGGCACTCCTTCCCAGATCTTGCGTTCATGGACTCCAAAGCCGCGGGTCGGGTAGGCATTTGCAAGCTGGCGCGTGCGGTACGCCACACGTTGAACGCGGCGAAGCTGGTCCGCGGTCTGGAATGCAGCGCAGTTGGCAATGTAACTCGAATGGGCAAGTTGCTGCACGTACGCGGACATCATTTGCAATCCGTGCCCAAGGTAGCGGGTCGGGGCCAAAACATTCGCCAGAAGATCCAGTGCGGCCGGCGAAAGATTCTTGTCGGTCTGTTCCACATCCCCGAAATGGCGCAGGAGCCCATCGACATAGGTCTCCTGCTCGTCCATGGACTGCGTGTAGGTACGATATGTCAGTCGGTCGGGGTCGCGAAAAGCCTCCAGCTTCCCCACCTTGAGCGCAATCCCATCGCGGTGCCGTGCCAACCAGAGATTGCCGTGCACTTCCGGTCCCATTTCCAGCGGTATCGCTCCGACGGTGTGGTTCATGTCGTGCGTCACGATCTCATATTCGCTGGGCTTGCGACCCAGTTGCCCGAAGCGGGACCAGGTTTTCGTGCGACGAATTCGAGGCGCAACAGCCGCCGACGATTGCGATGTCATATTCACTCTCCCCTCCGTGCACTCACCGGTGCGTTTCGGCCGATCACCGTCCCTTACGTCTTGAAATACCAGCGGTATTCGTGGTCGCTCGTCTGCATGCGCCCGGAAAAGGAGGGCATTTCGATTTCCAGCATCGCCAGGTCATAGCTGCGGCCCAGGCATTTCTCCAAGCTCCTCCTCGTGAGGCGGCAATCCTTCAACGTATGGATATGCAGGTAGTCACCGCGATCCGTGACGTACACCTCTCGGCCCTCGTTGTCGAGCGCGATCGCGTCGATCACGGCATTCGCAACATCGCCGCTACGAAGTATCGGCCCCACGGCGTCGTACGCGGGCGCGTCGGTCAGCAAGACCTGTTCCATCGACATTTTTTCTCCCTAGTTGGTGCTTGAATCCACGGCGACGAATATCTTTCCGTCTGCAATCCGCAATGGAAACCTTCGCAGACATTTTCCTTTGGGATTCACGCTCTGCCCCGTACACGCGTCGAAACTCCATTCGTGAGCGCGACACGTAAGAAATTTGCCGTCGAATTTTCCCTCGACAAGAGGCACGCTCTGGTGCGGACAAATTCCGTCGTAGGCCAGCAATTGGCCTTCCACGTTCAGAATGAGTATTTCTTGCAAGCCGACGTCGAAGGACTCCATCTCACCCGCCCAAAGATCTTCGACGGCACATACCTCCAGAAACTCCTGAGTTGAATCGCCGTCCAAGGGTGCCTCCTTCGGGGTCGAGGCGCGCGAATTCGTGTCAGGATGCCCAATCTACCGTGACCCATTGCAGTGGCCGCAGCCCCGTCTGCTCCATCACAAGTGAAAGGGGCAGGTCACCCGGAACGATCCGTGCGCCGATCTCAACTCGGAACATATGCAAGCCGGGACGATCCGGAACGCGCCGACCAACACTATGGGCAGCGATCTTGTTCGCGACCTGATCCATCGTATCGTCCGTATCGACAGCGACCAAGTGGGGTACGAAATCGCCCTTGAAGACGCCGTATACCGGAAACAAGGCCATTTCCCTATCCTCCAACGTGACCATCTATGCCGCTTTGCGCGCTGGCTGGGCGTAATCGGTAGCCCACCTGTACCCGTACACGTCGTCTCCCATCACCTCCGGCGTGATGCCCATCCATTGCAATCCGCCAGCAAGATTCATGGGCTGGATTTGACCGAGCAGGAATCTGTCAACCACATTGGTGTGCCCCGCATATCGCTCGGGTTCGGTGTCGAAGATCCATTTGGAAACTTCCGAATCAAAGTTGTAAAGCCGGCCCTTGTACTCGCTCGTGTACATCTTCAGATGGTGACGATCCCATGCGGATCCCAGGGGCAGCTGGGTGATGTTGCACAGCGCGGGCAGCGTCTCGGGATAGGTCATCGCCATGTCGCCGCGGTTTACGTTGGCGATGATCTCGTCCCATAGGACTCCCCAGCTATCCTCCCAGCTCGGGTACTTCTCGTTTAGCCAGCGGCGCTCCGCCTTGGATACGCCGGCGTTCGGCTTCCAGAACAGGGTCGGGCGCCAAAACCAGGTTCCAATGTGCATCGCATGGTGGCCGTGGTCCAGGCATTGCAGGAAGGTATTCCAGTACCACGGCTTGGCAAGACCGTAGTCCTTGATCGTGCGCTCATGATGGTGCACAACCCACTCGAGCATGAATTCCTTGAACGACATCTTGCGCTTGTCCACCGGGGTGTAGTAATCCATCGACGTACCGGTCAGCGTCTGGAAAAGCCGGAAAGATCGCCAGAACGAAACGTCGAAAATGTACTGTGCCCGCTTCGGATCGTGCTTCATGAGCACTTCGAGCGTAGGGAAGCCGATCTGCGCATGGCGTGCTTCATCGGTTTGTATGCTCGAGAGCAGGTTCGAGAAATCGACATCACCGGCTTCCATCGCATCTGCCGCCAGCGCGACGAATTGAATGTTCGTGAATCCGTGTTCCACGGTGAGGCTCGTCGCCATCGCGGCTTCGATGCAATTGGCATTGAGCATCCAGTCGTCGAAGAAGTTCTTGACTGCCAGGACGCCCCACTCGTTCGAATGAAATGCCTTGTTGCACCAGTCGAAGCGATCATCATGCTTTAGCAGATCATGCGAAAACGCCAGATCCAGCTGCGCGTGACGGATCTCATCGAGCATCCCGAAGACACCCAGATTGCGCCAGCGTGGACTTGGCGCGAATCGACAAAACCGGCTCTGCATGGTCACCGCCATCTGCTCGACCATGCACGTTGTACCCATGTGCAATTGCGACGAGGCTATGTGCCCCGGATCCAGCTTGTCGTAGACGTTGGCCCGTTTGAGCGCTTCGCGTACCGCGTACGCGCCGGATTCCTTCTCGCGCTGCACCCGGACATAGTCGCGAAACGTAACGCGATATGGCTCGTCCCAGGCTTGCCATGCGTCCTTGGGTACGCCGTCGCCGCCCGTCCAGGCGCTGGGAAATGCCTCCTTCTCGTCGACATACGATAACGTCCAGTCCACGTCGCGTGCGATGTCGTACCAGTCGTCCCGATTCAACACAGCCATGGTTCGCCCCCTGTTCGCTCCCTAGCGGGATCCGATTACTCTTGAAACTAGCTGGCACGTTTCACGTTCAGCACCTGGATCGACGTATATTCTTCGAGGCCCAGCCGGCCCAGCTCGACGCCGATTCCCGAGCCTTTGACCCCGCCGAACGGGATCTCCGGTCCCATCGCCGGGTGCTGATTGACCCAGGCACCGCCGCTATCGAGGCGCGCCGCGAGCGCTGCCCCTCTTTTCGGGTCGGCGGTCCAGACCGACCCGCCGAGACCGTATTCGCTGTCATTGGCCATGCGCAAGGCCTGCTCGTCGTCATCGAACGGCGAGATCGTCAGCACCGGGCCGAAGACCTCCTCCTTGACGACGCGCATCGAAGGCGTCACGTCGGTCAGGATGGTGACGGGAAGAAACCATCCCGGTCCGGCCGGAACGGAACTCTGGTACAGGACCCTGGCGCCAGCACGTATGGCTTCCTCGACCGCGGCCCTGACAAGGTCGAACTGGGCACGGTTCTGGATGGGGCCGATGTCGACACCCTCTTCGAGTCCATTGCCGATCTTCACCTTGTGCGCCACCTTGACGAGCTCGTCGCAGACCGCCTGGAACACGCTGCGGTGCACGTACATGCGCTTGAGCGCCGCGCAAACCTGGCCGCAGTTGGAGAACTTCGCCCAGAAGAGGTCGGGTGCGATCTTGCCGGGATCGACATCGTCGAGCACGATCCCGGCGTCGTTGCCGCCCAGCTCCAGAGTCAATCTTTTCAGATTGCCCGAGGCGCTGGCCATGATCCGCTTGCCGGTCGCCGCCGAGCCGGTGAAGGCGATCTTGCGAATTCCCGGATGCTCGGTCATCCAGGCGCCGAGCTCATTGCCGCCGCAAACGACGTTCACGACGCCGCGCGGGAAAATTTCCTGCGCGAGCTGGCCCAATCTCATCGTTGCAACCGGCGTATTGGGCGAGGGCTTGAGCACCACGGTATTTCCGGCCAGCACGGCCGGCACGATCTTCCACATCGCCAGCAGCACCGGGTAGTTCCAGGCCGTGATGGCCCCGACCACGCCCAGCGGGCGGCGGCGCACCTCGACGTACTGCTGCGGCGTATCGCGCAGGACTTCCGGAACCAGCCGGACCGCGGCATAGCCGCGCGCGAAGAACACCGCCGAGTTGATCTCGCTGCGCGCCTTGGCCAGCGGCTTGCCCTGCTCGCGTGTCACGAGATGGGCCAAGGGGTCGGTCTCGCGCGCGACACGCTCGATGAATGCCTCGGCAAGGCCGCGGCGCGACTCGGCGGTTTGCGCGCTCCAGCTTGCGCAGGCGCGCTGTGCCGCCGCGACCGCGGCATCGAGCTGCTCGCGCGTGCATTGCGGGACGCGGGCGAAGGCCGCCCCCGTGGCCGGGTCCGGTACCGGAATCGTCACGGGGCTGACGGCCGGTTCGCCGTCGATCGACATCGGATACAGGACGCTTTCGTTTGCTGTCATGATCGCTCGCTGCAGTTTTGGCGCGGAGGTTTCAGGCACCCGGCGATCGGGCCGGCGCCTCGCCGCCGAAGAGCCGATTCCAGGTTTCATCCTGGTAGTAATTGGTCTTGGCGGCCCGCTTCGCGGCTTCGTCGCCATCGACCTTCTTGCGCGCCGCGGGCCGCTCGGCGATCGCCTCGCACCAGCGGTGCACGCTGGGGTACTCATGCAGGTCGATGCCCTGGCCCTTTGCCACCCGGACCCAAGGAAACGCCGCGATGTCCGCGATCGAATATTCATCGTCGATGTATTCGCGGCCGCGCAACTGCAGCTCGAGCACGCCGTAGAGCCGCTGGGCTTCCCGGCGATACCGCTCGACGGCGTACTCCACGTGAATGCCGCGGCTTGCCGCATGGCTGAAGAAATGCGCCGCCTGGCCCAGCAGCGGTCCCTGGCTGGAGGTCTGCCAGAACAGCCACTGGATCACGTTGCAGCGGCGCGCGGGGTCGACCGGAAGCAGGCGCCCGGTCTTCTCCGCCAGGTAAAGCAGGATCGCCCCCGACTCGAACAGCCGTACGGCCTGCCCTCCCGGTCCGTCCGTATCGATCAGCGCGGGCACCTTCCGGTTGGGGTTGACCCGGCCATATGCCTCGACGAACTGGTCGCCGGCGCTGATGTCCGTCCAGCGGATCCGGTAGGGCAGCGCCACCTCCTCGAGCATCATCAGCACCTTGCGCGCATTGGGCGAGGTGTAATAGAAGAGCTCGATCATGTGCCGGCGCTCCGCTCCGCGACTGGGCGATCGTCGATCAGATGCCGAATCGATCCTTCATGCGTCCCATGTAGGCCACCAGGTTCTTCTTCGACGCGGCGTAGTCCTTGGTGTCGAAGACGAACGGGGTGTCGACGATGTGGCGCAGGATGGACAGCACGGGCGCATCGATCCACCGCGGCTTGTCGCCCATGAAGAAGCGCTTCTCGCCCAGGAAGCCCGAGAGCGCATCGATGTCGGTACGGGCACGCCGATAGATCACGTCGGCCGGCATGCGGCCCCAGCCGCCGTTCATGAACTCGTTCAGGATCCGGAAGCGAAAGTCGTCGGCGAAGGCCCGCAGCCCGGCCGGCACTTCATCGCTGCCCGCGATGATGCGCAGGTACTTCTCCCAGTTCGCGGTCTCGCGCCACCGCGGCTGGATCACCGCCACCCAGTAGGTGTGCTCGTCGATCATGCGATTGAAGGCCACCATGGTCGCGCGATCCTGCGCCGTGGCGCCTTCACCGAGGGAATCGCCGTACCGCTGCTGCAGGTACTCGATGATGTGCGTGGAATCGTTGACCGTCGTGCCGTCGTTATCGACCAGGGTCGGCAGCTTGCCGGCCGGCGTGTCGCGGTCGAGGCGGGTCAAGTCCTGCGGCTTGGTCTCGTATTTCAGCCCTGTCATCTGCATGTAGTAGGCCACCTTGGTGACGTAGGGGCTGATGCACGGCACGGTCCAGGCGGGCAGATACTGGTAAAGGGTGATCATGTTGTCGTCTCCTTGTATTTTTGCTTCTGCGGCATCGGGAACGCGAATCGCGCGCACGACCAGCGATGGCGCGCACTACCAGGGCAGCCTTTCCCCGTTGGCGTGGCGAAACTGCCCGGAAGTGGACGCGTGCAGCTCGTCCATCCGCGCGATCAGCCCGCGTGCCGCTTCCTCGGGCTGGATGTACTTGTAATTGCCGGGGTAGTCCTTCGTGAGGTCGGTGGCGACCATCCCGGGATGCAGTGCCACGACGGCAATGCCGCGCTTGCCCAGGTCGTGATGCAGGTTGAGCGCCACCATGTTCGCCCCCGCCTTGGATACCCGGTAGGCATACATGCCGCCGGAGGTGTTGTCGCCCAGCGAGCCCACCCGACTCGTGACGATGCCCACCTTGGATCCCGCGGCAAGGAAGGGCAGGCAGGCTTCGATCACCCGCAGCGGTCCGAGCGTGTTGATCTCGAACTGCCGGCGCATGTCGTCGAAGTCGATGCGCCCGAGTTCGTCCAGCCCAAGCACCCCCGCGACATGCAGGATCCAGTCGAAGCGACCCTGGCGGGCGCGCAAGGCATCGGCCATGCGGGCCACCGCGGCCGACGAGGTCACGTCGACGCCGCCGATCGTGTCGATCCGGGCGGCGCCGAAATCCCCAGCCGGGGCGAGGCAGGCCGCGGTGACACGGTCGCCCCGCTCGTGCAGCTGCAGGCAGATCGCCTTGGCAATGCCGCGATCGGCACCCACCACCAGGACGCTGTTCATGTGCGGTCCCTTCAGCCCTTGTTGCGCAGAATCTCGCTGCCGATGATCTTGCTGGCCCGCAATTCCGACCGCGCCGACTCGGAGTAGCCCATCTCGGCGAGCACCTCGTCGTTGTGTTCGCCCAGCAGCGGGGCGCCGCGCCGGATGGTCGACGGCGTGCCGTCGAACCGGCCGGGCGAGCGCGCCTGGCGCAAGCGGCCCGCGGCGTGGTGCTCGAATTCGACGATGGATTGCGAGGCCACCACCTGGGGATGCCCGATCACCTGGCTTCGGGTCAGGGCGGGTGCGCAGGGCACGTCGTTGGCCTCGAGGCGCTGCATCCATTCCGCGGTGGTCCGCGTCTGCAGCACTTCCTGTGTCAGCTCGAGGCGTTCGTTGACGTGCCGATCGCGTGCGCTGGGCGTCGCGAAGCGCTCGTCGGCCAGCCACTGCGGCCGCTCAAGGGCTTGGGTGAGCCCGACCCATTCCTTGTTGCTCATGACAGCGACCGTCATGTAGCCGTCCTTGGTCTTGTAGATCAGGTCGATGAAGCTCGCCGCTTCCTGGTTCGTCACCGTCTTGTCCGGATAGGTCTGGGCACCCATGTCGGAAGCCCAGAGGAAATAGAGCACGGCGTCGAGCATCGAGACGCGCAGGTGCTGACCCCGCCCCGAGCGCTGCTTGGCGACCAGTGCCGCCGTGATGGCCTGGGCAACCGTGACGGCTGCGAGCTTGTCGGGCAGCACGGTGCGGATGAGCCGCGGTCTTTCCTGGTCGGAACCCGCTTGTACAGAGGTCAAGCCCGAGACAGCCTGGATGATGGGGTCGTACACGGGCTTGCCGACCCAAGGCCCGGCCTCGCCGAAGCCGCTGATCGAGGTGTAGATGATGTCGGGCTCCGCCTTCCTGACGTCGGCCTCGCCGACCCCGAGGCGATCGACCACTCCGGGTCGGAAGTTCTGCATGAATACATCCGCCCCCTTGGCCAGATCAAGGACGATGGCCCGCCCTCTCGGGTTTTTCACATCGATGGAAACGGATCTCTTGTTGCGATTGATGTTGAGGAACATGGCCGACATGCCGGCCCTCTGATTGCCCAGCGACCGGACATGGTCGCCGACGCTGGGGACTTCGACCTTGATGACGTCGGCGCCCTGATCGGCCAGGATCATCGCCGCCCATGGGCCCGACAGCATCGTCGTCATGTCGATGACGCGCATGCCAGCCAAAGGTCCGCTCATCCGCCAGGCTCCTTTCGACTTGCTCGTTGACCTTTGCCGGCACCCGGCACGGAACCGCACATGGCTCGACATTCGCCTGGCCATTCGTCGCCGAGCGTCGGCCGGGGACATCGCGCCCGAGCTCGGCGGTCCGGCCATCGGCGATCGCCCATCGCCCATCGCCCATCGGCCACGTGCCATGCGACCGGCCATGAAACACGGCCGCCGATGTCCACCGACCTGCCGCGATGCCCTGCGAGGCACGATACCGATTCCGCCTATACAGGACTAGTAGCGGGCCGCCGGATTTAGTGTCCTGTGAAACCGTACAATTGTTCGCGCCCGATCCAGGCCGAGCGGGCCGACCATTTTCGCGGAGGGATCGATGATCAAGGAGCTGTACCGGATGGCGGTCTTCGTCGAAGTCGTCGAGCGCGGATCCTTCTCCAAGGCCGCCAAGGCGATGGGGCTGGGCAAGTCGATCGTGAGCGCCCACGTTGCGGCGCTCGAGCGGCGGGTCGGCGCACAGCTGCTGATCCGCAGCACGCGCGCCCTGGCACCGACGCAGGAAGGCAGCGCCTTCTACGAGAACTGCCGGCGCATGGTCACGGCCGGCGAAGCGGCCTTTGCCGCGGTCGAGTCACGCAGCGTGCACGTCAGCGGCACGATCCGGCTCACCTCGTCGTACAACGTCGGCGTGAGCTTCCTGATCGAGCGGCTCGCCCGGTTCCGCCAGGATCATCCCGAGGTGGAGATCGATCTCGTCCTTGAGGACTCGGTATCAAACATCATCGAGGAGCGCTTCGATCTTGCCGTGCGCGTGGGGCGACTCCCTGCGACGGGCCTGTTCGCCACGGAACTCGGAACCTGCCGCATGCTCGTTTGCGCCGCGCCCGGACTCCTGGATGGGCATCCGAGGATCACGAAACCCGAGGATCTTCTCAAGCTGCCCTGGATCTCCATCATGCAGCTGCCCCACCAGGACAAACTGCACCTGGTGCACGCACGCACGGAGCAGCGGCGCACCGTGCGGCTGCATGCGAAGATCAAGACCCATTCCGGAATTGCCGCGCGCGAATTCGCGCGCTGCGGCGCCGGCGTCGCCTTGCTGCCGGACTACGCGGTCGAAAGGGATATCCAGCGCGGCGATCTGGTGCGCCTGCTGCCGCTCTGGAACGAAGCCCATCCGCGACCGATTTCCGCGGTGTTCCCGAGCCGCGATCGACTGCCGACGCGCGCAAGGTTATTGATCGATTTCCTGCGCGATTCCCATTTGCCGCGACCATCCTCGAATGCTGCACGTGGCGTTCGTCGGACTGCGACGTCCTGATCCCCTTTGGACGCCCTCCCGGGCAGGCAATTTTCCTTGCCGATATCGAACTCGCGAGGGAGCCGGGCTTGCCTTCGCGGCGGAGGATCGCAAACCCACCGGTGTAGCGTCGCCGACACCTTCCCGCCGAGCGGCGATCCGCGTCCCCCGGATTTGACCGCCGACCTCTGGTGGCGCTATCGCATCAAGCCGCCGGCGGCGCGTCGACGTTGACCATCCACGGCACGCCGAACCGGTCGACCAGCATGCCGAAGCCGGGGGACCAGAACGTCGTCGAGAACGCCATCTTCACGCTTCCTCCGGCCGCAAGTGCCTCGAACACCTTTGCGCCTTCCGCTACGTCGTTGCAGTTGACGCTCAGGCTGACTCCCTTGACGCCAGCGAAGGGCTCCATGCCGCCGTCCGAACCCATTAGCATGCCGCCGCCCGGCCACGCCACCCTGCCGTGCATGATCCAGTGCGCCGGAACCGGCGGCATGCCCGTGTTGGGCGGCGCCTCGCTGTACTTGGCCATCATGAGCACGCGGCCGCCGAGCGCCTCGGCATAGAACGACAGAGCCTCGGCGCAGCGGCCGTCAAATTGCAGGTACGCAGTGGGACTTTGCATGATCGTCCTTGGCGAGTGTTCGCCGCAAAATTGTACGCTCGGAAAATCCAATTGCGACAGGCCCTTCGAGGGCGATCGGCGAGTCTGGATCGGCTTTTTGAATCGCCCGCGTAGCCACGTGGAAGCTGTGGAATGAACTACATTCACGGGTGGGCCGGGTCGATGCGACCGGCACGGGGATCTTCGGGACCACGCCCTAGTACTTCAACACGTAAATAACGAATCATGGATACAATGGCCTTGTCCCCATCCTTTGTAGGAGGGCAAGGCCATGCAGCAGACCGAGCTAAAGC
>Ga0209698_10001478_pt1 | contig 27056 bp, 17 predicted proteins | sample LitLauG_LLR_2012_FD_187203 | JGI IMG/M metagenome (GOLD analysis project Ga0209698, IMG submission 187203) | Freshwater sediment microbial communities from Pennsylvania, USA - Little Laurel Run_MetaG_LLR_2012 (SPAdes) (version 2) | ecosystem: Environmental > Aquatic > Freshwater > Creek >... | reverse complement strand
GTTTATCCTGAGATGTTGTCTCACGCTCGCTGAAGCGCACCGTCATCCTGTCCTTATTTCAGCGCAGCACTGGCTAATCCAGGAGCGAACACCCTAGAGCCTTTATGAAAACTGGAATCATCGGCCTACCCCAGGTAGGCAAAACATCGCTGTTTCAAATTCTCACCAAGGCCCATCTCACGGCACAAGCCCATGCCAATCCACGCGAAGCCCACATCGGAGTCGCCAAGGTTCCCGACGATCGCCTCGATCGCCTCGCCGCTCTCTACAACCCGAAGAAGCTCACTCACACTTCAGTCGAATACGTCGACGTCGGTGCGATTGGGCAGGATGCACTGAAGGAAAGCGCGTACATCGGCCACCTTCGCCAGGTCGATGCTCTGGCCCACGTCGTCAGGGTTTTTGCGGATCCGGCAATCCCCCACGTTGGCGAGATCGACCCGCTGCGCGACATTAAGAACGTTGAGTTTGACCTCATGGTCAGCGATCTTGGCCAGATCGAGAAGAGACTCGAGCGGCTGGAAAAAGATCTTAAGAAGATGAAGACGCCGGAACTGGAAAAGGAATTTGAGCTGCTGAAACGCGCAAACGCTCATCTTGGGTCAGAAAAACCGCTGCGTGAAATGCAAATGACTCCAGAGGACAAGAAACGCATTCGCGGCTTCATGTTCCTCAGTGAGAAGCCGATTCTGTACGTGCTCAATATCGGCGAGTCGAGCGAGCTGGGAAGAGAACTCGAAGAAGCAGTCGGCAAGTACAAGCTGACCGAAATCGCGGCGCGCCCCAATGCGGGCGCGACGGCAATTTGCGGCAAGGTCGAAGCGGAACTTTCAGAGATGAGCGACGCGGACGCTGCTGAATTTCTCTCGAGCTATGGACTGAAAGAAAGCGGACTTTCTCGCCTCATCCGCACTACATATCAACTGCTTGGCCTGATCTCCTTCTTCACCGCCGGAGAAGACGAGTGCCGCGCCTGGCAGATACCGGCCCACACGCGCGCGCAGGAAGCAGCCGGAGCCATCCACTCCGATCTGGAAAAACACTTCATCCGCGCTGAAACCATCCGCTGGGACCAACTTCTGGAAGCCGGTTCTGAGGCCAATGCGCGCGCCAAGGGTACACTGCGGCTTGAGGGTAAGGATTACATCGTGCAGGACGGCGACGTGATGCACATTCGGCATTCGGGATAGCTAGTACCCGGTTGTTCGTACCCAGTACCCAGAGATCACCAGTTGAGGTTTAGGCATGGCTCAGCATTTCAAAGACTTGATCGTTTGGCAAAAGGCAATGAATCTCGTTACTAGTGTCTACCGCATTACCGATGCATTCCCTAAACGCGAGGTGTACAGCCTCACGGATCAAATTCGTCGCGCGGCTGTGTCTGTTCCGAGCAATATTGCCGAAGGGCAGGCGCACTTCAGCAAGGCTGAGTTTCTTCACTTTCTTCGCCATTCATGCGGGTCTCTCGCCGAACTCGAAACCCAGATCTTGATTGCGGAACGCCTGCAATACACTAGACATCCGGAGGTGGAGGCTTTGCTCGCACCAGTCGTCGAGGTCGGCAAACTCCTCAACGGGTTGATTAATTCGCTTAGGAAGTAGTTACTGGGTACTGGCAACTGGGCACTGGCACGAATGAATCCAATCATCACCAGCATCCTGTTAGGCCTTACCGCTGCGGCCGCCAATGTCTTCGGCGGGGCGATCATCGTGCAGCGGCATTGGGAGCGGCGTTATCTGCGCTACTTCGTCGCCCTGGGCGCGGGATTCATGCTGGCCACCGCACTCGTCGAGATGGTCCCGGAAAGCCTCGAACTACGCGGAAAATCCGCGGGCTTTCTCGTTCTGCTGGGATACCTGATCATTCATTTTTTCGAGCACACGGTCACTCCCCACTTTCATTTTGGCGAGGAAACTCACCCCGACGAATTCATTCACTCGCGTAAGGGCTACTCCGTCTTGCTCGGCCTGATCATCCATACGTTCTTCGACGGCATCGCGATCGCTTCCGGATTTCTGGTCTCGAACTGGCTCGGCTGGCTGATTTTTGTTGCCATTTTCCTGCACAAGATCCCCGAGGGCTTCACGGTGAGTTCGGTGATGCTGGCCAGCGGCCGCAGCCGCGGTACAGCCTGGGGCGCATCGGTCGTTTTGGGGGGATCGACTTTGGCCGGAGTCCTGATCATGGCGATCTTCCGCCATCACGTCGGGGCCGGGCTGCCGCTGTCGGCGGGGGTCACGATCTATGTCGCGGCCTCGGATCTAGTGCCTGAGGTCAACAAGGAACCGGCGATGAAGATGGCATTGCTGGTGTTTGTCGGAGCAGCTGTATTCTTTCTGCTCGATCATCTGTTTCACGTACACTGAGGCACGCTCCGGAGTTGCGATCGGCGCACGGTTGTCCCACCGCGTGGGAGCAACGACAGGTGTTACTCCACCGTGTGTTTGGCCGTATATCCTTCGCGCGCGACCACGTCGAGCTTGTGATCCTTGCCCTTCTGATCCTTCACCTTCAGCTGTCCGCCTTCGGGAGCCACGACCTCGACCTTCAGCTTACGGTAGGTCCCGTCCAGCTTCGTGTTGGTGGGAGAGTAGGAGAGAGTGTATTGGTTGCGAATGTCACCGGAGATGTCGCCGAACAACTCCGGCAGCTCGCCTTCAAAGCGTGGGAAATAGGCGCGCCCTCCGGTCATCGCCGCAAAGGTTCGCATTTCGTTGTCGCCCTGCAGGTAATCCATGCGCCCCACAGGGATGCCCATGCCGTGGGCGTTGCGGCAGTATCCGGGATGCACATCGCACCACTCCCGCACGATGAATCCCACGCTGATGGGGAAGATCGTCACATCCTTCGTGTCCTTGATCTTCTTCATGATCTTGTCTAGCGTGAGTTTGCTGAAAGTGTCGATTCCGGTTGTGACAAGAATGACGTACTTCTTGCCCTCCACGCGGTCGAGCCGGTCCAGAGTGTCGTAGAGGGCATCGAACAGATTCGTCTCCGCAAATCCCGGAATGCGTAATTGATTGAGCGCTCCGTAAACGGCCTTTTTATCCTGGGTAAAGTCCACAAGGATGTGTGGCTGCATGTCGTAATAGGCCACCGCCACCCAGTCATCTTTCTTCAGGGTATTCGCAAACGCATAAGAAGCCTGCAGCGCCTGCATCATGAAGGTGTAATTGGTTGACGCAAACTCCACCAGCAGCACGGCCGTAATCGGTGCCTGCGACACAGTGAAATTCTTGATCTGCTGCGGCACCCCATCTTCTGAAACGCGGAAGTTCTCTTTCCTCAGCCCCGGGATGAACTGGCCGCCGTCCTTAGTCGTCACCAGTACGTCAACGTTCACCAGCGGAACGTTCACCTTGAGGGAGTAGTCCGGGAGGTCTTCAACCTTCTTGGGCGTCACCGGCGGAGGAGGCGGCGGAGCTTCTTCCACCTTCTTTTTCGGGATCGCGTAGGGGCCCACGTTGTCGGTTGGCCCGCCGGCTTCGGCAGGAGCATCCTGTTTGGGCTTGCCATTATCCGGCGCTTGGGAAGGCATTTGAGCCGCGGGCGTCTGATCTTGCGCCAAGACCGGCGCCCCCATGCACATCAGGGCCAGGCAAGCCATTGCCGCCCATACTCCAAAGCTACTAAAACGCTCTGAAACCTTGAATTTACGATAATTAATCATGGTGAACCCGCCAAAGCCCCTGTGCTAGTATAGACGCACAGATTCGCAATTGGGATGTTTTTGCCCGGTCCCAGACAGTCCCCCTTTCGGTGCAACGTGTCGCAGTTGGTCTGGATCTAAGCTTATCGGGGCCCGTTTCGGGGTCCTGCTTCGGGGCTTCAAATGAGGAAGTTACTTTTCGCGCTTCTCGTCCTTGGTCTTTCCCTACCCACAATCCTGATCGCCCAGACCTCCCAACCTACGATTCCGGTGGATGAAATCCACGTCGGAATGCGCGGAGTTGCCTACACGGTGTTCCAAGGCGTCAAGCCCGAACCCATGGACGTTGAAGTGCTTGGCGTCCTCCACAACGTGAACGGCCCCAGGGGCAATATCATTTTGATTCGCCTGCACGGACCGAAGGTGGAATACACCGGCGTGGTCGCCGGCATGAGTGGCAGCCCCGTGTACATTGAGGGCAAACTGGCAGGCGCGCTCGCGTTCCGCATCGGCGAATTCTCAAAAGAACCGATTGCGGGTGTCACGCCGATCGCCGACATGCTCGAGATCAATGCCCTGGATAAATCTCCGGCGGAAGAAGCTTCGGGCGTCAAGCCAGTGGTGACGACCGCCGCGGGAAAGACTGCTTCGCCAGGGGATGTCACTTCCCTACCAGGTTCCACTGGGAACATCGCCAATTATCTGAAGCCGATCGAAACTCCGCTGGTGTTCAGCGGATTCTCGGAGGACGCGGTTCGTGAATTCGCCCCGCAGTTTGCCGCTGCCGGAATCGTGGCGGTCATGGGCGCCGGTTCCGTCAGCGAAGAAAAACAGCCCGAGCCGCTTGAGGCCGGTTCCGCAGTCAGTGCGATCCTGGTGCGCGGCGACATCGATATCGCCGCCACTTGCACGGTCACCTATATCGACCCTCAGCGCCTGCTGGCCTGTGGACATCCGCTGCTGCAGTTTGGGTCCGTCGATCTTCCGATGAACAAGGCGGAGGTGCTGGCTACACTGCCTTCGCCCCTGAACGCCTTCAAGATCGTTAATACGACAGAACGCGCCGGAGCTTTTGTGCAGGACCGTCACACTGGAATCCTCGGCATTTTGGGCAAGCAGCCGGAAATGATTCCGGTGACGCTGACGATTCACGGCGGCGGTAATACGAAAGAATTTCATTACGAAGTCCTCAACAATCCGCGTCTTAGCCCGGTGGCCATCATGGCGACCGTGTTCAACGCCCTGCATGGCGTGAACGCGTACGGCGAGGAAATTACTTACCGGCTGAACGGCACCATTAACGTGAAGGGCTTCCCGGAAGTCGGGCTGAGGAATATGTTCACCCCATCGGAAAACGGCCAGCCTGCCGCCATGGCCGCTGCCCTTTCCCTGGGAGAGCGTTTCGGACGCATTTACGACAACCCGTACAATGCTCCCGCCGTGAACAGTGTCAAACTCGACTTCGATCTCGTCCGTGAACGCCGGTGGGCGCGTTTGGAAAGCGCCCGCACCGACGTGACCGAGGCGCGTCCGGGAGATCAGATCATCGTAGAAACCGTGCTGGCTCCCTATCGCGGCGAACGCGTCGTGCGGCAGATTCCGGTGAAAATTCCCGCCTCGGCCAGCAAGGGGAATTTGCGCATTCTCGTGAGCGACGGTGACACACTTGATCGCGTGAACCGTACAAACCCGGCATTCGGCCGCAAGCTGGATCTCGCTTCCACCATTGCCCTGCTGAACAAAGAGCACGCCAACAACCGGCTCTACGTCTCGCTGCTCGAAGCTGATCCCGAGGCACGCGTGGCCGACAAAGTCATGCCCACCTTACCCATCTCCGTCATGAACGTAATGGAAGGCATGCGAGGCAATCAGGAGATGATCGTCAATGGCGAATCGAACGTGGACGAGACCGCCACTCCGTCGCTCGATTACGTGGTCAGCGGCGCGCAGTTGCTTTCTGTGACAGTGAAGTAGACCGGTGTTGTGTGGCGCGGGCACTCTTGCCCGCGAACTCTAACCACGAGCACTGAGGCTGTTCCCAATTCGAAACTACGCTTCAAAAAATTCCTCTACCGACGACAGATGATGACAGCGTCAGCTGTAGGATAGAGGTTGGTTCCCATGCCGGCCGCCACCTTCCGCCGCTATCAGTATCGTCGTTATCTGCCCCACTACCAAAAAGATGATCGCCCACTTTTCGTCACATTCCGCACGCGCAAGTCTCTGAAGCTCTCACCAGAAGGTCAAACCATCGCCCTGCAACATTGCCTACACGATCACGGCATCACGATCACTCTTCATGCAGCAGTGATCATGCCCGATCACGTTCATCTTCTGTTTACAGCACGCCGAGACGCTCAGGGCTGGACGTTTGCGCTCCTCGAGATTCTGCGCGCTGTCAAAGGTGCTTCGGCCAGAAGCATCAACAAGTTACTCGGAAGACGGGGTTCCGTGTGGCAGGACGAATCCTTCGACCATGTCCTGCGTGGAAGTGAGAGCCTGCGTGAGACAGTCGAATACATCCGTCAAAACCCTGTCCGGAAAGGGTTGGTCAGCAAACCAGAGGACCACCCTTGGCTCTGGGTCGCTTCCGACATGTGTGGCGCGGGCACTCTTGCCCGCAAAATCTAACCACGCGCACAGAGCCAGTGCCGCTTCGAAGTTCGATAGGTCCTTGCCGCTCCGGGGATAAAAGTCCTAATTAATCTTCTTGCCTCTGCTCCTGCAGGCGTTCGCGGGCAGGAGTGCCCGCGCGACACGATCACTAACCGAGGGCCTCGTCAATAATCTTGAGCAGCGCCATCTTCGAAAACGGTTTCTCCAGCAGACGTATGCCGCTCTGCAACCCCTGGTTAGCCACGAGTTCGCCCGTATAACCGGACATGTAGACGACCTTCATCTCCGGATGAGAATCCATCAATCGGAGGACCAGTTCAGGTCCATTCATCCCCCTCATCACAACGTCGGTCAGGATCAGGTCAATCCGTGTCGAATTCTGGGAAATCACATCCAGTGCTGCCTCGCCATCGATCGCTTCGAGCACCTTGTATCCGTAATCTTCGAGCATCTTCCGCGTCAGCTTGCGCATAATCGGATCGTCTTCAGCCAATAGAACTGTCACTCCCTCACGCCTGCCGGGCAGGACTTCGGCCTGAGCCTCAGAGCGCAATCCCAATTTGTGTTCTGCGCTCGGCAGGTAAATCTTGAACGTGGTGCCACGGGAAAGCTCGCTGTAGACCCATATGTGCCCGCCGCTTTGCTTGACGATGCCGTAAACCGTCGCCAGCCCCAGGCCGCTTCCCTTCCCGATTTCTTTGGTGGTGAAGAAAGGCTCAAAGATGCGGGAGCGCGTTGCTTCATCCATGCCGACGCCATTATCACTGACGGCCAGCATGATGTAGCGCCCTGGAATCATCGAGTGTTCACGCGCAAAGGTTTCGTCGAGGTCGTAGACTCCAGTTTCAATAATCAGCTTACCCCCGTGCGGCATGGCATCGCGCGAGTTCACCGCGAGGTTGAGCACGATCTGATCGAGCTGGCCGGGGTCCGCCTCAACTATTGCGGCCGTTGCACGCGACGGAAGCACGATCTCCACGTCGTCGCCCATCAGCGGCTTCAGAAGCTTGTTGACTTCTTTCAACCGCTCGTTCAAATCCAGAATCTGCGTCTGCACCGGCTGCCGCCTGCTGAATGCCAGCAACTCGCGGGTCAGCGACGCACCCCGGTTCGCAGCCTCGCGAATATTGTCGACGTACTCCAGGCTCTCGGTGTCGACGCGTCCGCGCAGCAATTCCGTGCAGGCAGTAACGATCCCGAGAAGGTTGTTGAAGTCGTGCGCCATGCCACCCGCCAACCGCCCGATGGCCTCCATTTTCTGGGACTGGCGCAGCTGGTCTTCAATCTTCTTCTGCGCAGTGATGTTGCGCCCGATCGCCGACGCGCCGACCACTCGTCCCTCCGCATCGTAAATAGGAGAAACCGAGATCGACATGTTCAATCGCCGGCCGTCCTTGGTCATTCGCACCGATTCGAAGTATTCCACCTGCTCGCCATGGCGAATCTTCTCAAGAATGCCGGGAATCTCATCCGGGCGATCGGGCGGACAGAGCACTGAAATGGATCGCCCAATCATTTCCGGCGCCGCATAGCCATACATGGCCTCCGCGCCTTTATTCCAGTGAGTGATGATGCCGTCAAGATTTTTTCCGATGATGGCGTCCTGTGAGGAATCGACAATCAGTGCAAGCCGGTTCTGAGAATCGCGCAGCTCGCGGGTCTTCCTCCGATCCAGTTCCTCATTCGCCCGCCGCAGTGCCTCCGCAATCCGCTTTCGATCACTGATATCGCGGATGACGCTCAGCACCATCGCGCCGTTCCCCGTCGCCACTGGGCTGAGGCTGATCTCCACCGGAAACTCCGAGCCGTCCCGGCGCCTGCCATATAAGTCGAGACCAGACCCCATTCGTCGGATCTTCGGCCGGGAATGGAAACTCTCGCGATGCTGATGGTGCTGCACACGCTGCCGCTCAGGCACCAGCATCTCGACGCTCTGGCCGATCAACTCGTCGCGCGTGTAACCGAACAGCGCTTCAGTCTGTGAATTGACTTGAATGATGAGGCCTTGCTGGTTTACGGCGGCTACAGCGTCCGGGATTGCTTCCAGGATGGAAGCAGACAATAGGGTTTCAGACACAATCTTCGGCTCAGACTGCATATCCTTCCAGAATGGAACAAAGGTCGGTTCTCCGCCCCACGCGGAGGGTTGCGCTTAATATACCCGAAAACTCTATTTGGATAGGGCGAGTGAAGACGAGTTGTCGCCCTTGTAAAAGAGACGGCCCGCCAATTTCCGGCTACGGCCACGACGGCACCGCCCGCATCCACCGCAACTGCAGGATGATTTCGGTAAACAGGATTTCTTCCTGGCAGAGCTCAGCCCGAGAAGCACTCCAGCAGACCCTTCGGCATCCTCGTAAAGCCGTGGGTGACAAGGATCGCGATCAGCATTTGGGTGCCGTTGTACCCCACGTGAACCAGGAAGCTGGCCCCGACGGACTGAGTCTTTGCTCGAACCATGCCGCAGACTACGCCAACGACAAAAATCATCAGCACTACGGACCATGCGTACCCGTATTGCGGCAGATGAAGCAGCGCGAACGGCAGAGCGCTCAGGATCACTCCCCAGGCCATCCCCATCCGCCGGGCCAGCACCGGATACATCAGGCCCCGGAAAAACAACTCCTCCATCAACGGCGCCAGCGTGATGGCAATGAATGCGAGGAGATAGGAGTCAAGAGGCCGATCAAACAGCTTCTCGAAGGGAGTGGCTTTCGGCATCGGCAGCACACTCTCGAGTGCGTTCAGCGCCAATAGAAGTATTCCTCCCAGTGCAGCCGGCTTCCACACGGATTGCGGCCAGTTCCAGCGTATCGACTGCCAGAAGGGTACATGGTATTTGCCTTCGACCAAGGCGATCATCAGCAGCGCCACCGGAATGTAGATCACAAACTGCAAAATGATCAGGAGTATCGGCCTTTCCTGGACCTTTTGCGCTGCATCAAAGAGGCTGAGTCGGGGATACCAAAGGAGTTGAGCGCCCTTGGCAAACGCAAATTGGAGCACCATGACCACAACAAATGTCAAAGCCGCGATCAGCAGGACGTCCCACCCACTCCAAACAGGATCGTCGCTGCTCTTCGGCACAGTCAGTTCGGTAGCAGCCGAGCCACCTGTGTTCGAGCTAAGCGGAGGAGGGTCGCCTTCAAACTTAGGTTCGCCTTCAACAGGAGCTTGCGATTCAAACTGTGGATTGTCGGAAGTAGACAGATAGGTCCTTTTCGATTTATGACCAGTCTACCGAATACACCGCGAATATCCGGTACGGACCGGGCTCAGCGTTTTCAAATTTCCCATCGTTAAGAGCTGTCTCGGCCTCATCAAAGGAAGAAAACAGACAATGACTATTCGTATGAAACTCGGCTGCCAGACTGCTGCAGGACAGCCCCGAGCATTCGGGCGATGTTCGCGCCGTGAAATTCACTACGTCGAAGCCCTCAATTTGCTTCCCGGAAGGCAAAACTACATTTGTCGAGAAAGATGGCTCCGGTGACCAAGGGCCCCAGCGTTCACCATCAAACTCCATTTCATATGCTTCGTAATAAAACAACGACGTTCCTTCAAGGGGAATCGAATTTTCCTTTGCCACGCCCTTTATGATTTCCGGCGAATCAAAAAACCAAAACCCATTGTGCTTCCAATACTTAATGTAGTCTGCAAAATCCTCGCAGTTGCAGTTGCTCACCGAATAGATATCAACAACATGAGCAGCCCGAAACCGATCTGGTTTCTTCCCTACCCGCTTCGCCATGTATCCAACCGGAATCATCTCGGCAATCGATTCCTTTAAGTAAGAACTGACGACAGAGTACTGGGAACTGCCCTCCCAAAGTAAGCGGCCAGTGCCTGCCCGGTGTACGATTTCTTCACCCGCGCCACCTGCTCCGGCGTGCCCTGTGCCACCATGCGGCCACCCTCGTCGCCACCCTCCGGACCGAGATCGATGATCCAATCGGCATTCCGAATCACGTCCAGATTGTGTTCGATGATGATGGTCGAGTTCCCTAAGTCGGTTAGACGATGCAGCACATCCAGAAGCTTCTTAACATCGTCGAAGTGCAGCCCGGTGGTCGGCTCGTCCAACAGGTACAGAGTTTTCCCGGTCTGCCGCTTGCTCAACTCGCGCGCCAGCTTAATCCGCTGCGCCTCGCCGCCAGAAAGCGTCACGGCCGACTGTCCCAGATGAATGTATCCCAGCCCCACGTCCACCAGAGTCTGCAGCTTCGGCCTCACCTGCGGAATGTTTTCGAGAATCGGCAGCGCATCCGACACCGGCATTTCCAGCAAGTCGGCAATCGAGTACCCGTTGTACTTGACGGCCAGGGTCTCCGAGTTATACCTCCGTCCGCCGCACACTTCGCATAGCACATACACATCCGGCAGGAAATTCATTTCGATACGACGTTGCCCCTCGCCCTGGCACGCTTCGCAACGTCCGCCCGAAACGTTGAATGAAAACCGCCCTGCTTTGTACCCGCGCTCCCGCGATTCGGGCAGCATCGCGTACAGATCGCGAATGCCGGTGAAAACTCCCGTATAGGTCGCTGGATTTGATCGCGGTGTCCTTCCGATCGGCGACTGATCGATCCGTATGACCTTGTCGATGTTCTCTGCGCCCGAGATCGCCTTGTGCTCTCCCGCCTTCTCCCGCGAACGGTACAGCTGCCGCGCCAGCGCGCGGTAAAGAATGTCGTTCACCAGCGTTGATTTCCCTGACCCGGAGACGCCCGTGACCACAGTCATCACCCCCAGCGGGAAGGTCACATCCAGGTTCTTGAGGTTGTTCTCCTTCGCGCCGAGAATGGTGAGTGCCGCACCGTTCTTCTGCCGCCGCTCCGACCGCATCTCGATCTGCGTCCTGCCCGAGATGTAAGCACCGGTGAGCGAGTTCGGTTCGCGCATGATTTCTTCCGGCGTCCCATGGGCGACGAGGCTCCCGCCATGCCGACCCGCGCCCGGACCGAGGTCAACCACATAATCCGCGCGCCGGATCGTCTCTTCATCATGCTCCACCACCAGCACGGTGTTGCCAAGGTCGCGCAGATTCTCGAGGGCATTCAGCAGGCGCCCATTGTCGCGATGATGCAGCCCAATCGACGGCTCATCGAGCACGTACAGTACTCCGCGCAGCTTCGATCCAATCTGCGTCGCCAGTCGAATCCGCTGTCCCTCGCCGCCGGACAAAGTCGCGGCCGAACGATCGAGCGAAATGTATCCCAGCCCCACCCCATTCAGGAACTGAAGCCGTTCGACAATCTCATGCATGACGCGCCCGGCAATTGCCGCCTCACGCCCGGCCAGCTTGATGTCCTGCGCGGTCTGCAACGCCCGCGCCACGGGCATCGCTGTGAAATCAGCGATTGCCATCCCGTTCACCTTGACCGCCAGGCTCTCGGGTCGCAGCCGCTTCCCATGACATGCCGGACACTCGGTCGCCGACATGTGATCCATCAGCCAATCGCGATACCCTTCCGACGTCGACTCTTCCAGATTCTGCTTGAGATACCCAAAGATCCCGTGGAAGCCCGTGCGCCCGCCCCGTCCCTGCTCACCATTGAGCAGGAAGTCCTGGATTTTCTCGGGCAGCTTCTCAAAAGGTGTGCTGAGATCGATGCCATACGCCGCCGATACAACCTGTAGCTGGTGAATGAGATTCTGCGACGCCGATCCCGGTCCCAGACCGCCATCAAGCAGCGGCTTCGACCAGTCGCTGATCACCTTCGCCGGATCGAAATCGTACTTGCTGCCCAGCCCGTGACACTCCGGACAAGCCCCATACATGCTGTTGAACGAAAACGATCGCGGCTCCAATTGAGGCACGTTAATCCCGCAATCCGGGCAGGCCAGCTTCTCGGAATACAACTGCTCTTCGCCGCCTACCACCGCAATCTGCACCAGCCCTCCCGCCAACTTCATGGCTAAGCCGATCGACATCTCCAGCCGATGCTCGATGCCGGGCTTTACCAGCAATCGGTCAATCACAACCTCGATCGTGTGGTTCTTGCGCTTGTCCAGGTTGATGGCGACGTCGTCGTCCAAATTAACCAGTTCGCCGTCAATGCGCGCCCGCGAATAGCCGTGCTTGACCAGCGTCTCCATCTCCTTTTTGAACTCTCCCTTGCGGCCACGGACGATGGGGGCCATCACCATAACCCGGTCTTCCGGTGTCAGCGCAATAACCCGCTGCACGATCTGGTCCGCTGACTGCCGGCTGATCGCCCGCCCGCACTTGGGACAATGAGGAACCCCGATGGAAGCGAACAGCAGGCGAAGATAGTCGTAAATTTCAGTGGTGGTCCCGACGGTCGACCGCGGGCTGCGGCTGGTGGTCTTCTGCTCGATCGAGATCGAGGGGCTAAGTCCATCAATTGCATCAACATCCGGGCGTTCCATTTGGTCCAGGAACTGCCGCGCGTAGGCCGAAAGTGTCTCTACATATCTTCGCTGGCCCTCGGCATAAATGGTGTCAAACGCAAGCGAGGACTTCCCCGATCCGCTTAGCCCGGTCACGACCGTAAGCGTGTTCCGCGGGATCTCCACGCTGATGTTTTTCAGGTTGTGCTGCCGGGCGCCCCGGACAGAAATCTTGGTAATGGCCATCATTCGCCTGCGTTGATGTGCCCTTCCGTAATGTCGACAGGTACCCAGAGTTGTCCGAAAGTAGGAATGCACAGCTCTACTCCGTATCTTAGTCGCCAACAGCGTGGACCGTCAACGCAGGTAGATTGAACACGGTCGCTGGTCGTTAGTCGTTAGCCGACGATTTCCTGCTAACGACGCTTCTAGCCCGCCCTGAGCGTAGCGAAGGGACTACCGACAAACGACGCTGTTGGACTCACCGATACGAAGTAGCCAGCTTCTGCAGACATCAACCAAAAGGATGTTAAGACCGTGACTTCGCTCCTGATGCCCGTTATCCTCTGCTTCACTGTGATCGCTTCCCTCAGCCTCGGAGTCCTGGCCGCATATCTGTCCGTCTTCGGCATCCTGAGCGCGTTCCGCCATCCGGCACAGCCCGAGCCCGTTCCCGCCCGCCAGCGCCTGGTGCTGGTGCCCACGCAGAACCACGCCAGCGGCGACTAAAGCGTAGCGCCGGCTTCCTAGCCGGCTGTCGCGAGGGCGTCTCGCCCGCGCACTCAGCGCGGCTGTCCGTCGAGCGAAGCTCGACCCTTTTTCAAGAACTTTCGCAATTTCGGCCAAGACCTCGCTGTTCCAATTTCCGAACGCCATTGCAATTGTCCCAATGTTATTAACCCGAACGAGTTAGTATCCAGACGGGCCCTTCCAATTTTCCCCCTCATCGATAACCCTTCCCGGAGGTGCGTCGTGCCGACCTCGCTGTTCGCTCCTGATTTTCAGGCGATTCTCGACCAAGCCGTCAATCCACCCAACCCCGCCGCCGCTCCGTTTCCTTCGCCAGCAGACTGGCGCGACCGCTGGATCTATTTCCTGATGCTCGATCGCTTCAATAACCCCTCCGCACCTCCCGCCCACCAGCCATTTGACGACCCCAACTTCTCCGGATTCCAGGGCGGAAGATTCTCAGGCGTCCAGCAACAACTTTCCTACATCAAACAACTCGGCGCCGGAGCCATCTGGCTCAGTCCGGTGCTGAAGAACTTCTCCTTCGATCCAAACACGTATCACGGCTACGGCATACACAACTTCATCGGCGCCGAGCCTCGGTTCGCCGACAATCCCGCCGCCGCTGACAATGAACTGCGCGCCCTCGTGGACGCAGCCCACCAGCAAGACCTGCTCGTCATCTTCGATATCGTGCTGAACCACACGGGCAACGCATTCGCGTACCAATGCGATCCCGCAGACAAGTTCTGCATCAGCAACCAGGGAGCGCAGGCCAGCTTTCATGTTTCACCCCAGCCGGTTCAGTGGCGCGATCAAACCGGCGCCGCGCGGCCCGACTTCCCCGACGTCGCAACCATGCCCAACCCGCCGCTCGACGCAGTCGTGTGGCCCACGGAGCTGCAACAAAACAAGTTCTTCCGCCGTCAGGGCACTCCGGATGGCAATGGCGACGATACCGTCGGCGATTTCAGCGTTCTGAAACAAATGATGTCGGCTGATCCCGATCTGCAGCGCTTCCTGATTCGAGCCTACCAGTATGTGATCGCCCGCTTCGATGTCGATGGCTTCCGCATAGACACGCTGCGCTATCTCAAGGGCGACCTTCCACGCCTGTTTGGAAACTCGATGCGCGAATTTGCGCTGAGCATCGGCAAAAAGAATTTCTTCACCTTCGGAGAAGTCTTCGACGCAACTGCCGAACAAGACATCGCGAGATTCATCGGACGAAACACTAGCGATCAGAGCGATCTGGTCGGCGTTGATGCCGCGCTCGATTACCCCTTGTTTAACAGTCTGAAGCCCGTTGTGAAAGGATTCGCGGCTCCGAACGCCGTCGTCGGCATGTATCAGAACCGCAAGAATGTCGAAGCCAATGTGCTCAGCTCCCACGGCGACGCGACCCGTTACTTCGTCACTTTTCTCGACAATCACGACGTGAAGGAACGCATCCGCTACGTCGACCCCTCGAACCCCGCGAAGTTCGACGATCAAGTGACACTGGGACTGGCCTGCCTGTACTCCCTGCCCGGAATCCCTTGTCTTTACTACGGCACTGAACAAGGATTACATGGTGCCGGAAGCGACGCCGCCGTGCGCGAGGCGCTTTGGGGAGGCCCCGGCTTTGACGGACAGAGCGACTTCTACCGGCACATTCAGCAAATTGGCGCCGTCCGCGCGCAACAATCGGCGCTGCGTTACGGACGCTTCTATTTTCGTCCGCTCTCGGGCGATGTCGTCAACTTCGGAGTCTCCGGATTCCCGCAAGGAGTAGTCGCCTTCTCGCGGATCCTCAACGATCAGGAGGTTGTCGTCGCCGCGAATACAAATCCCACCCAAGCGCAACAACTCGATGTCATCGTTGAGATCCTGCTCAGTTCGGAGGGAGATGCCTTTGACGTCTTGTACACCAATCAGCCGGGTCCGCAGGCTCCGCAGCCAGTCCGCGTAATCCCCCAAGGAGTAGCAACGGTGCAAGAAGTTGACGGCTCAATCGGAACCGGCCCGCTCCACGTTGTTGGCGTCAGTTTGCGCCCGATGGAGGTCCAGATCCTCCGCCGAGCAACCAGTCAATAAAACTGCAGCGGGGCCTGAAATCAGGGCCTGTCATCAGGGCCTGTCATCAATACCTGTCATCCTGAGCGAGGATTGTTCTTTGCGCGATAAGCGCAAAGAACAACCGCAGTCGAAGGATCCCTTTCACCAAGAGGCTACCCGTGGCTCGAAAAGGAATTCCCAAGATGCATTGAGTCTCGCCCGGGAAAAACGAGCCCGAGCGACAGGCGCTTACAGGTTCTTGACAGATAAACGCGTCCACGCCAAAGCTTCACTTGCGTCCTTCTCCGCCGCTCGCCACCGCCAGTAAATACCATGATGAATGCGGCAGCCACTGCTCTCCCCAGCGCCAGTCATTGTCCGCGCCCGTCTCTCGATACGGCAGCAGGTAGTCGATATCGCTCTCGTCCTTGAAGCCGCTGGTGATCCCGTTCGAGATACCGCCCGGCGCATTCGTGAACTCCCACGAGTCGAAGTACATATAAGGAGGGTTGTTGCGCCCCACACCATTGAGCATGCACGAGTCAAACGGATTGAGCCCCAAAATCCAGTTCAGCTGGTTTGTAGCAAAGGCTTCAAGTTTCCCGCGAAATTCAGCATCGCCGGAGAAGACTCGCGCCGCCAAACGCGCCGCAGTTGCCACTGAAGCCAGCCGCGCATTTTCTCCCTGCCACCACGGCGCCGCGTCGCTATTGTGCGGGAAGAAGAAAGTGGTACGCCGCGCCCCGGTCTTGTCCTGCACATACTCGCGGCTGTAACCGAACGGATTGCTGACTTCGGCCGTGATCGCCAGTTCGAACTCCAGCGATCTTCTCACCGTCTCCAGCACCTGCTTGCGGGTCGCCGCATCTGCGATTTCCGCATAGTAGAGCAAGCTCACCACCGGCAAGCCGCCGTCGGAAGCATGGAAGAACGGACGCGTCCCATCATCGGCGCGCCAGTAATTGTTGAGGCCGCCGCCGCTGATCTGCCGCGACATCAGGCTTTTTGCTCGCCGATCCGCTGCCGTCTTGTACGTCTCTTTCCTGGTAGCGCGGTAGAGTTCGGTCGCCGCCACGAGCGCACAGTAATCGTCAGCGATGTTCTCCTTCCCATCGTTGATCAGCTTAAGGTTGTCTTTCTCCAGATACTCGAAGGCATCTTCCCCGGCCTTTAAATACTGTGCGCTCGAGAACTCTCCCGACAGTGGATACGTGCTTGCCATAGCAAGGGCTGCAACCGCGATTCCCCCTCCCGACCGGTAGCTGACCTCATACTCGCGGTCGTTGTTCGCCGACTCGACCATTTCCTTCGCGCCCTGCCCTGGCGCACCCTCGATTCCAAATCGTTTCATCTCTCCTGCAATCTTGCGTCCCTGGGGAGTCTGCTCGACAGGACCGGTCGTCACCGAGCGATAGAAAGATCCACCCGGTACCTTCATTCGGACTAAGTAGTCGGCGCCGAACATGGCCTCGTCCAGCAGATGGGACTGATAGCGCTCAAAATTCTGATTCCCGCGCAACTTGGTCTGCTCATAACTCTTCAGCAGGCTATAAACGGTGAACGGAATCTGCTGCGGGTTGAAGTAGGTCGAAAACGACAGGTGTGAGAAGTGCTTCCCGTAGTCCCCCGTCGCGTCCCACCAACCGCCGTGCGCGTCGACGGTGCCCGCCTTCCCGCCTTCGAACTTTAAGTGACGATCGGCTTTGTCGTATTCGCCCGAGCTTCGCTCTTCCTTGAGGTAGTAAATGACGTCCGAAATCGTGTTGCGCTCAAGCACATCGCGCTGGATCGGAAATGGAAATGAACGAACATTCCCCGCTCCAGTGCTGCACTCCAGGTAGTATTTGCCCTCGGTCGAGAACGCGTCGAAATCCAGCGTCCAGAAGTACCAGTCTTTCCATTTCTGTACCGGCCCGGTCGCTTTCGCGGGCACAGCCATCACCTGCTGATCGTTCGCGTCCTTCTTGAGCGAACAGTTCGAGACGCTGTCCCCCGCTCTCCCCAGAACAACCGCGTGTTTAGGACCTGCAGGTTCATAGCCGAGGTGATTGGTGAGAATCTTCGTCTCACCCGCGAATGAAAATGCTCCCAGAAAACACACAAGCACGACTGCGAGAGAAAAGAGATGCCGTTTCATGATGTGTCACCCTGAGGAATAGTGAAGTAGTATGACTATTGATTTTCAATCTGAATGGCAACAGCGACAGGCTTGAGATCACTTCTTCTCCGTGCCTCCGTGTCTCCGTGGTGAATCGAAGCTCAGTAGATTACCTTCAGCGAGAACTGAATCTGCCGCGAAGTCCCGGCGGTCTTGCTGATGATCCCGAACCCGCTCCCGCTGACAATATTCGACGGCAACCCGAAATTCACGATGTTGAAGATGTTGAAGAACTCTGCGCGGAATTCAAGCGTTCCCATCTCGGCATTCCCGCGGTGTCCGAACGGCGTATCTTTGATGAGCGCAAAGTCAAAGTCGTGAAAGGCCGGTCCCCGGAAGGTGTTTCGCCCGAGAGTACCGAAGCGTCCGCTGTGCGGCCCGGTTCCACCCGGAATGTTGATCGGGATATAGAACAAGGATGGGTTGTCCTCACCCAACCCGAAGTAATCGTCCCGCACCGCCCGGCTCGTCGAAAGGTGCGGCATCGAAACCAGATCGGGACGATCTCCTCCCCCCAGCCCCGCTCCAGTTTGCTGCACGCCGGAGTAGACAGTAAACGGCGACCCCGTTGTCAGGGTCGTGATGTTCAAGACCTGCCATCCTCTGGTAAAGGTCCGACCCAGGGGCCGCAGGAATTGTACTTTCTCGAGCGGCACCAACTGAATCACGCTGGCCGCGAACACGTGCTTCACATCGAATGTCGACGGACCCTTTTCAGCCGATGGTTCCCAGGGGTTCTGCGGCGCCGTTTGCAGGATCGTTCCCGACGTTCCGAGAAGCCCGCCCAGCACGGCGCTGGTATCGTCCAGCGACTTTGAGTATGTGTAACTCGCTTGCACTCCCAGGCCCAGCCGCGCCGAATTCTTGGTCAGGCTCGTCTGCAGAGCGTGATAGGACGAGTGCGAACCAGTGGTCATGATGAGTTCCGGCCCAAACCCTCCGGTGGCATGACACGGCGTATCGAATTGCGTGAACGGTGCGAATCCTTCGCAAGCGCCACCATATCCGTTGGGGTTGTATGCCCTTGCCAAATGAATGCCGGCCGTGCCCACATATGAAGCATTGAATTTGAAATCGCCGAAATCATGATCGACACCGGCAGTCCAGCTTCCGATATAACCATTCCCAAAGTTCTTCGCAATGCCGGTGACGTTCACTAGCTGCACATTCCCGGGGGCCAACGCATTCAGATCCGCTTGGAAGCGCGCGTAGTCGAAAACGGCATTTGCCGGAACATCTTGTGACCGGCCTGTAGCGAAGATCGGCTGGCCCTGGATGTTGTACGCAGCCGGCAGAGTCAGCGGGACAAACGCATTCTGAAAATGAACCGGCTCGTTCGGCTGAGCGTAGATCGATGGAGAAAAAACGTACGGGATCGATGCCGTCAGGAAGTTGTCCTGCCACAGATTCGGAATCTGCGTGGTGATCGTCCCACCCGCGTGCAGTACTGTGTGTTTGCTGACAGCGTAATCCAGCGCCAGCCGCGGCCCCCAGCCATTCCAATCTTGATCGTACGGGGGTTGCGGATTGATGAGGATCTGTTGCGCCGCATTTCGATCCCAATAGGGCGTCGGCTTTCCGTCGGGTCCAAGAAAAATTGGAAGCGATGTCCGCTTCGTGGCTTCATGGATTCGGCTGTTGACCTCGTAGCGCAATCCATAGCTCACGGTAAGTTGAGGACTGGCCTTCCACGTGTCCTGAAAATAGAAGTTGTACGCTTCGCGCCGCACTCCTGCCTCATTAAACTTCCCGCCAACCGGCGTGATGCTGGCTGCGGCCATGATGTTGTACGAATATGGCGTCCCGGTCAGCAGTCCAGTGAGTGAGTCCGGCAACGGATCGCCGGCCTTGATGTCGTGCGTTCCGCTCGCCGACGTGATGTCTACTGGCGAATAAGCTTTTCCTCCGCCGAACTCGTAAATCCCATTCGGATTCACCCCAAAGATCGTCGAATCGCGATTGACCCGTATTTCTGTTCCCCACTTGAATGCGTGGGATCGATGTATCCAGGCGAAATCTTGCTTGAATTGGTAAAGGTTGCTGTACGACCCAAAGATGGATCCGCTGGGCTGGTTAAACGGCTGGTATAGTCCGTCGGCAAATGTAATCCCCGGTTGGGTGTGATTCGTCGCCGGAAAGAACGGCGTGCTGCGGATGTAGCTCAAAGAAGTATCCGACGTCATGTGCGAAGAAATCATCCGCGTGTATCTCACGCCGGCATTCCTCTGATGGTCGAAAAACTGTATGCCAAAATCAGGATTGATCGCCGTCTGGTCGGGATTGGTCAGCGGTCCCGTCACCTGATTCAAGCTGAACCGGGTCAGAATCGAGGCCCTGTCCGAGATTCGGTGGTCAATACGCGCGGAGATTTGATCCGTCCTCGTCTGGACCTTCGATGAGGTTGCATACGTGCGCTGGCCAAAAGGTCCCGCCGGTTCGTTCGGCAGAGGATATCCGTTGAGGATTTCGGTCACACCCTGATCCAAAGGAGAAACCGTCAGCGTGTCGCCTGGAAACGTCGTCGTATCGATGCCCTGTCGTTCCTGAAGAGTAGGCACAGGAATCACCTGCGTGGTCCCCAGCACCTGCCGGAATCCCTGGTACTCGCCAAAGTAAAAAGTGCGGTCGCGGCCGTTGTAGATTCCCGGCAATACCACCGGACCCCCATTCGTGAAGCCAAACTCATTTCTGACAAATGGTGGAATGCGCCTCCGACCCGTCGGATCTTTGTAGTCGAAATAATTCCGCGCATCGAAGGATGCGTTTCGCAGGAATTCGAACATGCTGCCGTGGATTTGATTGACGCCCGACTTCGTCACCACGTTGGTATAGCTCGCAGCGCCATGTCCGATCTCGGCCTGCATCACTCCAGAATCGGACTGCACCTCCTGGATCGCATCCACATTAAAGTTCGAGAACGTTGCGCCACCCATTTCAGGATCGGTCGTATCGAATCCATCCAGTGCAAACACCGTTGCCGTTCCGCGTTGCCCATTCACGGCAAACTGCTGGGTGAAGTTGGCAGCGCCGTTGGTATCGGTCATCGTTCCGGCAGCCAGCAACAACAGCTTGCTGAAATCTCGCGCATTGAGCGGCAGGCTGGAAACCTCCGAACTGGAAAGGTGCTCGCCCCCGCTGGCCTGCACCGCAGCCTGTCCGCTCGCAACCTCCTCGGTCATCACCTGCACCTGACCCGTTGACGCGAGTTGCAGCAAAGTCATCGCTGCATTCTCCTTTTCAACCAGGAGAGGCGATCCCGCCTTCCAATGCTTGTCCAATACGCTGACGGAGAGTTCGTAAGAATCAGCGGGGAGATCGCTAAAGGCAAACGTGCCGTCTGCCCTCGTAGTCGACGTGTAATCGCGCCCGGCCGAAGCAGAATGAAGTCTAACGACCGCGGCGCTCACAGGCTTACCGGCGCTGTCCCGGAGATGCCCGCTCCAGGCTCCGCTGGAAATAGCAACCGCAACGGGGATCCAAATCAAGAAGATAAACGAATACAGTCTATGAGAACGATTTTGCATGATCTCTACACAGGAAGCTGAAATTATATAGGCGTGCTGCCACTTCCTGTTATGGAACCGTAGCAGGAAAGAATCTGATTGATTGTGTTTGAAGTCACACCAGTGACGAATCAGTGATCATACAATCCCGATTTGGCAGGCGATGCTTAGGAGGACACTCTTAATGGGGTACTGGGCACTGAGAGTTCACAAAAGCTCCGCTCTTCGCGGGGCTTTTGCTTTCCCTTTCGAGCGCAGAACCGCCAACCCAGCCCACGTGGTAGCATTTCCTTAAAGCCCTCCGCGCGGCGGCCATGTCTCAAATCTTGCCTATCCCGCTCAGCGTAAGCCTCGTCGCTTTGCTCTTTTGCGTGCCTTTCAGTTCCGCGGCCGAGCCTCCATGGCTCGAAATTCACTCGACGCATTTCACCGTGATCACGGACGCGGGCGAGAAGAAAGGCCGCGAAGTCGCACTCCGCTTCGAACAGATGCGCGCCGTCTTCGCCACTCTCCTGTCCAAAGATCGCCTCAACGAGTCTCGTCCTCTCACCATTCTCGCCTTCAAGAACGACAAGTCGTACTACCAGCTCGCTCCCTTGCACCAGGGACAGCCCATCGATGCTCCGGGATTCCTGCTTTCCGGCGAGGATCAGGATTTCATCGCCCTGAATCTGTTTGAGGAAGAACCTTGGCGCGCCGTGGCCCACGATTTCGCCATTCGCCTGTTGAACTTCAACTACCCGCCGGCTCAAGGATGGTTCGACGAGGGTCTCGCCGAGTATTTCAGTTCGATCCAAGTGAATGACAAAGAAGTCGAGATCGGCGGTGATCCTGAACTACAGCCCTCGGTCAAAGAAGACCTCGTCGGCAATCAGCTCGAAACTCATCCTTCCAAGTCGCTGACCGAATTACTTGCCGCTCAGGTCTGGCTTACCCTTCCCGACTTGTTCACCATGAAGCACGATCCCTCCCGCAACGAAGGCACACGCCATACCCTTTATTACGCCGAGTCCTGGGCGGTGATGCATTACCTGCTCCATGAGCACAAGCTGCCAGAGACGGGCGCTTATTTCGGCCTTGCCCTGAACCAGCGCCTACCGGTAGAGGACGCCATCCCTCAGGCTTACGGCATGAGTTCCGCGCAACTTGAGAAGGCGGTGAAGGATTACTTCCACGCACAAAGTGGACTTCAGGCCGCGGTCGACGACGCCCGCAAGACCGGCATCGATCCTGCACAATCGTCGGCCGTCGCTCGATCCGGCCAGACCGACCGCTTCCCTGTTCCCGTTGGCCCGGAAGACTCAGTCATCACTGCGAAGCCTTTTCCTGAGCCCGATGCCCGGGCGCTCTATGCCGCGGTCCAACTCCGAATTCCGGAGCGCCGCGAGTTTGGCCTGAAGACGCTAAGCGACCTCGCTACTACACCTACGGAAGCCGACAAGAAGGCAGAAGCCAAGCCCACGAAAAGAACGGGCGAAGATGAAGAGCAATTGCCCAGCTATTCGATCGGGAGTCCGTTGGCTCATCGCTTCCTGGCCTGGGACTACATTGAACACAACGAATTCGAAAAGGCCTTCGCCGAAATCAACGATGCCGCTTCGCTCAACCCGCGAGACATGTGGCTGCGCTACTACCTTTCGCTCGCGAAATACCGCATGGCGCAGGCGAAACACGCCGATATGATGGGTCTGGCCAACATGATGCTCGATTTGAAGGCCGTGCTGGAGTGGAACCCGGAAATGGCCGACGCCTACGATCTCCTGGCCGTGGCGCGCAACTCGGGCGGAAGCAGCACCGCAGCTATGCAGGCGGAACGCGCAGCCATGAACCTCAGCCCACGCAACGAGCAGTACGTCTTCCATCTCGCCGAGATTTACGTTTCCGCCAAGAAATGGGACGCGGCTGGCTCGCTTCTCGACCGCCTGAAATCCAGTGCCAATCCTCAGATCGCAGCGCAAGCTCGTGAGTTGTTAACCCAGGCCGGCGCCGAGCGCAAGTACGGCGTCGCTGCCAGTTCTACCGGGGCGAAGCAACAGAGGTACGAGGCCCAGAAATCGCCCTTCGATGTGCTCGAAGAAGAGGCCGCCAAGCGCGAGGCCTCCGAGAATACACCGGCTCCTGGAAGTCCCGGCGATCGACGTCCCACAAAGTTTTTGAAAGGCCGCCTTGTTACCGTCGATTGCTCGAATGCTCCCATCGCCGTCCTGACCGTCCACTCCGGCGAAGGGACACTCAAACTCCGCACCGCCGACTATAAATCTCTGCTGCTCATCGGTGCCGACGATTTTTCCTGCGAATGGCGTGACCGCGCGGTTACCGCGAATTACAAGTCCAGCGGAGGCTCTGCAGGCGACCTGGTGTCGCTCGAACTGCGCTGAAATGGGCTGGAGCGTTGTCATGCTAAGCGGAGAACGAGATCGCGAAGCGAACTCGTTCGCAGTCGAAGCATCCCTACCCATGGAAAATTTAGCGAGCAGTTTGTCCTGCTGACCTATTTTTCGCTTCGCAGTTCAAATTCGCCGAGCCAAGGTTGTACTCGCAATTCCAGTGAAAACCATTGCGGTCGCGCTGACCGTATCCCCACACCTGAAAATAGAAGATTTCGCCCTCCAGGCGCGACGCCTCAATGAAGGCATGATCGTTTTCCCGCAGCGCCGGGCGTAGCTCCACAGGAACCATCTGGATCAAAGTCGGCACGTCGAGCACGATGGGTTCTTGCGTCGAAGTGGTCTCGAACACCAGTGCTCGCGACGTCTTCTTGCTAAGGTACTGCGTGACGATGAAAACGTCCTTCTCCGACCATGCTACGGCCGCAACGCCCACATATTCGCAGAGCTTGCGCGATCTTCCAGTCGCAGTTTCAACCAACCACAGCGAATGAAAGACGCCGGAGAACTCGCTACCAGGTTCTCGCAGATCTACATCGCGCACCTCGAAGCGCCCGTCCGGCGAAGCCAGGTGGCCAGCTTTAGGAAACAGGGTAAACGGCGCCGCATAGACGTGAACCGCCACGCTGACTAACAGAGCCAGAAACAACATAAGGCGGAACAAGCGCATATGCTCTTGCACTATTCCATTCCGGCTACCGTTCCGAAGTGGTGATGGAAATCACAGGCGACATTACCTTGGTTTTGGTTATGTGGCTTTCTTTTCGGCTTCGGCGAATACGGTCTCCTTTTGCGGTTGCTTTTTCGGTACTTGCTTGTCGGCTTCTTTTTGCAGGGCTTGGTCGTAGGCCTTGGACAGCTCGGGCAGGTTGTGGCGAATCATGTCATTAATTTCTTCGCGGACTTGGGCGGTGCTGGTGGCGGTTTTTTTCTCGACCGATGGTTCGGTGGTGGCAGCGGTGGGATTTTCTTCTTCTCTCGGTCGCTGTTCTGCGAACAGGCGGCCGTCACGGCGGACCAGCATGTATCCGGGATGCTGTTGGACCCAGTCCTTTAACTTTTCTTCTTCTTCGTAGCGTTTGCGGGCGCCTTCGCGGGCTTCGATTTCTTTCTTCGCTTCCCAACGAGCGACGTGGCGCGCTTTCTCGGCGGCTTCTTCGACCTTCCTTTCTATTTCCTGTTCGACTTCGTCGACCTCTCCTTCCTCCTCTTCTTCGTCGAAGTCCTCGTCGTCCCAGAGGTGGGTTTCATCAAGGGGACTCTCGGCCGCGTCACGCGGATCGAGGATGACTTCGTGGACAAATGGTTTGAAGTTAGTGAGGCGCAGGTTGGCGCTGGCGGTTTGCAGGGCGTAGAGAAGCAGGCTGGCGGTTTTGTGCTCGATCTGGCCGGTGAGGAGCAGACGCATGATCTGCATGAGAGACATCTGGATGGAGTTGGCGTCTTCAAGGACGGGCAGGAAGAAGGTGGCGGTGCCACGACGGCGGCGATCGACGTTCAGACGGATGCGCTCGTCCTGGTAGCGCTTGTGAAAGTAGCAGAAACGGTTGCGGCGCAGCGCGGGCGATCCGCACTGCGTGCCGTTGGTTTTTAAATGCTGACAGCGATTGGGATAACTAGGCATGTATTAAGCCTCCTGGATTCAGGTTTCATGTTTCAAAGTTTCAAGGTTTCAATGTTTCAAAGTTTCAAAAACCTTTCGCGGAGTCCCCCTCCCCCTCCGGTCCTTTTCAATCATGGGGTTGGGGGAAATTCTCGAATTAATCTATGGGCTGCAATTACTTACACGTAAAATCTTTGGGATAAAGCAGTTATGAGTGCCGAGTACCTGGGACCGAGTACCGAGTGAAAGTCAAAAGCCCCACTCTAAACGTCGCAAAATGCGCGACGTTTAGAATGGGCCACCCTCTCAGCTAAGGCTCCGCCCGGGCCGCGCCTTGCAACCCAACAAGGAGCAGCCCTTTTTCTTGCTTTGCTGATTTCTCAAAGATCTTTCTCGGTACTCGGTACCAGGTACTCGGTACTGGCCCAAATACGAAGCCCCCATCGGACTCTGGGGTCCGTGGAGGCGGGCCACACTTGGTGGCTAGTTTAGGCTCTCAGAAGATTGGGGAGATGTCGGTGAGGGCGGTCACGGGACAGCGTGAGCGGAAACACACGATACGATCCGGAGTGGCGCCCACTTTGCAAAAAGCGTGTCTAGCCACGCGGCACGCCCTACGCTTAGGGCGAAGAGACGGCGCAAACTTGTGCTAACGCCTGATAACGTCATTTGACCGGCTGTGGGGCATTGCTATCCGCAACGAAGCAGTGACCTTTGCCTAAAGAACATTCCTTTTGGGGAGCAGTCACTTGGCAAGTGATGCGTGCATCTGCTTCGCCAATTCGTCCCAATCGTGCGTCAAATGGTCGTTTATGGTGTCATGCCCCTGAGTCAGTTCCATCACGCAACCATTTTCGTGCGGCCTGAGGACAACATGGTCCTCGTGTTCACCGCTATTGGTTAAGTGGACCATTGTGTAGAGTGCCATCTTGTCCGACTCGTCGAGAAAGGCTGCCCTGTATTTCTTGGGATCATGGCTGAGCGTATCTTTAAGCGCCATCCATGCCCGGTCACAAGATATGTCAAAATTCTCTTTCTCCACAAAATAGGCTACCGGACGCCCGCGGGAGCGCCGCTCAAACTTTAAAAGGAGGCGGTCGATTCCGTTGTTCACCGCGATGTAATTCTCCCCGCGTTCGACTGTTCTTTTGCGTCCCATATATCCCCCCTCCACCACGCCGAGAGAGCGATCTCGCCATACAAGTCTGGCTGAACCGGAATTCTGCTGAAACAGAAACCCAGAAACAATCGCATAGCCGCCCTCGCTACCTTGCCAATTGGCGGAGCTATGAACATCTTCGACCGCAACCACAAAAAGCCAGTTCGACTTTCCGAAATTGAGTTTCCGCAGCCAGGTGTCCGAGGGTGACCTGAGGTCGTCGAGCGTGGCATTGACTGGGTCGCACTCGGAGGTGGGATAGCCGCTCCCTTTGACTCCCCCCGCCAACGCTTGATTGGCGGTGGCAATACGTTGGTTCGGGAAAAAACCTGTATTAGGCCCTCTCTCCGTGAGGGATAATGCAGCGCTCTTGTCTGATCTGAGATCAAGTACCGGCGCAAGACAGATGTTGTCAACCTGACTGAACTTAAAGTCCGGATCCATGAAGATCACCATAGGTTGGGGCCATTCCTTTTTGTCTTTAGGAAACGCCAGGGGACTCGCGAGAAAGGCAACGAAGACTACAGCCAGAAGGACGCTAATCGCTTCCGAATGATGTTTCGGCATTCTATCCTCCTTTGACCGGGAGTACGCTTGATCAAATCCGGCGCATTATAACGCCAGAGCGAGGTCGAATTCTGTGACGCGAGGTACGACACTACGATACTGGCTAAATGTGAGGTGGATCACTCAATTGTTGATGGTTGGCGCAAAATCGCCATTTCACTCATCATGCCCCGCCCGTGGGTTATGAGTGAAATCGCCTGTGGCTGTTGAAAAAGTCCAGTTTCCTCCCAAACAGCCAAAATTTGGAGGATACAAAATGCCTAGAAAATTGAGTAAGTCGTTTGTGGGGCATC
>Ga0209698_10001477_pt1 | contig 27059 bp, 29 predicted proteins | sample LitLauG_LLR_2012_FD_187203 | JGI IMG/M metagenome (GOLD analysis project Ga0209698, IMG submission 187203) | Freshwater sediment microbial communities from Pennsylvania, USA - Little Laurel Run_MetaG_LLR_2012 (SPAdes) (version 2) | ecosystem: Environmental > Aquatic > Freshwater > Creek >... | reverse complement strand
GCCCGGTGGGTGGGTCGACGGCACCCTAGCGGGCGGCCCCCCACCGGACGGGCAGAACAACAGGGGCCGAACGGTGGGTCCCGGGCACGCGATGTCGACGTCGGGACGCGCGCCCCCTAGTCTTCTACACGAAACAGGTCAGTCCACTCGGAATTGCAGGAATGGGGGCCGCCGTGCACGTGAACCCGTACATCGTCTTGGGCAGCGCCATCGTCGGCGCGCTCGTCGGGATGACCGGCGCCGGCGGCGGGGCCCTGATGACGCCGATGCTGATCCTGCTCTTCGGGGTGACGCCGTCGGCGGCGATCTCCTCCGACCTGGTGGCCGCCGTGCTCATGCGCCCGCTCGGCGCCGCGGTGCACCTGCGCAAGGGCACGGTGAACCTGCGGATGGTCGGCTGGCTGGTACTCGGCTCGGTGCCTACCGCCTTCCTGGGTGCCTACCTGTTGCACCTGATGGGCCATACCAGGGCCTCGCAGACGCGGATCGAGACCCTGCTCGGCGTCGCGCTGCTCGTGGGTGCGGCGGCCATGGTGCTGCGCACCTGGCTGGACCGCCGGCAGGGCGCCACCCGCCAGGCGGCGGTCGCCGACGTGGTCGTCCGCCCGCTGCCCACGATCGCGGTCGGCGCCGTCGGCGGCCTCATCGTCGGCATGACGTCGGTGGGGTCCGGGTCACTGATGATCGTGCTGCTCCTGTTCGTCTACCCGCTGATCGGGGCGAACCAGCTCGTCGGCACCGACCTGACCCAGGCCGTGCCGCTGACGGTGTCCGCGGCCCTGGGGGCGCTGGCGTTCGGCCACGTGGAGTTCGCGGTCACCCTCTCCCTGGTCATCGGCAGCGTCCCCGGCGTCGTGCTCGGCTCGCTGGTCTCCTCCCGAGCGCCCGACCGGGTCATCCGGCCCATCATCACCTTCGTGATCTTCGCGTCGGGGTTGAAGTACGTGGGGGTCGGCACCCTCACTGTCGGCTGGGTCCTGGTCGGCGTAGCGGCCGCGGGGATCGCGTGGCTGCTCTACCGCCGCCCGTGGGAGCGCTCCGCGGACACCCGGGCCCTGCTCGCCGAGTCGGTCGACTAGCGGCAGGGCCCAGGCCGCCACGCGGGTCGCACAGCCGAGCCGTGCACGGCGTGGCCGCCTACCCCGCCAGCTGGGCGACCGCCGCGTCGAACACCGCCGGCAGCCGCTGCGCGGCGGGCACCAGCCGACGACGCAGCCCCGGTCGCTGGCCCGCCCAGGCCAGCCCGTGGGTCAGCCACCGGGCCCGGCGGGTGGACCGTGCCCACGCCTGCTCGTAGGCGGCCGGTCGGTCCGCCGCGAGGCAGGCGGCCGCCGCACGGGCTCCTGCCAGCGCCACCCCGATCCCCTCCCCGGTGAGCGCGTCGACGTAGCCGGCGGCGTCCCCGACGAGGAGCACCCGGCCGGCGACCCGGGACCGCACGCGTTGGCGCAGCGGACCGGCGCCGCGCGTGGCGCTGACCACCTCGGCGGAGCCGAGACGCTCCAGCAGGTGCGGGAAGGCGGCGAGCTGGTCGGCCATCGCGCCGCGTCGGGTGGTCAGCACCGCCACCCCCACCAGGTCGGGGCCCACCGGGGTGACGTAGGCCTCCGACCCTGCTGCCCAGTGGACGTGCACCCGGTCGTCGAACGGGGCGCAGGCGTAGTGCTGGCGCAGCCCCCAGCGCGCCGGCCCGTGGGCCGGCGCGTCCAGGCCCAGCTGGCGTCGCACCGGGGAGTGCAGCCCGTCCGCGGCCACCAGGTAGCGCGCCCGCAGGCCACCGGCGCTGACCCCCGCGCCGTCCTGGCGGACCTCGCCCACCCGGCCGGGCAGGACGGTGACCCCTGCCCGGTCCGCGGCGGCCAGCAGCGTCGAGGCCAGCTCGGTGCGCCGCACCCCCCGACCCTCGCCGGCGTGGAACACCGCCCGTGCCTCGTGGCCCGTGGCGTCGAGGTAGGTGATACCCCGCAGCGGCGCGCCCACCAGCGGCCCCGCCAGCCGCGTCACCCCGGCGGCCACGCCCGGCATCAGGCCCTCCCCGCAGGCCTTGTCGACCGGGCCGTCCCGCGGCTCCAGGACGACCACCTCCAGCCCGGCCCCCGCCGCGGCCAGGGCGGTCAGCAGGCCGGCCGGGCCACCACCCGCCACCAGCACGTCGATCACGGCGCCGCCGGGCCACGCGTCGCGGCCACCGGCGCCAGCGCGGCGTTCTCCACCCGGATGCGGGTACGCAGCAGGGCTGCGTTCGCCGCGGTGAACACCGTGGCGGTCACCCACGCGGTGTGCACCAGGGGCAGGGCCACCCCCTCCGCGACCACGGCGACGTAGTTCGGGTGGCGCAGCCAGCGGTAGGGGCCGGCGTGGACAAGCGCCAGACCCGGCACCACCCACACCCGGGTCGTCCAGCGCACACCGAGGGTGGTGATGCACCACCAGCGCAGCGCCTGGGCGGCGATCACCACGGCGAGCATCGGCCAGCCCAGCCACGGCAGGAAGGGGCGGTGCGCGACGGCGACCTCGACCAGGCAGCCGACCAGCAGGCCGATGTGCAGCACCACCATCACCGGGTAGTGCCCGGCGCCGTGCTGCACCCCGCCGTGCGCCGCGGCCCACGCCTCGTGGCGGCGCGAGACCACGAGCTCGACGATCCGCTCGACGCCCACGGCCGCCACCAGCGCGACGTACCAGCCCACCGCTACCAGCCCAGCAGGACGAGCTCGGAGCAGAAGCCGGGACCCATCGCCAGCAGCACCCCGGTGCTGCCCGGCGGGGGCGCCGCGGTGTCCAGCGTGTCCGCGAGCACGTGCAGCACCGAGGCGGAGGACAGGTTGCCCACCCGGGCCAGCGACGCCCGGGTCAGCGCCAGCGCCTTGTCGTCCAGCCCGAGCGCGGCCTCGACCGCGTCGATCACCTTCGGGCCGCCCGGGTGCGCGACCCACGTCGCCACGTCGTCCAGCTCCAGGTCGTGGCGGTGCAGGAATCCGCGTACGTCGTCCCCGAGGTTGTCCAGGACCAGCTGCGGGACCTCCGCCCCGAGTACCACCTTCAGCCCGCCGGCGCCGACGTCGAAGCCCATCGCCCGCTCCGTGCCCGGGTACAGGTGGCTCACCGAGTCCAGCAGCCGGGGACCGGGCCACCATCCGCCGTCGGGGGGTTGGCGGTCCTGCCCGACGAGCACGACCGCGGCCGCACCGTCGCCGAACAGTGCGCCGGCCACGATGTTCGCCGTCGACGCGTCCTGGCGCTGCACCGTCAGCGAGCACAGCTCCACCGAGACCAGCACCGCCACGTCCTGGGGGTGGCCCAGCAGGTAGTCGTGCGCCCGCGCCAGGCCGGCCGCCCCGCCCAGGCAGCCCAGGCCCAGCAGCGGCATCCGCCGCACGTCGGGGCGCAGGCCGACCAGGGCCGCGATCCGCGCCTCCAGGGAAGGCACCATCACCCCGGTCACCGTGGTCGACACGACGAGGTCGACCTCGCGGGCGTCCAGTCCCGCCCGCTCCAGCGCCCCGCTGACGGCCCGGGCGCCCAGCTCGACAGCGACCTCGATGAACGCGTCGTTGGCGGCGCCGAAGTCCGCCAGCGGGTAGGCGGTCAGCGGCAGCGCCAGCCAGCGGGTGTCCACCTGGGCGCCGCCGTGCAGACGGCGGGCCAGTGCGGCCCGGGTGGGGTCAGGCAGGACGAGCGTGGTGAACGCCTCGGTGATCTCGGCCTGGGAGTAAGGGTGGTCGGCTAGCACGGGGTGCACGGCTGCGACCTGGCTCATCTGCCCACCCTAGGAACGCGGCGGGGGATGTGCGCGCCGACGTGACCCGGCGGCAGTGCGGGGCGGTCCCCCGGCAGCCCGGGCGGGTACGTCGGGCGCCGCCGGTCGAGGGCGCGGGCACCTCGGGCGGGCCGTGCGCTGCGGGTGCGTCCCAGCGGCGCGCCGTCCGCCGCGCGCCGCGGACTACACGCCGGGGAAGACGGCGCGCAGCGCGCTGAGCGCGGGGGAGTCCGGTGCGGGGCTGCGGGCCGGGTCCAGTCGTCCGTAGACGAGGCGGACCAGCTGGTCGCCGGTCAGCGTGGCGTCCGCCGGGTCGACGACGGTGTCCGGCGCGGGGCGCAGCGTGACCGGGTCGGCGGTGCTCACCACGAGAGTCGACGCCGGGTCGGTGACAGCGAGGGTGAACTCCCGGGGCGGGGTGCTGGGCGAGCCGGCGCGGGCCGCCATCGGGGCCAGACCGGCGACCAGCCGGTCGACCGCGTCCCTCGGCAGCGTCGCGGAGGGGTCCAGGGCCACTGCGACGTCCCAGGCGTGCACGGCGTGCTCACGCAGCCGTAGGTCCACCAGGCCCGCGGCGTCCAGCGACATGCCGAACATCGACACCTGCAGACCCTCCAGAGCCGCGTCGTCCAGACCTTCCACCAGTGCGAGGTACGCGGCGTTCTCCGCCGCTGACTCGTCGCGCTGCTCCACCGGGCCACGGGCGTCCCACACCGCCCAGATCGCCGGGAAGGTGTCCGGGCCGGGCAGGGGGTCGCCCGCCAGCGCAGCGGCCATCACGCCGCGGAAGATCTCCGCCTGGCTGCCCACGTGCGACGCCACCTGCGCGAGGGTCCACTCCGTGTCGTAGGACGGCGCACGCAGGGCGGCCTCGTCCAGGTCCGCGAGCAGGCCGGTGAGCAGCTCGTGGGACCGCCGCAGGGTGGCGATGGCGGCGTGGGCGTCGGACACGGGCATGCGGGACCTCCGGGGTCGGCTGCCCGCGCACCGCGGGCACAGGTGCAAGCGCGCGGGCGCGCTGTGGTGTTCCCCGGGCAGCCCCTCAGTCCGCCCGCGGACGCGGCCGGCGCGGGACGGTGGCGCCCGGCGACGACCCTCACCCCCGTCGAGGGCCGGCGCGCCGCGCGTCCCCCGGCCACCGTCCCGCGACCGGCACCCGGGCTCGGCCTCGCCCCGGGACCCGCAGCCTCGCGCCCCGTCCCCAGAGTTGTCAACACCTGTGACTAACGTTGTCAATATCTGGCGATGACAGGGCCCGCCCTCCTCGTGGCTCGCCGTGCGATCCTGCGGCTACGCGGCGACACCGGGTCGCCACCTGTCCTGGGGTGAGCCGATGGACCCGGTAGCCGTGGCCAGCCCGGTCGACTTCGACCGCTACGGGGACTACGGCGGCTACGTCGCCCGCGCCGGGGCGGAGCGCGCGGCCCCGCCGCCCGAGCCCGCGGGGGCCTTCGTGCGCCCGCGCTATCGCTTCACGGGCCGCCTGAGCGCCGACGGGTCATCGGGGTTTCCCGCCGTGCCCGGCCGCTACCACCTGTACATCTCGTGGGCCTGCCCCTGGGCCCACCGCAGCGCGATAGTGCGGGAGCTGAAGGGGCTCACGCAGGTGGTCAGCCTGTCCGCGGTGGACCCGGTCCGCGACGGGCGGGGCTGGGCGTTCCGCGACGGCGACGGCTTCGGGCCCGACCCGGTGAACGGGTTCACGCTGCTGGCCCAGGCCTACGAGGCCTCCGAGCCCGGCTACGACGGGCACGTGTCGGTGCCCGTGCTGTGGGACAGGGTCGAGGGGAGGATCGTGTCCAACAACTTCCCCGACATCACCGTGGACCTGGACACCGCGTTCACCGCCTACGCCGACCCGACCGAGCAGCTGTACCCGCAGGCGCTGCGCCCGGCGATCGACGCGCTGAACGAGGAGCTCTACCTGGGGCTGAACAACGGGGTGTACCGGACCGGGTTCGCGACCTCCCAGGCCCAGTACGACGAGTGGGTCGAGCGGGTCTTCGCCACGCTGGACACCCTCGAGGAGCGGCTGGCACACCAGCGGTACCTGCACGGGGACCAGCTGACGGAGTCCGACGTGCGGGCCTGGGTGACGCTGGCCCGCTTCGACGCGGTGTACCTCACCCACTTCCGCTGCTGCCGCCGCCGACTGGTGGACTACCCGAACCTGTGGGGCTACGCCCGCGACCTGTACGCGCGACCAGCGTTTCGGACCACGACGCACCTGGACCAGATCCGCCGCCACTACTTCACCACCCATCCCCACCTCAACCCCTCGCGGATCATCCCGGTGGCGCCGGACGCGGACTGGGACGCACCGACCGACCGCGCGCGGCTGGGCGGGCAGCGACCCCGAGCCTGAGGGGCGCCGACCGCTGCGACGGGGCGGGCCTAGCGGGACGCGGCGACCGCGGGCGTCGGTGTCGCCGGGGCGGCGGCGCTGGCCTGGGGGCAGGGGGGCGCCGCGTCCTGCCCGAGATGGGCGAGCACCGCGGCGGAGATCTCGCCGAGCTGGACAACCTGCTCCTGGCTCAGCGCGTCGAACAGCACGCTGCGCACCTTCTCGACGTGGCCGGGTGCGGCAGCCGCCAGCGCCGCTAGGCCGGCGTCGGTCAGGGTGGCGACCTGGCCGCGCCCGTCGGTCGGGCACTCGGTGCGGGTCACCCAGCCGCGCTCCTCCAGCCGGGTCACCGCATGCGACACCCGGCTCTTGCTGGCCAGCGCCTTGCCCGCCAGCTGGCTCATCCGCAGGCTGCGCGACGGCGCCTCACTGAGCCGGACCAAGATCTCGTAGTAGGCGTGCGGTACGTGCGCCTCGGCCTGCAGCTGGTGCTCCAGGGCCTCCTGGACGAGCTGGGTGGCGCCGAGGTAGCGACGCCACACGGTCTGCTCGTCCGCGCTCAGCCACCGGGTCATGGCACCCAGCCTACTCGCCAGCGCCCGCCTGGTTGAGGTCTCAACCGGGTCGCTAGCGGAACACGACGGTCCGGCTGCCGTTGAGCAGCACCCGCGCCTCGGCATGCCACTTGACCGCCCGGGCCAGCGCCTGGGCCTCGGTGTCCTGGCCGACGGCGACCAGCTCGTCCACGGTGAGCGAGTGGTCCACCCGGGCCACCTCCTGCTCGATGATCGGCCCCTCGTCCAGGTCCGCGGTCACGTAGTGGGCGGTCGCGCCGATCTGCTTCACGCCCCGCGCGTGCGCCTGGTGGTACGGCTTGGCGCCTTTGAAGCTCGGTAGGAACGAGTGGTGGATGTTGATCGCCCTGCCCTCCAGGGCCTTGCACATGTCGTTGCTGAGGACCTGCATGTACCGGGCCAGCACCACCAGGTCGACGCCGAGCTGGTCGACCAGCGCGAGCACCGCCCCCTCCGCGTCGGCCTTGGTGTCCGCGGTGACCGGGATGTGGTGGAAGGGGATGTCGTAGCTGGCGGCCAGCCGCTCGAAGTCGCGGTGGTTGCTGACGATCGCGGGGACCTCGATGCGCAGCGCGCCGGTGGACTGGCGGAACAGCAGGTCGTTCAGGCAGTGCCCGTACCGGGACACCATGATCAGCACCCGGGGCCGGTAGCCGGCCTCGCGCAGCTCGAAGGTCATGTGGAACGACCCGGCCACCCAGCTGAAGTCCTCACGCAGCGCCTCGACCGTCGTGCTGGCCTCCGACGAGGCGAAGTGCACACGCATGAAGAACAGCCCGGTGCCCAGGTCGTCGAACTGCTGGGAGGCCAGGATCGTGCAGTGGTGCTGAACCAGGAAGCTGGCGACGGAGTAGACGATGCCCGGCACGTCGGGGCAGGACAGCGTGAGGACGAACTCCGGGTGCTCGGCGGTGACGGTCATCGGGGTGCGGCTTCCTGCAGGCGGCGGGGGGCGCCAGGCTACCGGGGAACTGAACGGCCGTTCAAGACTTACTGACTGGTCAGTCAGTCGCCGAGGCGGCGAGGGTGGCGAGGACCTCGTCGTGCAGCAGCCCGTTGGTGGACACCGCTCCCGGTCCGGCCAGCGCCGCGCCGCCGGTGGTGGCGCTGACGGTGCCTCCGGCCCGCTCCACCACGGCGACCAGCGCCGCGACGTCCCACGGCGCGAGGTCCGGCTCGGCGGCCACGTCGACCGCCCCCTCCGCGACCAGCATGTGGGACCAGAAGTCGCCGTACGCGCGGGTCCGCCAGCAGGCGCCGGCCAGCCGGGTCAGCCCCTGTCCGGGCCATCCCACGGCGTCGGAGTACGACAGCGACGCGTCCCCCAGCGCCGCGACCGCGGACACGTGCAGTGGGCGGGGCTCGTCGGTGGCGAACCGGGTGAAGGCCCCGGCCGGACTGGCCCACCACCGCCGGGCCAGGGCGGGCGCGGAGACCACCGAGACGACCGGGTGCCCGTCCACCGCCAGCGCGATGAGCGTGGCCCACACCGGCACCCCCCGCACGAAGTTCTTCGTTCCGTCGATCGGGTCCAGGATCCAGCGCCTCGCGACGTCGTCGCGGCCGCCGCCGAACTCCTCCCCGAGCAGGGCGTCCGCGGGCCGCTCGGCGGCCAGCCCGTCGCGCAGCAGCTGCTCCACGGCGCGGTCGGCGTCGGTGACCGGGGTCATGTCGGGCTTGGTGTCCACAACGAGGTCGACGGCGCCGAAGCGGTCCAGGCTGAGCGCGTCGGCGGCGTCGGCGAGCCGCAGGGCGAGCGCCAGGTCCGCCTCCAGGCGCTCGGGGACACCGGCGGGCGTCGGCGCGGAGGTCGGCACGGGCGCAGCGTGATGATCGGCCATGACCGTCACGCTAGTGGGCGGTGGGCAGGCAACGGGCCGCCGCGCTTGACACCAGCCGGGCGACGACAAAGCCTTCACCGGTGAGCTCCGCACCGCCCGTCGCCAGCCCCGCGCTGGTGGCCAAGGTGGAGCGCGCGTTCTTCGTCGAGGGCCGGCTGCGTGCCATGCCCGCCAAGCGCAGCAAGCGCTTGGTGGTCCTCGACCGACTCGCCCAGGCGTTCGAGCCGGGTCGCAGCTACCCCGAGCCGGCGGTCAACGAGGTGCTCACCGCCTACCACCCCGACTACGCGATGCTGCGCCGCTACCTGGTCGACGAGGGCTTCCTGGCTCGCGAGTTCGGCTACTACTGGCGTACGGGCGGCTCGGTGCCGCTCTAGGCGCGGGGCGACCCGCCTGCCTGCTCCTGCCGCCCACGCGCTCAGCTCGCGCCCGCCTCCCACGCCTGGACCTGCCAGGTGCCCGCCAGCCCTGCCTGCACGGCTGCCGCGACCACCAGCAGGCCGTGGCGGTCCAGCAGGAGGCGGTGCGCCCGGCACACCGCGACGTCGTGGGTCGTCTCCTCGGGCACGCGGCGCACCCGCACGACGATGGCGTCGCGCCCGCACACCGCCGGTGGGCGCCCCGGCGGGGCCACCAGCGCCACGCAGCCGCCCCCCGTGGCGTCTCCGTCCGCGGTGGGGCGCGGCTCAGCCAGCGTCGGCGCCGGCGTGCGGGTCGGCGCGCGCGGCGAGCAGCCGGCGCAGCGACGCCAGCCGTGCCGGGTCGCAGCCCCCGGCGGCGGCCAGGTCGTCCAGGGCGCACTCCGGCGCCCCGGCCTCGTGGGTGCAGCCCCGCGGGCAGGCGTCGGTGGCCGCGGCCAGCTCCGGGAACGCGGCCACGATCCGGGCGGTGTCCACGTGCGCCAGCCCGAACGAGCGCAGCCCCGGGGTGTCGATGACCCACCCGTCCGCGTCGGGCAGCGCGAGAGCCAGTGCGGAGGTGGAGGTGTGCCGGCCCCGGCCGGTGACGGTGTTCACCGCCCCGGTGCTGCGGTGGGCACCGGGGACCAAGGCGTTGACCAGGGTGGACTTGCCCACCCCGGAGTGCCCGACGAGCACCGTGGTGTGCCCGGCCAGCGCGGCCCGCACCCCCGCCAGGTCCCCCCCGCGTGCGGTGACCACGAAGTCCAGGTCCAGCCCGGCGTAGGTCTCCAGCAGGGCGGTGGGGTCGGCGAGGTCGGCCTTGGTCAGGACCAGCAGCGGGTGCACGCCGGCGTCGAACGCCGCGACCAGGCAGCGGTCGATCAGCCCGGTGCGCGGCTCCGGGTCGGCGAGCGCGGTCACCACGGCGAGCTGGTCGGCGTTGGCCACGATGACCCGTTCGACCGGGTCGGTGTCGTCGGCGGTGCGGCGCAGCACCGACACGCGGGGCTGCACCCGCACGATGCGAACCAGTGGCTCCTCGGTGGTCACCTCGCCGACGCAGTCGACGCGGTCCCCGACGACGACCCCCTTGCGGCCGAGCTCGCGGGCCTTCACCGCGCTGACGACGGCCTGCGGCCCGGACCCGTCGCCGTCCAGCTGGACGGTCATCCTGCCCCTGTCCACGGTCGTGACCATCCCCGCGACCGCCTCGCTGTGTCCGGGGCGGTCCTTGGACCGCGGCCGCGACTTGCCCCGACCCGGACGGACCCGGACGTCGTCCTCGTCCAGCTCGCGGCGGGCTGCGCTCATCCGTTCAGCAGCCCCGTCCACAGCCCCACGAAGCCGGGTAGCGTCTTCGCGGTCGTGGCGACGTCCTCGACGACCACGCCAGGCACCACGAGCCCCACCACCGCCGCAGCGGTGGCCAGCCGGTGGTCGGCGTAGGTGGCGAACCGGCCGCCGTGCAGCGGCGCGGGACGGATCACCAGGCCGTCCTCGGTCTCGGTGACGTCGCCGCCCAGCCGGCCGAGCTCACCGGCCAGCGCCGCCAGCCGGTCGGTCTCGTGCCCGCGCAGGTGGGCTACCCCGCGGAAGCGCGTGACGCCGTCGGCCAGGGCGGCCACCGCGGCCAGCACCGGGACGAGCTCGCCCACCTCGTGCAGGTCTAGGTCGACCCCCCGCAGCGGGCCGCCGCGCACTGTCAGCCCGGCGTCACCCACCTCCACGGTCGCCCCGAACGCGGCGAGCAGGTCGACCAGGGCTGCTCCGGGCTGCCCGCTCCCGGCGGGCCAGGCGGGCATGCGGACCTCCCCGCCGGTGACCAGCGCGGCGGCGAGGAAGGGGGCCGCGTTGGACAGGTCGGGTTCCACGTCCACCTCGCCCCCGGCGATCGGTCCGGGCTCGACCCGCCAGCTCACCGGTCCGAGCTCGCCGGCGGCCACGCCCCGCGCCCGCAGCATCGCCAGGGTGAGGTCGATGTGCGGGCGGGAGGGCACGTCGCCGCCGGCGTGGGTGAGGGTGAGCCCGTCGGTGAACCGCGGTGCCGACAGCAGCAGGCCGGAGACGAACTGCGAGGACGCGGTGGCGTCGACGGCGGCGGCACCGCCCCGCAGTCGCCCGGTGCCGTGCACCGTGAGCGGCAGCCCGCCGCGGCCGCCGTCCTCGACCGGCACGCCGAGCTGGCGCAGTCCGTCCACCAGCGGCGCGAGCGGGCGCTCCCGGGCGCGCGGGTCCCCGTCGAAGGTGACCGCCCCCCGCGCCAGCGCCGCCACCGGCGGCAGGAACCGCATCACCGTCCCGGCCAACCCGCAGTCCACGGCGGCACCGCCCCGCAGCGGACCGGGGGTCACGAGCAGGTCAGTCCCCTCGGCGCCGGCGTCGACGATGTCCACTCCCATGGCCCGCAGCCCGGCGAGCATCAACTCGGTGTCGCGAGCCCGCAGCGGGGCGCGCAGCAGCGTGGGTGCGTCGGCGAGGGCGGCGAGGACCAGCGCGCGGTTGGTGATCGACTTCGAGCCTGGCAGGGCGATCGTGGCGTCCACCGCTCGGGTGGCGACGGGGGCAGGCCAGTCAACGCTCACCCCGGCAGGGTATCGGCGCCACAGCGGGGCCACCGGCGCGCGCCGGGTGGGGGAGGATGGCCGCGTGTGCGGCAGGTACGCGGCGAGCGCCAACCCGGAGGACCTGGTCGAGGAGTTCGAGGTCGACCAGGTCCGTACCGACGAGGCCGCGCTCCGCCCGTCGTGGAACGTCGCGCCCACCCAGACGGTTCCCGTGGTCCTCACCCGCGTCCCGCGGCCGGACGAGGAGGCCGCGAGCCCTGAGCCGGTGCGCCAGCTGCGGGCGGTGCGCTGGGGGCTGGTCCCGTCCTGGGCCCGTGACGTGGCCATCGGCTCCCGGCTGGTCAACGCCCGGATGGAGACCGCGGCCGACAAGCCGGCGTTCCGGGCCGCCTTGGCACGCCGCCGCTGCCTAGTGCCCGCCGACGGCTACTACGAGTGGTACACCCCCCAGGAGGCCTCGGACGGCCCGGGCGGGCGCAAGGTGCGCAAGCAGCCCTTCTTCATCCACCGCGGGGACGGCGCCCGTCTCGCTCTGGCGGGGCTGTACGAGCTGTGGCACGCGCCAGACGCCGAGGCCGACGAGGGCTGGCTGTGGACGATGACGGTCCTGACGACGCAGGCGAGTGACGACGTCGGGCGGATCCATGACCGGATGCCCTTGCTCGTCCCGGCGCGGGACTACGCCGCCTGGCTGGACCCCGCGCAGACCGACGGTCGGGCCGCCCTCGGGCTCCTGGTCCCCGCGGCGCCGGGACTGCTGGATGCGACGGCGGTCTCCGACCGGGTGAACAACGTCCGCAATGACGGGCCCGAGCTCGTACGGCCGCTCCCGCCCGAAGGCGGCCCCGCTGAGCTGGGAGGCGACGGCGGTGGCCGCCTCTTCTGACGTGGTCGGCGTGGCCACCGCCCTGGGTCCCGCGCGACTGTGGTGGTCGCCTGCCGCGACGCCGAAGGCGCCCCTGCTCGTGCTCGGTCACGGTGCCGGAGGAGGGGTCGACGCGCCCGACCTGGTGGCTCTCGCCGACGCCCTGCCCGCGCGGGGGATCAGCGTGGTTCGCGTCGAGCAGCCGTGGAAGGTCGCCGGGCGACGCGTCGCGCCCGCGCCCGCGCGTCTGGACCAGGCGTGGGTCGACGCCGTGGCCCCGCTCACCGAGCCTGGGCGGCCGCTGCTGGTGGGCGGGCGCAGCACCGGTGCCCGGGTCGCGTGCCGGACGGCCCGTCAGCTCGGCGCGGCGGGCGTCGTGGCGCTGGCTTTCCCTCTGCACCCGCCCGGCCGGGCGGGGGTCAGCCGTGCCGCCGAGCTGTCAGCGGGCTGCCCGGTCACGGTGGTGCAGGGCGAGCGCGACCCGTTCGGCGCGCCGGACGCGTTCCCCGCAGAACTCGACGTCACCGCTGTCGCCGGCGCCGACCACTCCTTCGCGGTGCTGCGCGCCCACCCTGGGGGGAGGGAGGAGGCGCTGCGTGCGGTGGTGGAGGCTGTTGCGTCCTTCGTCGGGGCGGTCGGTGGCCGCGCCAGGTGGACCGGGGAAGAACAGCGGACGACACCGCGTTGACGCTCACGTGCTGACAGCCGACCGCCTCCACGCCCAGCCAGCCCTGTGGGCTGAGTGGCCGGTACCCTCAGGCATGGCGTCCCGGGAGGTGAGCACCGTCGAGGAGAGCCCCGAGCAGCGCGCGGCGCGCTTCGAGCGCGACGCGCTGCCCTACCTCGACCAGCTGTACTCCGCCGCCATGCGGATGACCCGCAACCCCACGGACGCCGAGGACCTCGTCCAGGAGACCTTCGTGAAGGCGTTCGCGGCCTTCCACCAGTTCTCCGAGGGCACGAACCTCAAGGCCTGGCTGTACCGGATCCTGACCAACACGTTCATCAACGGCTACCGGCGCAAGCAGCGTGAGCCGCTGCAGTCCGACGCCGAGGACGTGCAGGACTGGCAGCTGGCACGGGCCGAGTCGCATACGTCCCACGGTCTGCGCTCCGCGGAGGCGGAGGCCTTGGACCGGCTCCCCGACTCCGACGTCAAAGACGCCTTGCAGTCCATCCCGGAGGACTTCCGGATCGCGGTCTACCTCGCTGACGTGGAGGGCTTCTCCTATAAGGAGATTGCCGAGATCATGGGCACGCCTATCGGTACGGTGATGTCTCGGCTGCACCGGGGGCGCCGCCAGTTGCGCGACCTGCTCGAGGACTACGCCCGCGAGCGGGGTTTGGTCCCGACGGGGGGTGCGTCATGAGCTGCGGCCAGCCGCATGACACGGACTGCTCCGAGGTGCTGACCGCGGTCTACCGGTTCCTCGACGGCGAGCTGGACGACACGCTCGGCCACCGCATACGCGAGCACCTCGATGAGTGCGGGCCGTGTCTGCGGCAGTACGGGATCGAGCGTGAGGTGAAGGTGCTGGTGGCCCGCTGTTGCGGCGGGGAGCGCGCGCCGGAGGACCTGCGGGTCCGCGTGGTGACGCTGCTGCAGCAGGTGCGCGCCGAGTCCTAGAGCCGGCGCGCCGCTGCTGGTGGTCTAGCTGTTCGGACGGTTGCCGTGGTTCGCGCCGCTCTTCTTGCGGTCGCGACGCTTACGGGCGCGCTTGCTCACAGGAGGTCCCTTCGCACGGATGGGTGTCTAGTCTGCCACCCCCCGCGCCGCACGCTCACCGCGCCCTGCCGGCGCCGGGCGCGCTAGGTCGCCAGTCGCCGGTTCAGCGCGTCCAGGACGGCCCGGGCGACCGCGTCCGCCTCATCCCCCCGCACGATTGCTGTCCCGCTGACCGCCTGCTCGCCCAGCCGAGGGATCGTCACCGACAGCACCACGAGCGCGATGTCACGCTCCCCAGCGGGCACGACCTGCGCCCACTCCACCTCAGCGGGCGCACCTAGTGGCTCCGCCAGCGCCGCGAGCGTGGCCTGGGCGATCAGCCGGGGGCGCTGCGGTGCCCCGCCGGGCCCGACGACGCGGCCCTCGAACACCAGCCCACCGGCGGCGGCGATCGACACGACAGCCTCGGTCTCCTGCCCCGAGCGGCGGATCATGATGGACGCGATCGCGGGCCGGGTGACCGTCGGGCCGTCACGGTCGTCGTCCGCCCTCGCGGGCATGTCCTCCGCGTCGATCTGCACCACGCTGACGATGCGGTGGTCGATGTCCGCACCGAGGCGCAGCATGGCGAAGGACTGGACGTCGCGGACCAGCTGCTTGGGTGGCTTGCCCGGCTCGGCGAGGATGTGGATCTCGGTGGGTTGGGCGTCCGGCCCGGTGACCACGCTGGCCGCCACGACACCCGGTAGCCGTCTTAGGTCGTCCTCGAACTCCGGGAGCAGGCGTAGCGACGTCATACGCGCCACTCTCTCATCCGTCGACGGTCACTCGCGTTAGGCCTGCCAACAACATTCGACGACCTCGACGCTCGGCGAGGTCTGCCGGTGGGGGGACCTCGACGTCAGCATCGCTGGTCACCGGCGCGGGCTGCACCGCAGGGGTGTCAGCGACCCCGACGGGCTGGTCGCGCAAGCTGTCACCCGCGGCCCGGGCCCACGCGGAGTCCGCCACGTCGGTGTCCTCCATGGCGCTGTCCTCGGCGGCGCCGAGGGCTAGCAGGGTCGGCGGGATCACCCGGCAGGCGTGCTCGGTGATCGCTCGCACGCTCTCTCGCTGCCACCAGCGCAGAAGCTTGGCCGTGCGCTCATCCAGGCGGCCGTCGTGCTGGGCAGCCGCTACCTCCGCGTCAAAGCGCTCGCTCGCGGTGTCACGGCGCACCTCGAGCAGCCCGGCGACCAGGTCCCGATACGCGCTGGTCCGAGCGTCCGCCCCCGATGTCAACGCAGCCTCCCCAACCCCACCTGCCCCGTCAGGCTGGAGGCTAGGGTACGGGTGGTCCCTTGTGACGAGCGGTAGCGGTGATGTGGACGTCCGGAGCGGACCCTCCCCCAAACGGACTATCCGCCCATCCTCCTTTCGGTCGATTCGATAAGAGTTAACCCTTCGTCACCCTCCGTGGTCTTGACCGGCGTGTCGGTCTCATCGTTCACTCAGGCACCGCGCGCGCCGATAGGAAGGACGATGGGTGCGCGCGGCGCGCGACGTGAGGACAACTGAAGAGCGGGAATGGGATCGGCAGCGGGTGCATGCAGCACGCCCGAAATGCTTAGAAGTGCCCCAAGCGGAGCGGACCGCGCACAGGCCTTAGCGGACCCTGTGACGTGACCAATAGGGGTGGTAACAACTATGCACAAGATCGCTGCAGCTGTGGAGCGCTTCCTTCTTAGCTCTCCGGCATGGATCGTCAGGTAGGACGTAGGGCGTTAACCGGCTGCCGATCCCACTCCCGCGCTTCGCAGGACAGGGGGGACGATGTCGGGGTGGCCGCTCAAGGCCCGCATCTTCGCCTACGGTGTGTCCCTGGTCGCAGCTGTGCTCGTCGTAGTGAGCGTGAGTACGCTGACGTGGAGCCAAGATAGTTGGCGTGTTGTGCTCGCGCTCGCGGCGGTCTCCTTTGTGGTGCCCTTCGCGTTCGGCGCTCAGGACGTCGTCATGGTTGCGCCTGTCGCCATCGCAGCGGCGGTCATTGGTGGTCCCGGACCAGCAGCCGTCGTGGGTGCGTCGTCGGCGTTCACGATGCTCCAACGGAACCTCCGTGGGCGCTTTCGGACGAGCGCGATTTCAGCTGCGTTCAACACGGCCCAGCTCACGCTGTCTGCCTGGATTGCAGCTCTTGCCTATGAGGCGCTCCAACCTGTCCATCAGACGGACTACGCCAGCGCGTTAAGTGGTGTCCCGGCCCGAGCGCTGGCGGCCGTGGTGGTGGCAAGCCTCGTCTACACGCTGGTCAACTCTTCCTTGTTCGTCATAGCTGATCGCCTCACGAATGGTCGAACACCTGGGACGCTGCGCCTCGTACTGGGTGCCATGCCGAGTGAAGTCGTCTACTGCCTGCTCGGGGCAGGCATGGCGGTTCTGTGGGAGTCAGTCGGGGCCTTCGCGATGTTCCTGGCGGTTCTGCCTTTGGTGGTGGCCCAATGGGCGATGAGGCAGTACGTGGACGAACGAGACTCCTATCAAGCGACCGTACGGGCGCTGGTCAAGACCGTTGAGACGAAGGATGCCTACACCCGTGGGCATAGCGAGCGTGTAGCCCAGGCATGTGTCCTGATGGGTGAATCACTACAACTCTCACAAAGCCGAATCACCGCATTGCAATACGCGGGCATCCTTCACGACATTGGCAAGGTTGGCGTATCAACAACGTTGCTGCAGAAGAGTGGGCGCCTCTCTGAGGACGAATTCCAGCAGGTCTGGCTGCACCCCGTTCGCGGCCACGAGATAATTAAGGATATCGAATTTCTCCGCGAAGCGCTTGTGGGTATCCTTCACCACCACGAACGCCTTGATGGGCGTGGATATCCAATGGGGCTAAAGGGCGAAGAGATTCCGTACTTTGCGCGTGTGATCGCCGTTGCGGACGCGTTCGACTCAATGACTTCCACTCGATCATACCGGAACGCTCGAACAGTTCCCGAGGCTCTTGACGAGATTATTCAGTGTCGCGGCTCTCAATTCGATCCGGTGATGGTAGATGCACTTGTTCATGCCCTGGACAGAGAGAGCTGGCAGGTGAGCGATCCGCCGGTGACATCCTCGGCGATTTCCTCCGCCGATCACGACGATCCTGTGTACTTCGGCCCGCTCCCCGGCAGGGGAGAGGGGGAGAAGTGACCAGGACGCGCGGCGAGGTTGACGAGGCTAACAGTGTCCTTTTCCTCGGGGTGACTGCCGCCGCAATCGGACTGCTCTCGCTCGTGGTTGCCGTGCAGCAACCCTTGCGACAACCCAACGTTGTGTCTGCCTTCTTTGTGCTGATTGTCATCGGCGAATGTGTACGCGTCACGCTGCAGGGAGACGTAGACGCCGCGCCCCTGGGGGCGGCCGGTTCAATAGCCTTCGCACTCGTATACCGGTACGGCCACGACGGTCCAACGACTTTCGGGGCCGCGACCGTCATTGCAGGGACGACCGTCGCCACCTTCATCGGATTGGTCCCTCACCTTGTGGCAGGACGCGCTCCGGCAATTTCGTCTGTCAGTCGACGAGTCATTGTCACGGCCGCGCTCGCCATCGCTTTCCGCCCTGCCTTCCTGCCGAAGGCGGGTCATCTCACCGCGAAGGAGCTCACTGCCCTCTTTGTGGTTCTGGTTGTTTTTGCACAACTTCTAGACCTCGCACTCGGAGCAGTTATAGATATCGCCCGGAATCGCTCCGCGATTGGTCCCGCACTCCGTAATCAGATCCACGGTCAGGGCAGTATGGCTGTTGCGGTTGGCTCGACAGGTGTTCTAATGGCGCTTACGGCCGCGCGACTCGGACCTTGGGCTCTCCTGATCTTTGCGGGACCATTGCTTCTCGTGCAATTCGCATTCCGCCGCTACTCATTCATCAAACGCACCTACCAGCAAACGATTCGTTCACTATCACGAATGACTGAGGTCGCTGGCCTGACAGAGACGGGTCATGCGTCGCGGGTCAGTGACTTGGCGGTCGCCGTTGGGCGCGAGCTGCGCATGAACGAGCAGGACCTCGAGGCACTGGAGTATGCGGCCCTAATGCACGACCTTGGCCAGCTGTCGCTGCCCCACTCTGTCTACAACGGAGCAACAGTCCTCGCACCCCTAGCCGAGCAGCAGGAGATCGCCAGACTCGGCGCCGAGATCATCCGGCAGACCGCCGTTCTCGACACGGTTGCTACGTTTGTTGAGGCGCAGGCAAATCCCTATCGGTCGCGGGCGGGCGACGCCGTGGAGCCGCCCCTCGGCAGTCGGATCATCAAAGCCGTGAACGCCTACGACGACGTCGTCGGCGACACTCGGGACTCAGTCGCTAGGCTGCGGGCTCTGGAGCAACTCCAGATGGGCATTGCTTACGACTACGACCCACGCGTGGTGGACGCCTTGGACAAGGTCCTCAGCCGCTCAGCCCAGGGGTAGTAGCCGGGGCAAAGGGCGAAGGCGGTTGAAGATTCACGAAATCTGCGCGGAGATGGTTGCGAACGTCTATCAGGTGGTCGCACGCCCTGGAGATGTCGTGGACGCGGGCGCTCCTGTCGTCATCTTGGAATCCATGAAGATGGAGATCCCCGTTCTTGCGGAGCGGGGCGGAACGGTTGACCAGGTCCTTGTCTCGGTGGGCGACGTGGTTCAAGAGGGTGACGTGCTCGCGGTCTTGACCTAGAAGGAAGAACCGCGATCCGCTGGTAAAGGTTGGTCGCCCTTGCGACGAAGAAGCCCCTGTGACCCAGGTGTCGTCGTTGAGCGCCGAGCCCTATCTGCGTGCCCTGATGGAGTGCGGCGGCTCTGACCTGCACTGCAAGGTCGGGTCACCCCCCCGAGTGCGGATCGACGGGCGTCTGCGCAAGCTCCAGGCCGAGGTACTGACACCGGAGGACACCGAAGCCTTCGTCCGTGAGGTACTACGACCGGACCTGCTTGAGGAGTTCGACCGCACGAACGAAGCGGACTTCGCCTACTCGGTCCCGGGCATCGGGCGCTTTCGGGTCAACGCGTTCCGGTCCCGGGGATCCTGCGGTCTGGTCTTTCGTCGAGTGTCGGTTGGCGCTATTCCTCTGGAGGAGCTCGGGCTTCCTCCGGCCCTGGCTTCGCTGGCCCTAGAGCCCCGCGGCCTGGTCTTGGTCACCGGGCCAACCGGATCCGGCAAGACCACGACCCTCGCGGGGATGATCGATCACATCAACAACTACCGCGAGGTCCACGTCGTCACCATCGAGGACCCTATCGAGGTGCTGCACTTCGACAAGCTTGCGATGATCAACCAGCGCGAGGTCCGTGTCGACACGGACAACTTTACTTCCGCGCTACGGGCCGCCATGCGCCAAGACCCCGACGTGATACTCGTCGGAGAGATGCGGGATACCGAGACGGTCAAAGCAGCGCTCGCCGCCGCTGAGACCGGTCACTTCGTCATGTCGACACTGCACACGACCGACGCGACGGAGACCATCAACCGGGTCATCGACTTCTTTCCTCCGCACGAGCAGAAGCAGGTTCGACTGTCGATGGCGGGCGCGCTGAAGGGCATCATCTGCCAGCGTCTTGTTCCCAGGGCGGACGGGTACGGCCGATGCGTGGCGATGGAGGTCTGCGTGGTGACCGGCCGAGTAGCCGACGCGATCGTCGATCCCGACAAGACCGGCGACATCCGCCAGCTGATCCAAGAGGGCGCCTACTACGGCATGCAGACATTCGACCAGCACCTGGTCGCTCTAATCCGCGACGGCATCATCACCTTGGATGCTGCCATGGCCGCGTCGACAAGCCCTCACGACTTGACGGTCGAGCTACGCCGGCTGGGCCTTGTCGCCTAGCTCGTTGGTGTACCTCCGCGCGATCTGACCCACGTCACCGGGGGTGTGCTCCGAACGGGTGCCTCAACTTAGGACCTGGGGTCCCATCTGCCGATGCTGAGCCGGGGTCTACTGGGCGGGAGTCACCAAGTGCTGGAGGAAGCCATGCACGGTGTCCTCTCTCGGCGCGCAGTCGAGTACACGGTCCTCGCTGGGTTGGCCGTCCTTTGCCTGGTGACAGCCTCGGTTCAAAGTCCGTCCGTGGCAGTCCTGTCTCCGCGGATCGCCCTGATCACGGCCGGTCTCGTGGTCGCCGCGCACCTTGTCGGGCGCGAGCAAGTTGCGCTTGGCTCAGACCGTGGGTCACGGTCGGTGCTGTACTCGGTCCAAGCGCCGTTCGTCCTGGTGGGTGCGACACAGCTCCCGGTGCCGTGGATGTTGGTGCTGCTATTGGCATTGCCGCGCAACTGGAGTTCGTGGCGTTCGCAGCTGACTGACCTGTCCCATCAGTGCATCACAATGATGATGGCCGCGATGGCCTACTGGTGGGTGCTTGGCGGCGCACAGGCCGGGTGGGCCGGGATGGTCACGGCGCTGACCGCGTGCTCACTCATCTTCGTCATGGTCAACGCTGCAGTCGTCTCGGCGGTCATCTGGGCCCGGGGCGGCCCAGAGCCCAGTCAGCTGCCCATTTGGACACCGACTGGGATGATCCTCTCGGTTGGGGAGGCCGGCGTCGGAGCCGTGGCGTCGTTCTGCCTTTACGTCAGCCCCTGGACGCTCGTGCTTCTCGCGCCGGTCGTCGCGCTGCTGGGCCTGCAGGCGAGCGCCATGCAGGCTGCCGAGGGTGCATCCCATGATGCGCGGACCGGCCTGTTGAACCAGCCGACTTTCCGCCACATCGTGGGCGCCGAGATCGCCCGGGCTCGGCGTCACGATCGACAGGTGAGCGTGATCATGCTCGACCTCGACCACCTCCGAGAACTCAACAGCAGCTTCGGTCACCTGGCTGGGGACGCAGCGATTGCCGCCGTCGCCGACCGTCTGCGCGAGCAGCTGCGCGAGGAGGACTTTGCCTGTCGGTGGGGCGGCGAGGAATACACGGTGCTGTTGCCGGACACGAGAATGGCAGACGCTTTCGCGGTGGCCGACCGGATCCGGCGGGCGATCGCGTCCGAAGGCGTCCCCTTCGCCCCAGGCATGCTCTCCGTGACCACCAGTGCGGGAGTCGCGGAGCTAAGTCCCGAGGACACGGTGGACTCGCTGCTGCAGCGGGCAGACGACGCCTTGTACTCGGCCAAGGAGCAAGGCCGCAACCGGGTCGAGGTTCTCGCCGCCACGTCCGCGCGTTCTCCTTCGGCGCCCAGCACTCCCTAGACCCCGGTCGTGCGGCGGGGGTAGGCCACGTCGGGGTCGGTCACCACGTTGACCAGGTAGGGCACTCCAGCGTTGAGGCCGCGGTCCAGGGCAGCGCCGATGCCCCGGGGGTCAGCCACAAGCTCGCCCGCTCCACCCAGTGCGGCGACCACCTGGTCGTAGCGGGTAGCCGGCGCCAGGTCGGCGGCCACGTCGTAGCCGAACAGCGAGCGCATCGGGTGGCGCTCCAGACCCCACCCCGCATTGTTGCCGACGACCATCGTGACCGGCAGCTGGTGGCGCACGAGGCTGTCGACGTCCATCAGGGAGAAGCCGGCGGCCCCGTCCCCGAGCAGCAGGACGACCTGAGCGGACGGGCGAGCGAGCCGGGCGGCCATGGCGTAGCCAAGGCCTGTCCCTAGGCAGCCGAACGGTCCGGGGTCCAGCCAGCCGCCTGGGCGCGCGGGCTCGACGTAGCGGCCGGCGAAGGAGACGAAGTCCCCACCGTCGCCGATCACGACGGAGTCGGGGGCAAGCCGGGGGAGCAGCTCCCCATAGATACGGGCGGGGTGGATGGGGTCAGCGGCGGACGCGAGGTCGGTCGCGTCGCGGCGCGCCGCCGCGTCGGCGGCGGCGCGCATCGCCACGGGCCAGGCGGGGTCCAGCGCATGTGACCCCTGGGCCTCCCACGCCGACCGCACACCGTCACAGACGATGCCCAGGTCGCCTGCCGCGGACGCGGCCAGCGGAAGGTGGCGGGCCAGCTGGTCCGGTGCGTCCGCCAGGTGGCAGACGGGCGTCGGATGCGCGCGGTCCGAACCGAACACCCCGTAGCCGAGCCGGAAGTCCAGCGACGTTCCCACGACGACCACCAGGTCGGCACCCGCCAGTGCTGCCCGACGGGCGCGGGTCACCAGGAGGGGATGGCCAGGCGGTAGGAGGCCCCGCCCCATCCCGTTGGTCACCACCGGCGCCCCGAGTGCCTCCACCAGGGCCACCGCGGCGTCCTCCGCGCGGTCGGCCCACACGTCGGAGCCCAGGACCATCACCGGGCGCGAGGCGCGGGCCAGCAGGGCACCGACCGCCGCCACCGCTTCCGGGTCGGGGGCCGGGCGCGGCAGGGGCGCCGCGGGTGCGGTGGGGACGTCGGCCGAGGCGAACACCTGGTCGATGGGGATGTCGAGGAACACCGGCCCCCGGTGCGCGGCACCGGCCAGGGAGAAGGCCGCGTCGACCTCCGTGTACAGCGCGGCGACATCGTGCACGGTGCGCGCCGACTTGGTGATCGGCGTGAGCAAAGGCGGCTGGTCCAGCTCCTGCAGGGCACCCGTCCCCCACCGGGACTGCGGGGCGCGGCCGCCCAGCACGACGACCGGGGAGCCGGCCAGGAAGGCGGTCGTCACCGCGGAGATGCTGTTGGTGACGCCGGGTCCGGCGGTCACCACCGCCAGCCCGGGGGTCCGGGTCAGCCGGGCGGTGGCCTCCGCGGCGAAGACGGCGGTCGCCTCGTGGCGGACGTCCACCAGGCGCACCGGCGGGTCGGCGTTCACGGCGGCGTCGTAGACGGGGAACACGTGCGCCCCGGACAGGGTGAACACGGTGTCCACCCCGTGCGCCTGCGCAGCGGCAACCGCGAGGGTGCCGCCGTGACCGGCCAGGTGCGCGTCCGGCCCTGCGTGCTCGCCGGTGGCAGCCATGCTGCGAACCTACCCAGCCGGGCTCCGGACGGACGCGCCGAAGGCACCGGCCCTTCGGATGGCGCGTGCCGCGGCCTAGGGTGGTCAGTGTGCCGAGCCTGCCGGACATCGCCCAACGGCACACCGAGCTCAGCGAGCCCGACCTCGAGCGTCTGCACCTGCTGATCGCCGACTGGCAGCTCATCGCCGACCTGTCCTTCTCCGACCTGGTGCTGTGGCTGCCCACCTGGAACGGGTCCGGGTTCGTCGTCGGGGCGCAGATGCGCCCGACCACGGGCCCCACGGTGTTCGCTGATGACCTGGTCGGCACATTCCTGCCGACGGGGCGTCGCCCTCTGCTGGACGAGGCGCTGCGGTCGGGCCGGGTCGTCCACAGCGCTGCTGCGCACGCACTGGTGCCCGCGGAGGCTGTCCCGGTCCGGGGTGTCGGCGGCACGGCGGTGGCCGTGGTCGCCCGTCACGCCGACCCGGCCGCGGGTCGTACCTCCGGCCGGCTGGAGCAGGCCTACCTGGCCATCGCGGAACAGCTGACCGGGATGGTCGCCGACGGGACCTTCCCTCTTCCGGCGGGCTCGGCCGGGGCGTGGGCGTCCCCTCGGGTCGGGGACGGGCTGGTGCGCCTGGACGCCGACGGGATGGTCGTCTACGCGAGCCCCAACGCGCTGTCCGCGTACCGCCGGCTGGGCCTGGCTGCGGACCTGGTCGGGACCGCGCTGGACTCCACGACCCGCCAGCTGGTGCTGCGCCGGGGGCCGGTCGACGAGGACCTCGTCAGCGTGGCGGGCGGGCGTGAGCCGCTGGCCGTGGAGGTCGAGGGCAAGGGTGCGGCGCTGCTGCTGCGCTCCATCCCGCTGGTGTCCCACGGACGGCGCACCGGGGCCCTGGTGCTGCTGCGTGACGTGACCGAGCTACGTCGCCGCGAGCGGGAGCTGATCACCAAGGACGCGACCATCCGGGAGATCCACCACCGGGTGAAGAACAACCTGCAGACGGTCGCGGCGCTGTTGCGGCTGCAGGCACGCCGGCTGGACGAGCCCCAGGGGCGCGCCGCGCTGGAGGAGGCGGTGCGCCGCGTCGCGTCCATCGCCTTGGTGCATGAGCTGCTGTCCGCCTCCCCGGAGGAGTCGCTGCCGTTCGACGAGGTGGCAGACCGCCTGCTGGCGTCGGTGGCGGAGCTGTCCAGTGGCGACACCCCGGTCCAGCCGCAGCGCCATGGCTCGTTCGGGGCGCTGGGTGCCGAGCAGGCGACCCCGCTCGCGGTGGTGCTGTCCGAGCTGGTCTACAACGCTGTGGAGCACGGGTTGGACGGCGGCGGCGGTCACGTCGACGTCTGGGCCGAGCGCACCCCCGGGCTGCTGCGCGTGGAGGTCGCCGACGACGGGCGCGGGCTACCGGCGGGCTTCGACCTGCGCGCGGCGGAGCGCCTCGGGCTGCAGATCGTGCGCAGCCTGGTCGAGGGGGAGCTGGGCGGGCACCTCAGCCTGGCGCCGCGCCAGCCGAGCGGGACGTCGGCAGTGCTGGAGGTGCCCGTCGAGGCGTGAGCGGCCGCTTCAGCACGACGCCCGACCGCGCAGCGCGCAGGTCGGGCGTCGGGGTCCCAGAGGGGGTCTAGCCCAGTCGCGCACGGGCACGGGCGGTCCGGCGCTTCAGCGCCCGGCGCTCGTCCTCCGACAGCCCGCCCCACACGCCGTGGTCCTGGCCGCTCTCCAGCGCCCACTGCAGGCAGGAGTCCACGACCGGGCATCGCCGGCACACGATCTTCGCTTCCTCGATCTGCAACAGGGCCGGGCCGGTGTTCCCTATGGGGAAGAACAGCTCCGGGTCCTCGTCACGGCAGGCAGCCTTGTGGCGCCAGTCCATGCGTGGTGTTCTCCTTCGTCAGCCAGCCGGTGGTCCCAGGTGACACCCGTGCATCCGGCTCGTGAATCCTTTCACGAACTGCGGGTGCACGCGAGGTCCTCGGTAAACAGGACCCACCGCCGCCGGCGCTCACGCACCGGTCTCAAGTCCAAGGGTCACAAACCGGGATGGATCCCACAAGGCCGGGATCCCGGTCCACGGTGTCGCCTTGCTCACACCGACGCTGCCTGGTGCGGCTAGACCACCACGGTCAGCGCCGCGGGGTGGGACACCACGCGCACGCTGACCCGCTCGCCGAGCGGCTCACCGTCCAGCTGGAAAGCGGTAGGCCTGTCCGCCCACAGCGTCATCTCGGCGGCGTCGTGCACGGTGACGACGTCGGAGCCCCGTGCCCCGTCCCCGACGATCAGCTGACCAGCGTGGTACAAGGTGGACAGCGTCGTCAGGCGGCGCAGCGCCAGCACGTCGACACCGGTGTCGAACGACGCGTCCGGGCACGCCTGGACCGCTCGCGAGCGCAGGTAGGTCCACGGCGCGGTGTTCTGCACGATCGCCACGAAGACCCCCTCGACCGGCTCGGCGCCGGGCGCGGTCACCGTGATCGGGGGGTTGCGCCGGTCCGTGGCCCGCGCGAAGCGGTGCACGGCGGTGCGCAGGTACAGCCGACCCGACAGCGGCGCTCCCTCGCTGCGCCGTGCCTCCACGTCGGCCACCACCTCCGCGTCCAGGCCGAAGCCGGCGCAGAAGGTGAACCACTGCCCGTTCGCGGTGGCCAGGCCGACGGTGCGCCGTCGCCCGGCGCGCAGCGCCTCCAGCAGCTGCCCGGTGGCCTCGACCGGGTCCGCGGGCAGTCCCAGTGCTCGGGCGAACACGTTGGTCGACCCACCGGGCACGCAGGCCAGCATCGGCCCGTCGGGGGAGGGACCCGCGTCGAGCATGCCGTTGACGGTCTCGTTCACCGTCCCGTCGCCGCCGAGCGTGATCACCAGGTCGACCTTCTCCGCGGCGGCCTGCAGCCCCAGCGACCGGGCCTGGCCCGGGCCTGTCGTCTCCACGACCTCGACGTCGTGGTCGGCGACGAGCGCGGAGACCAGCACGTCGCGGGTGCGTGGCGAGGTGCGGGTGGCCCGCGGGTTCACCACCACCAGTGCCTGCATGACCGCCGAGGGTAGGCGATCGGACGGCCGTAGGCTGCCTCCGTGTCGCCACCGGCCCCCCCTGCGCCCGCGCCGCGCCCGCCTGCGCTGACCGTCGCGGCGGCGCTCGTCGCCGTCCAGGCCGTGGCGTCCCTGGTCGCGACGGTGGCGCTCCTGGTCGCCGGGGGCGGTGCTCACGGCGCCCGCCAGGCGCTGGGCGCCGGCCTGGTGGTGACGCTGCTGCTGCTGGCCTGGGCGGCTGGGCTGGGCATGGTGGCGTGGGGTCTGGCGCGCCTGCGCCGCTGGTCGTGGTCCCCGGCGCTGCTCGCCGAGGCGCTGATCCTGCTCCTGAGCTGGGGGGGCCTGCACTCCTCGACGCGCGCCTGGCACGGGCTGGCCGCGGCCACCGCGGTGGTCTGCCTGGTCTGCCTGTCCGTGCCCGCGGCGCGGGTGCCGCTCGGCCACGGGCCGGGGGCGCCCCGGCCCTACGACCGCTAGTCCGCGCCCGCCCCGACCCGGACCGTGACCGTGGCCGTGCCCTCGTCGTCGACCGCCCCGTCGGCGAAGGCAGTCGTGGCCGCCAGGACCGTCCAGCCGAGCGACTCCGCGCCGGCGAGCCGCCCCTGCGTCGGGCCGGAGACCCGCAGCAGGAGTGCCGCGGGCTCCAGCTCCACCTCGACGGCGAGCTCACCGTTGGGGACGAGGACCGGCAGGAGGAGCGCGCACGCCTCATCGACGGCGGCCGCGGCGGCCGCCGCTTGGGTGGGGGCGAAGCCGTGCCGGTCGGCCAGCTCCGACAGCACGGTGCGCAGCAGCGGGACGTACTGCTCGTCGCCCGGCACGCTGACCGCTACGACCGCGCGCCGCTGCGGCCAGCCCTGGCCGGCGAGCACGTCCGGGTCGTGAGTCACGTGTGCGGCTCCGGTGGGTGGTCTCCGCCAGGCAGGTGCGAGTCACGTCCACGCTAGCCGGGCTGGAGCCACGACGGCACCTGAGACCGACCGAGCGCCCGACACACGTGGCCGCACCCGCCCGCCTACCCCCGGGGGGCCGGCGAGCCAGGGTGCGCCGTACAACTACTACTCGTCCACGCAGTCGCTCTACGCCCTCGACCCGAAGAACACCACGCCGCCACCGCAGGTCTTCCGGTACTCGGCCCGCCCGGGCCGGGGTGCCACTCCC
>Ga0209698_10001474_pt1 | contig 27068 bp, 19 predicted proteins | sample LitLauG_LLR_2012_FD_187203 | JGI IMG/M metagenome (GOLD analysis project Ga0209698, IMG submission 187203) | Freshwater sediment microbial communities from Pennsylvania, USA - Little Laurel Run_MetaG_LLR_2012 (SPAdes) (version 2) | ecosystem: Environmental > Aquatic > Freshwater > Creek >... | reverse complement strand
GGCTCAGCCCGCGGAAGCGCCGTCTCGGCCCAACCGAAAACTGATCGACGCAGCCGGAAGTCTGGTTGGTTTGGTGCTGGGTTTGTTGGTTGCTGTATCCACCGAATTCTTCGGAGTGTCGGTGAGCGCACCGGAACAACTGACGGAGCTTGGGGGTGGGTTGCCCGTATTGGAAGTGATTCCCATCATTCAGACGGCTTCTGCCCGGAAGGTTCAAAAAAAGAGAATGATCATCATCTCTTCCGGTGCGGCAACGGTTCTTGCCGCTTGTCTGCTGTATTATATCCGTGCGATTCGATAGTTGGAGCGAACCTATTTGTGTGTCGTTTGGGTTCGATTAGCAAGCTTTTGGGATTAATCTCCAAACAGTGGAGTCAGCGGATTCAGAACCTGTTGCTGGGGATTGAAGCCAAATCCACAATAGGAAAAAATGGGGGAATAATGGCCCATTACATGCTTCGCTTGTGTTACGCTGACTGAATTTTCGGACAAAGCAAGCCCCCTCATAGAAGGGGGACACGGGGGTGTTTTGTTAGACCAGGGAAATGTTGACGGACGGAGAGAACCGCCGAATCCGATGAGTCATTTCGGAACCGCGGGCGCCCCGGAAATCCATCGAAACGTCGCTTGCGATTTAGCGGATGTTGCGACCGAGGTGGCTCCTTCGTTGGCGGGTTCTGTCGTTGAGGTAGGAAGACTGCAGCCGGGAGAGGAAGGCGAATGGGACAGGTTCGTAACTTCCGCTCGTTCCGGGACGTATTGCCACCTTTCCGGATGGAAAGTCGCGACTGAACAGATCTTACGCCGCCCCTCCTTTGATTTGGTAGCCCGTTCCGAGGGCCGAATTGTCGGAGTTTTGCCGCTGAGTCTGATTCGCAATCGAATGTTCGGCGCTTGCTTGGTGTCGCGACCTCTGGCCGTCTACGGAGGCATCTGCGCGGATACGGAAAATGCGTATCAGGCGCTGTTGGGCGCGGGTAGCGATCTGGCGCACCGGTTAGGCGTGAAATATCTGGAGTTCCGCAATCGGACGGATCTGTTTCCGAGTTCGCTGCCGAGTCGAGACCTGTACGTCACCTTTACGCAGGATTTGACTCCTGGGCCTGACAATCTCATGAAGGCGCTTCCGCGCGACACACGGTACATGATTCGAAAGTCCCAGAAGGCGGGATTGGCATGGACTGAAGATCTCAAGATGGAGGAATTCTACGATCTTTATGCGAGAAATGTCCACCGGCTGGGTACTCCGGTTTTTTCGAAGAGTCTGTTCAGTTGCCTGCGAAGCACTTTCCCCGAGCAATGCCGGCTATTCGGAGTGAGGAAGGGAAAAACCGCCATCGCGGGTGTCCTGTGCTTTTATTTTAATAAAGAAGTTATTCCGTACTATTCAGGATCGCTGGCGGAGTACCACAACGATTGTCCCAACAATTTCATGTATTGGAATTTGATGGTTCAGAGCTGGCGTGAAGGTTTTGAGTCGTTTGACTTTGGGAGGAGCAAGCGAGGGACGGGTTCCTGTAAGTTTAAGTCGTCGTGGAATATGCAATTGTCCGATCTCCCGTATAGATACGAATTAATCCACACGAATGAAGTTCCGCAGATGAGTCCGGTCGACTCGAAGTTTCGGCTGGCAGTATCGATTTGGAAGTGGCTGCCGCTTCCGTTGACGAAGGTTGTGGGGCCGAGACTGATTCGGCATATCCCCTCAATCTGAAGTTAAGGACGAGGAATAGGCGTATAGCTCACCGGCCAGAGCGCCCCCATCACATGGGGGAGGTAGTAGGTTCGATTCCTGCTGCGCCTACCAAATCAAACTATGAGAGTCTTGTTCCTTTGCCACAGAGTTCCGCATCCCCCCAATAAGGGTGACAAGATTCGTGCATTTCACGAACTACAAGCCATTGGATCCCGCCATGAAGTGGATTTATTTGCACTGGCAGACTGTGCCGCGGATCTGAACGAAGACGTTGCTTTGCGCCGGTATTGCCGGCAAGTAACTGTGCTTCCCCATAATCCAAGACTTGCGCGCTTGCGAAGCTTGCCAGATATACTGACTCGCAAGCCACTTTCGGTAGGGTGTTTTTACTCAAAGGAACTTGACCTTCGGATAGAGGAAGCGGTTTCGCAGCGTTCGTATGATCGAGTTTTTGTCTACTGCTCGTCGATGGTGCAATATGTGCGTTGGGCGGAGGGTATCCAGACGCTGGTGGACATCGTAGACGTCGATTCGGACAAGTGGATGCAGTATGCAAGCGTCCGTTGTTTTCCCCTCTCGGCGGTGTATCGAAGAGAAGGCCGAACGCTGGAAGCTTACGAGAAGGCGGTCTACCGCAGGTTTCCGATTATCGTATCGACGGAGCGAGAGGCGCAGCTAGTTAGTCGGGCTTGGGACAAAACAGAAGTTCATAGCGTTCCGAATGGGGTGGACACGAACTATTTCGCCCCAGCCGAACCTAACACCTCGCCCGAGTATCCCACTGTGATCTTTGTGGGGGATATGGCGTATTTCCCGAATGAGGAGGCAGTGACCTTCTTTGCGCTAAAGGTATTCAATGAGGTTCGCCAATCGGTTCCCGGCGCGCGTTTTCTGATTGTTGGGCGCGATCCCAGCGCGCGAATCCGGCGGCTGCAGGAGATTTCGGGCGTTTCCGTTACGGGGAGCGTGCCCGACGTAAGACCGTATCTGGCGAAAGCGCACGTTTCGGTGGCGCCGTTCTCAATCGCGACGGGGATTCAGAACAAAGTTCTGGAGGCTATGGCCTCAGGCCTTCCGGTAGTGGCAACGCCGCGCGCGGCCCAGGGGCTTTCGAAGAGTGTCGCTCAGAGTATCGCCATTGGACAGACCGCGCAAGAATTGGCGGATTGTGTGGTGGCTCTTCTCAAAGCACCTAAAGACGCTGTTGCCAAGGGCCTGGAGGGGCGACGCCGTGTCGACGCTGAATACTCTTGGGAAAGATCAATGGAAAAAGTGGTGGATTTGCTGGAGGCCGGGAATCCGGAGCATCTTCACGAAAAAGCGATTTCCGTAAGTCCTGGGAACGTTTAGTTCCAATTGATGCAGGACAGCGGGAAAGCGCGGGCGAGTGGAAGGCGAAATGCTGATTCAAAGGTCAGAGTTATTGTGAACGACGCAGCGGCAAAAAGAAAAACATCGTCGAAGGAAGCAGAGAGCCCAAAGGTGCTGATGTTTCTTAGCAACGCCTATGATCCGGACCCAAGGGTTCGGCAGGAAGCGTTGTCTTTGCTCGATATGGGCTGCGACGTGCGAATCGTTGCGTGGGACCGTGAACGCAAAGCGCCGGAATTCCAAAATATGGAGGGCGTTGCGGTTGAGCGAGTGTTTCTTACATCGACTCACGGGCGCGGAAATGCGCAGATAGTTTTCTATGCGCTGCTTTACCTGAGAATGTTATGGCGAGGGATAAGCACGCCATTCGATGTTGTTCATTGTCATGATTTGGACACATTGCCACTAGGCTTCTTATTGGGAAGACTGAAGCGGAAGCCGGTGATTTACGACGCGCACGAGAGTTTTCCGGACATGCTGGCGGGACACGTTAGCCCGGTAGTGACGCGCGGGTTAGTTGGACTCGAAGACTTTTTGATACGCCGTACGGAATTGTTGATCACCGTAGGCGAAAAGCTGCGGCGTCACTTTATCGAAAGGGGAGCGAGGCATTGCGTCGTAGTCGGTAACTGGAAGCGGGTGGAGGAATATTCGGGCGGGGAAGAGAAGAGTGGCGAGATCCGTAAATGTCTTGGCATTCCGAGCGACGCGATTGTAGTCGTGTGCGTGACCCAGTTACTGAAAGATAGAAAACTTGAAGAGTTCATGGAGGCGGTAGATGGCTGCCCCAATGTTTGGGCCATTATCGGAGGCCAGGGTGTACTTCAGGATGCGGTGAAAGGATGGGCGAAGAGAAACTCGCGGATTTGCTATGTGGGATTCGTTCGCACGGAAGAGATTCCCGCTTACACGTGTGCGGCGGACATCGTGTATTACGGGTTCGATCCGGCAAACCCCAATGCAAGATTCAGCGCACCTAACAAACTGTTTGAAGCCCTGGCGGCCGGCAGGCCCTTGATCACGGGTGATTTCGGAGAAATTGCAGACGTTGTCCGGGAGGCTTCTTGCGGCGTAGTTCTGCCCCAGTACAGTGTCGAGGAGATTCGAAAAGGAATAGAGACATTACAAGATTCGAAGGTCCGAGCGGGAATGGCGTCTAATGCCAAACAGTTTGGCCGCACGTTCATGAATTGGCAAAAGGGTGAAGAGGTTTTGTGTGAGGAATACTCCAAGCTGCTTCCGTTTAGCGCGTTGAGGTTGGCGGGTTCTCGGGGAGGGGTGGCAAAGGAAACGGGGCCCGCTTGTCCAGGCATCGCGCCGAAAGTGGGAGTGCAATAGGAACTCTATGCGGATCCGAGTCATGCACGTGGTGGACAGCCTGGGCCAAGGAGGGCTCGAGAACGGACTCGCGAACGTGATTGTGGGTTCGGATCCTGATTGCTTTGAGCATATTGTTCTCGCGCTACGGCGGCTGGGTCCCACCGCGGACCGGCTGCTCAATCATGGGGTTCAGGTTGAGTGTCTCGAAAGATCTCCCCGCCGGTCGCGCTTTCAAGCATTTTCATTGACACGCGCGATTCGCTCTTTCAGGCCGGATATCGTACATTCACGAAATTGGGGCGCGATCGAAGGAGTGGTAGCAGGAAGGGGGGCGGGCTTTTGCTCGGTGATTCACAGCGAGCACGGGATAGAGACTGCCGTCACGGCTAAGGAACCCTGGCGGAGAGTTGCGTTTCGGAGGCTGACCTTCGAATTGGCAGATCGAGTGTTGTCGGTTTCGGGGCAGCTGCGCGACTTACATGCGCGGCGGACAGGTTTTCCCGCCCGTAAGATTACCGTGATCCATAACGGGGTGGATAGCGGGCGATTTGTTCCCGATCCCGGAGTTCGCGCCCGTGTCCGGAGCGAACTCGGACTCGGCGACAGGGATTTTTGTATTGGCTGCGTCGGCAATCTGCTCCCGGTGAAAGATCATCTGACTTTGTTGAGGGCTGCGAGCCTTATGGCTGAAACGAAGGAAAGCTTCCGGCTTTTGATGTTAGGAGTAGGTCCTGAGCTGCCGAAGCTGCGGGGCTTTTTGGATAACAACGCAGAGTTGCGGGAAAAGGTTTGCTTTCTGGGCTCTTGCATGCGCGTACCAGAAATGCTTAACGCAATGGATGCGTATGTATTGTGTTCGGTTTCGGAAGGAATGTCAAATTCGCTGTTAGAGGCGATGGCAACAGGCTTGGCAGTGGCGGTCACCGAAACAGGAGGGAATCCAGAGGCAGTCATCGACAACGACTCAGGGCTCCTCTTCCCGGTTGGGGATTCTGAAAAGTTGGCCGAACTGTTGCTGTTGTTACGAGCGCGAAAAGATCTGAGAGAGGCACTGGGACAAAGGGCCCTCGCAAGAGTCAGAGAGCATTTCTCATTGCAGGCAATGGTTCGGAACTATGAACGGATTTACGAGGGAGTAGCAACGACATCCGTATCGCGGGTTTTTGCAGGAGTTTAAGAAATCTATGTGCGGCATATGCGGTATTTTCGAACCTGAGCGGACTACAATGCTCGACGTCGCCACTATAAAAGGCATGGCCGACCAGTTGCGCCACCGAGGACCGGATGACGAAGGGGTTTATGTAAGCGGTGGAGTTGGCTTGGGGCATCGCAGGTTATCGATCATCGATTTACAAGGCGGACATCAACCGCTCTCAAACGAGGATGGAACGGTATGGATCGCATTCAACGGCGAAATTTACAATTTTGAGGAATTGAACCGACAACATCTTTCGTCAGGCCACGTATTCAAGACTAGGTCGGACACGGAGACGATTGTACATCTGTACGAGGAACTGGGCGAGAAGTGTTTTGCCGAGTTGCGCGGCATGTTTGCGATCGCTTTGTGGGATGCGCGCCGAAGACGGTTAATTCTAGCGCGAGACCGGATGGGAAAGAAGCCCCTGTTCTATTCCTGGGATGGCGAGCGGCTGGTCTTCGCTTCAGAGATCAAAGCAATGTGGGCGGCAGGCGGGCTTTCCCGTGAGATGGATTTGACAGCGCTTTGCGATTTCTTTTCCTATCAATACATTCCCACACCGAAGACGATTTACCGGGACATCCGCAAACTGCGGCCGGCACACTTTCTCGTAGTAGAGCGCGGGACGGTTCGCGAGATTCCTTATTGGGATATCTCCTTCGACGAGGAGCAGGAACCATCGGAAGCGGAGTGGTGCGAGCGGTTTCTTGAAGAATACAGGACCTCTGTAAAGTCCCGCCTGATTAGCGACGTTCCGCTGGGGGCGTTTCTTAGCGGTGGTGTCGATTCTTCCTCTGTTGTTGCGATGATGAAAGAATTTCAGCGGGGAGTGGTGACGTGCTCGATTGGATTCGAAGAGGATGGTTACGACGAGGCCGCGCAGGCTCGGAGCTTCGCAAAGGATCTTGGCTCCTCTCATTTTGAGCAAACAGTCAGACCAAATGCTCTGGACATCCTGCCGAAGCTGGCCTGGCACTATGACGAACCGTTTGCCGATTCGTCAGCGATCCCAACTTACTATCTGGCGCGAGTGGCGCGTGAGCATGTAACAGTGGCGCTTTCCGGCGATGGGGGCGACGAGAATTTTGCCGGATACCGCCGGTACAAAATGAGTCTTTACGAAGAGCGGGTCAGGTCGTTGGTGCCTCCGTCCGTGCGGCGGACGGTTTTTGGGCCGCTCGGAGCGCTATATCCCAAGCTCGGATGGGCTCCGCGGATGTTCCGGGCGAAATCAACGTTTCAGAGTTTGGCGCGTTCGCCCATTGAGGGGTATTTCTATGGCGTGTCCTGCTGTCCGCCATCGCTAAAAAGGAATCTGCTGAGTGGGGATGCCTGGCGGACCCTCGGCGGATACGACTCGTTGGAGTGCCTGCAGTATCACTATGATCGCGCCAACACAACCGACCCTTTGTCGCGTATACAGTACGTAGATATTAAGACGTATCTTGTTGACGACATTCTCACGAAAGTAGATCGCGCGAGCATGGCTCACTCTCTTGAAGTCCGTTGCCCGCTGCTTGATCACAAACTGATGGAATTGATTGCCAAGATGCCTTCTGGGCTGAAACTACACGAAGGCCAAGGCAAGTATATCTTCAAGAAGGCGTTGAAGGGATTGGTTCCGTCGAGTGTTCTTGGACGACCCAAAAAGGGTTTCTCCGTGCCCGTCGCCGAGTGGTTCCGCAAAGATCTTAAAGGATTTGCCTTCGGAGCTTTATTCCAACCCAATGATGGCTTGCTGAACGGAAAGTTTTTGACGAATTGTTGGGATCAACACCAGCGCGGACAACGAGATTGGTCGGCGCTCCTATGGTGTGTCTTGATGTTTCGAACCTGGCAGGAGACCAATAAAGCGGTATGAGCGGGATCTGCGGGGCATGGGATAGAGCGAATCCAGCACGGATTCCGGAAAGTTTAGCGCGTTTCACGAAGGGGCTCTCACTCTCGGAACTAGAAAACGTTAGGCAACGGAACGAGGGGCCGGCTGGCATTGGGGCGTCCGCCCGATTTGCAACGCAGCAGGTTTATGAAAGTTCGCGGATACTGATCGCTTGCGATGCTGACCTGCAGAACGAGGATGAACTACGAGCCAGCGTACAAGATGCAGAATTGGTGCCAGCGGATGCGAAAGTAGCAGCCCTTCTTGCGGGGCTGTATGAGAGATTTGGCTACGATTTTGTCAGTCGGCTCAGGGGCGCGTTTTCGCTCATTTTGTGGGATCACAAGCGACGGACGTTCATGGCGGCCGTTGACGGCTTCGGTATTAAGCGACTTGCTTACTATTACGACGAGGCACTGCTTTTGGTCGGTTCGCGGGTGGATGCATTGGCTCGTTGCTGCGAGATCGACACGCGGATTAACCCGCGAGCGATCGCGAACCTTTTGCAATTTTCGGCGGATCTTGCTCCTCACACGGTGTTTAGCAAAATTCACCGGCTTGGTCCGGGGGAGCGGCTGGTCGCAGTTGAAGGTCGTCTTGAGGTTAAGAACTATTGGGACATGCGTTATGAGCCAGCGACTGACCGGCACGAGAAGGATCTCTGCCGCGAACTGGAATCGGCAGTGGAGCGCGCGGTGGCAGTTGAGTGCCGGGGAGAGTCAGACAGCGAATTAGGCGCTTATTTAAGCGGCGGGACCGACAGTAGCACGGTGGTTGGAATGATGAGCCGGGTTCAGCGCGGCCCGGTAAAAGCGTTTTCGATCGGTTTTCGCGAGCAGCATTTCAATGAATTGGGTTATGCCGAAATTGCAGCAAAGAAATTCGGAGCAAAGCATTTTGAGTACCTTGTCGATGCTGCGGACTGCCTCGCCGCGTTGCCTGACATGATCCGGTGTTTTGACGAGCCATTCGGAAACTCATCTGCGATTCCAACTTATTTCTGCGCGAGTCTGGCGGCGCAAAACGGTATTAAAGTGCTCTTGGCGGGCGACGGCGGCGACGAACTGTTCGGAGGTAACGAGCGCTATAGTGCTGACAAGGTCTTCGACGTTTATGGCACGGTTCCTCGATTTCTTCGGAAGGGATTCATTGAACCGCTGGCGGATTGGTTTCCAATGCGCGGGGGCATTGCAGGAAAAGGTCGTAACTATGTCAAAAGAGCGAACATCCCGCGTCTGCAGCGGTTCTTTTCTTATCACTTCCTTTCGGCCCATTCGCCCAGGGAAGTGTTTTCAGGAGAGTTTTTGGAGTCGCTGGGCGGGTATTCGGTGCTCGACGTGCCGGCCCGGCATTACAACGAAGCGCCCGCTCGGGACCATTTGAACAAGTTGCTCTATTTGGACTTGAAAATTACTTTGGCGGACAATGACCTGCCGAAGGTGAACTGTATGTCCGAACTTGCGGGAATTCAAACAAGATTTCCATTCCTGGACCGGTCAGTCACGGAGTTATCCGGTCGGATTCCGGCTGAACTAAAGGTGAAGGGATTCAAAAAGAGATACCTCTTCAAACGCGCGTTCCGCGACTTGCTTCCGATTGAGGTGCTGGAGAAGAAGAAGCATGGGTTCGGAATACCGGTTGCAACCTGGCTGAAATCGGACGCGCGCATGCGCGAACTAACTCGCGATGCGCTTCTCTCGTCGCGGAGCTTAGAGCGCGGCTATTTTCAGCGTGAGTTTATCGAAGGGCTTTTTCGCAAACACGAAAGCGAAGACTCCAGCTATTACGGCGACACGCTATGGACATTGTTGGCGTTGGAGTTGTGGCATTGCCGATTGGCCGATCTCGCGGTCGGGAGGGCAGCGTGAAAGTCGTTGAGGTTGGGGAAGAGAATTTTGAGACCTTGCAGCCTGAATGGGAACGCCTGTTGCGCGACTCCGGATCGAACACCATTTTCTTGTCGTGGGAGTGGATTGCGGCATGGTGGGCAAGTTACGGCACACCTGGAAGCCTGAGAATACTGGCTGCCTTTGACGAAGGCAATGTGCTGCGGGGCATTGCTCCGTTGCGTTTGCAGCAGATGCGCCGCTGCGGCCAGTTGGCACCAGCGCTTTCCTTCATTGGCGACGGCTCAAATGATTCCGATTACTTGGATTTCATCATTGCTCGCGGTTGCGAAGGCGAGGTTATGAAATCCTTCTTTACGCACTTAGCACCGGAACTCAAACGCGGAACCGTCTTGCTCTTGAACGACATGCCCGAGTCGTCTTCGAATTTGCATTTCTTGCGAGAAGAAGCCGAACGGCGGCGAATCGATTGGACTGAGTCTGAAATCGCGTGTGCGACGGTTAACTTGCCAAGAACGTGGGAAGGCTACCTAGCGAAACTTCGCCCGAGGTTTCGTACCAAGGTCCGTTCCGTATTGCGTCATCTCGAAGGCAGGGCGGATATGCGATTCGGGTTTTGCACGGATTGCGAGCAAGCACGTTTGCTACTTCCAGCGCTCTTTGATTTGCATAAGCGCAGATGGTCTCAAGAAGGGAAGCCAGGCGTCTTCGGGACGGACGCTAAGCGAGCGTTCTATTTGGCATTGTCGTCGCGACTGATGGAACGTGGCTGGCTGCGATTTAGTTGGTTGGAGTGGAACGGCCGGATCCTTGCTTGCCAATACGGATTTGCTTATAGTGACACGTACTATCACCTGCAAGAGGGCTATGAGCCCGAATCCGAACACTGGAATGTGGGCATAGGCCTGCGGGCTTGGACCATTCAACAGTTTTTGAACGAGGGCATTGCGTTTTACGATTTCCTCGGGGGGATGGGAAGACACAAAAGCGATTGGGGTGCCGAGAAGAAGGTTAGCAAGCATTTACAGGTAGCCATGACGAGCTACAAAAACGTGTTGTTTTGTCGTGGTCCACATTGGGCCGCTTCAGGCCGCGAATCTTTAGCGAAGGTTCTTCCGGAGGCGGTTCTCAGCGCGCGCCGGGCCCGCTTGGCGCGGAAATTGCAGGCTAAGTTTGTTGGGAGTGACAACGGGCCTGAAAGTTTTCAAAAGCAATGGGTGCGTAAAGCGGCAGCTAACTTCTATCTCTACTCGGGGTTTCCCACGCTGACCCGCCAGCTGCGTGAACGATACGAGTTGTCGATCTCCACAAAAGGGGGCCGCGCACATTTGGCATGCAGCAAAAAGACGGCTCCGACAGCGCGGATACTGTACTATCATCGCGTCAACGACGAACAGGACCCATTTTTTCCGGCGATTTCGACGAAGCTGTTTGAGCAGGAAATGCAGTTCGCGGCCAAGCACTATAAAGTAGTGAGCCTGCGCGATCTTCTGACGCATTTGGGCGACGCGGCAGACGGAGACGTTTTGGCGGTTACTTTCGACGACGGATACCGCGATAACTACGAAAATGCATTTCCAATCCTGCACAGGTACGGACTGCCGGCGACTGTTTTTCTGACAACGGGATGCATGGATTCAGGCGAACCGCTTTGGTTCGAGCGTTTGGCGCATGCTTTAAGAACAACTTTACGAGATTTTGTGGACGTAGAGATCGATTTGCCGCGGCGGTTTTGGACGCGGACAGAGGCGGAGAGGCTCGCGGCTCAAAACAGTATATTCGGACTTCTTCGCGGCTTGGATGACGCCGAGCGCCGACGATGGCTCGACAACATTTTCCATCAGCTTGAGGTGGTTGATTACGGATCTCGAAAGGACAAGATGCTGACCTGGGACCAAGTTCGTCTTATGCACAAGCATGGGATCGATTTTGGCGGTCACACGGTAAGTCATCCGTTCCTGTCCAGAATGACGCAGGATCAGGCGATTTGGGAAGTGTCGGAATGCAAGCGGCGGATAGAGGAAGAGTTGCAGACAGAAGTGGCTCACTTTGCGTACCCAAATGGCCGCGAAGAAGACTTCGGCCAATGGAATAAAGAACTGCTTCGGAAGGCAGGCTATAAAGCGGCGGTAACAACGATTTGGGGCAAGAACTATCGCTCGACTGACCCAATGGAGCTTAGGCGCGGCCAACCCTGGGAAGATAGTCCGGCGCTATTCGCGTATAAGCTCGATTGGTACCAACTGGTGAACGGATAGGCGGACGTGCTTAACGAGATAACAATGGCAAATCGAAACGACCACGAAACTTACAAGCAGGGACTGATCGTCCCGACGTCATGTCGGCGTGCAGAAGAAGGGGCGCAACCAGGAAATGTTCGACAGTTTTCGAACATTTGTATCGCCGCGCCAGTGGTTGAATAATGTCGTCCCGGTTCATCATCCTGGTTGTTTTCTTCGGGACCAGCCTGCCGATTTGTTTTGCGCGGCCCTTCTACGGGATCTTGCTCTGGACCGTAGTGGCGTTCCTAAACCCGCAATCGTTTATCTGGAGTGGCTCCGATGTCTTTCCTTGGGCACTTGCGGTGGCCTTACCGACGTTGGCCGGCTTTGTTATGTTCGAGACAGGGTGGGGCCGGCTTAAATCGCCGGAGGTGTTGCTCATCTGTTTTCTTTGGATCTGGTTCACATTCACGTCGTTCATTAGCACGAATACTCCCATGTTCGTGCACCATTCGCGGGATACCTGGGAACGCTGGCAACTCGTTTCAAAGGTTCTGTTGATGACGGCGGTGACGATCGGGACCACCAAGACTTTTGCTCAACTGAGGTGGCTTGTGTTGGTAATTGCCGGTTGCTTCGGCTTGTTTCTTCTGAAGTCACTTCCGTTCATGATTCTCACCCAAGGCGGATCCCGGTTGTATGGTCCAGAAAATTCCATGATTGCGGACAACAACGATTTTGGACTGGCGCTGGATATGACATTGCCATTTTTCTTTTGCCTGGCGCAAACGGAGGCAAACAGATGGGCAAAGCGGTTGTTCGGATTCCTTTTCGTTGTTGCGATTCCCGCCGTATTTTTTACCTATTCTCGCGGCGCGCTCGTAGGCTTAATTGTGGTGATGGGGGCCATGTTCGTCGGCATGAAACGAAAACTGTTGCTTGTGCCGGTCATTATCGTTGGCATCTTTGTGGCATTGCTGTTCGCTCCGCAAGCGTGGAAAGACCGGATGAATCCAACTCGCGAGGGTGCGGTTATCGATCCCTCCGCTCTTGAGCGTCTGAATGCCTGGACATTCTGCTGGAATCTGGCGTTGGACTTCCCGATCACCGGAGGTGGGTTCGCCACATTCACCCCTGAGTTGTTTGATCGATACGCGCCGAACACCCGGGACGTTCATGGGCCGCACAGCATCTATTTCGGAGTACTTGCTGAACATGGGTTCATCGGGTCATTCGCGTACTTAACGTTGGTTGGCATATGTTTCGTGAGCGTTAGGCGACTCGCGAAACTGGGCCGGTATTACGACGTCCCTTTGGCGGTCGGATACGCAAACATGCTTCGCTTCAGTCTGGTGGGTTTCCTGGTCGCGGGTGCCTTCCTCGGGCGCGCTTATTTCGACTATTTTTTCACTATCGTTGCTTGCATCGTGATCTTGAAACGCCTGTGTCTGGCTGAATGGGCTTCAGTTTTGAAGACCGATTTTATTCAGATGGAGGTCGCCCAGTGACAAGCAAAGCCCAACAGTCTTCGGTTTCCGAAAAGAACGACCGCAGTGATTTGATGCACGGACTCGCCTGTCCGGATTGCAGGGGACCGTTATCGCTGACCGAAAAGATAAGCTGCCGAGTATGCAATCGAGAGTGGCTGGTAATTGACGGCATTCCTCATTTTGTTGAGAAGTTTCCCTACTGGGGTGAAATGCCTCTCCAGCAAATGCAGGAGGTCAATCGTCTTAGCGACGCCGGTTCTTGGCGAGCGGCGCTTCGCGAGTCTCCGGACCCGGTCGTTCGCAAGGCGGCGGAAATGATCCTGAATGTCGAACGGGCAAACTGGCAATGGCTATTGGATCTGCCACCGCAGAGCCGCGTCTTGGATGTGGGCGCCGGGACCGGCACCAATTCGCATGGCTTGGGGATGCACTATCAGGAAGTCGTTGCCCTGGAGCCAGTGCTCGAGCGTGTTCAGTTTATGCAGAAGCGTTTTGCACAGGAGAAGCTGTCAAACGTTAAGGTCGTACGGAGTTCATTATGGACACTACCGTTCGAACCCGAAAGCTTCGACTTAGTAGCGATGAATGGCGTGCTGGAATGGGTTGCATCAGGAGAGATTGGAGATCCTCGCGAATTACAGCAGAAGGCGCTCAAAAATATGTTTGGCCTGCTGCGGCCGGGCGGTGCCCTATACATAGGAATTGAGAACCGCATCTGCCCTGAGTATTTCGTTGGGTACGCCGACCCGCATTGCGGGTTGCCGTATGTAACGGTGCTTCCACGGCCTTTGGCCCAGTTATTCGCCACGAGAAAAGGACAAAACGGTTATCGCAACTACTTGTATTCGAGTGGAGGGTATCGGAAACTGCTCGAAGAGGTGGGATTTACCGATGTTGTGATCTATGCTGCGGAAGCGAGCTATAACCATCCTCGATTTTATGTTCCGCTGAAGAATAACATATTTTCTTACTACTCGCGCAACTTTGATCCCATGCGGTCCAGCCGATTTCGCGGATTCGTCCGTACGGCGCTGCTGAATTTAGGGCTGGCCAAGTATCTCACTGATTCGTACGCAATTGTTGCGAGAAAGCGAGAGGCGAAACTCTAGTGAACGCGATCAAACAACAGGAGACGGTCGCGAACGAAGTCGGCACTGCCGTGCGTCACAGCGCGGTCTATGGGTTGGGCGCAATCTCGGCAAAAGTTCTCGGCTTCCTCATGTTACCGGTCTATACCCGCTATCTGAACCCGAGCGACTACGGTGTTCTGGAAATCCTCGACCTAAGCATGTCGCTCATTGGAATGTTCCTCAACATGGGAATGACCGCGGCAATATTGCGATATTACAACGACGCTGCAGGCGTGCAGGAAAAGCGAAATGTTATTAGCACGGCGTTTCAATTTGTGGCTGCTAGCGGTCTGTTGGTTTTGTGTTTGGTTCTTCCGTTCGTTCATCAAATCTCTGCGCTAGTCCTCGGCGCGAATGTTGCTTCCAAATACTTCCTCTTGTCATTCCTTTCGTTCATCTTGGGTTATATCGCGAACGTGCCTAGGACCTATCTTCGGGCGATTGAGGCTTCCGGGCGGTTCGTTCTGCTTGACACCGCTGGTCTTTTTGTCGCGCTGATCTTGAATATCGTCTTTATTGTGGGGCTCAAGGCGGGACTTGTCGGAATTTTGATGAGCGCCCTTGTTGTCAACGTCGCTTGGCTACCAGCCTCGGTATGGGTCGTGCGGCGAGTGGGGATGGTATTCAATTGGCCAGTTTTACGTTCGATGGCAATATTTGGCTTTCCCCTGATTTTTTCCAACTTAGCGTTGTTTGGGCTGAATTTCTCCGACCGATTTTTCTTGCAAAGATTTCGCTCGCTGGATGTAGTCGGAGTGTATGCCATCGGATATAAGTTCGCGTATATGCTTAACTACCTTGTGGTGCAACCGTTCAACGTAATGTGGCAATCGCGCATGTACGTTATACACGCCAACCCAGATCACCCGAAGATCTTCGACCAGATGTTCGTCCTCTATTCCATACTGCTGATCTACGCAGGACTCGCCTTGTCGTTAGGGAGTTCAGAAATCGTGGAGCTCATGGTTGGTCCGAAATTCTCGGCGAGCCAAACAGTGATCCCGATTGTGACGCTCGCGTATATCTTTTGCGGGATCAGTTGTTATGCGCAGCTTGGGATGATGATTACTAAAAAGACGAGCGCGATAGGAAAGATCAGTGTAATCGCAGCTTGCCTCAACTTAGGTTTGAATTATTTTCTGATCTCGCGTTATGGTATGGAAGGCGCCGCTTGGGCTACCATGCTCAGTTTCCTGGCGATCGCAGTCGGGAGCTATTGGTTTTCGCAGCGTCTGCTTCCTCTTCCGCTCGGAGTAGGGCGGGTAGCGACAGCGCTCGGTTTTGCCCTGGTTCTGTACTTAAGCTCACGTGCTTGGATCTCGCAGCCGCTGATGATGACTCTGTTGCTAAAAGCCTTCTTGCTTACGATATTTCCTCTTGTGATGTGGAAGTCCGGGATCCTGTCTCGTGCGGAAATCAATACGCTTAACGCAGGCAAGGATCGTTTGGTTTCGGGGGTTTCGCGGCTCGTCGGTTGGGAGTCTCGAAAGGCGGTGCGTCCGTGATGGCGGATTGGAAAAGGTTCCTGGTCGACAGATCGGCAGCTTGGAACCTGCCGTCGAAGGGTGAGTGGAATGCTCTCTTCCACAACAATTATCAGGCCCACCACAGCAATATCAATCTGCTGTGGTTTTACGAAGGCAACCGCTTTCCCAGTGTTGTGACGAAAGTATTTCGCGAATCACGGATTCCGCAGCGTGAGTTTGAAAACCTTCGGCAGATCCACCGTCTAGCTCCGGCTTGGGTGCCGAAGCCTTTGTACTGTGGAGAGCAAGGCGGCTTCTGGATGTTGTGGATGGAGGGAGTTCCTGGGCTCCGGTTCTGGAATACTTCCGATGCGGCACTTAAGTCTGCGGTTAGGACAATCGCCGATTTGCATTTTGCCATTGGGAGAGAGAGGAGTAGTCCAGACGACCACCGATACGAGCGTTTGATCTCCGCACCGCTCAAATCCCTTCAGCAATTTAATGGCGGCGGTGTCGTGCACGCGGGATGCACGAGATTGGCGGCGAGTATCGATGGTGGTTGGCTCTCTCGGCAACCCATCATTCGTCAGCATGGTGACCTTTTCATCGATAACCTGCTTTTCTGGGGAAATCGTTGGTATATCGTCGATTGGGAGAGTTTTGGAACGATTGATTTTCCTTTCTATGATCTTTTCACCTTGCTAGTTTCACGGCTTCGCAGGGACGGGGATACGCCCGATAAATGGGATAGCCGTCTTGTCAAGAGTGTTCCAGCTTTGGTGGATCTGTACGCCCAGCGACTCAACTTGAGCACCGCTACCATGAGGACCCTGCTTCCTCTGGCGCTCGCAAATTGGTTTCATCTGCAGTGGTCCGATGGGCGCGAAGAATTTGCATCGCGCATGTACAGGATTATTCGAGACTATTTCGACAACACAGCGGTGTGGGAGCGGGTGTTCTTTGGCACGTAACTTGTCGACGAACGACAAAATCGATCATCCAACTGCCGTCGTGATGAATATGTTTTACAGCGGTCTGGGAATAGCGCGCAGCCTGGGAGAGTTGGGACTGCCGGTTGTGGGATTGACCTCGCAACGCGGAATTTATGGAAATTTCACGCGCTATGCAAATGTGCGTTTCTGCCCGGACTCCAAGACCGACCCCGAAGGGCTATTTGCTTATCTGACGGGATTGGCTGGGCAATTGGGGCACCGGGCGATCATTTTTCCGACGCGTGATGCCGATCTGGCGTTTCTGGACCGTTTTCGCGAGCGGCTGAGTCCGCATTTCGAAATGGTGTTGCCAGAACGCTCGGTTTTGAAGTTGAGTTTGGACAAATGGGAGACATATAAATGTGCCCAGCGAGCGGGTGTATCTACTCCAAAGTCGTGGGTCATTGAAAGCGACACAGATTTCAATCGAATTGTCCCCGAGATAACATATCCAGTCGTTCTAAAACCAATAGCTGCGGACCACTGGCGGCATGGCAATAATTGGACTTTGGTGGGTGGGCGCAAGGCGATCGCCGTTTCGTCGCAGGATGAGTTGCTTGCGGAATACACGGCTGTGGCACGGGCAAATCCGCGGGTGTTGGTTCAGGAATTAATTCAGGGAAGCGATGAGTTTCTCTTCATTGCGGCCTGCTATTTCGATAAGAATTCGAACTGCGCAGCGAGTTTCAATACGCGAAAATTGTTGCAAGTTCCGCAAGGTTTTGGGACCGGTTGTATTGTGCAAACGGCAAACCTCCCGGAAGTAGTGGAAACCACTGTCCGTCTCCTGGCGGAAATGCGTTTCACTGGCGTCGCGGAGGTGGAATATAAGTGGGACAGTTTAAAGAAAGAGTACAGGCTTATCGAGATTAATCCCAGACCCTGGGACCAACACCGCCTTGGTCAAAGTTGCGGAGTTGATTTGATTCACTTTGCTTACTGTGAAAAAGCAGGACTGCCGCAGCCAAAGACGGCGAAGGGACCCATCGGCCTTAAATGGATCGCCGAAGATACTTTTATCACTTTAGCGGTTCGGTTAATTTACCGAGGGGATTCCATGTTCTGGACGTTGTTGCGTCTTGCTCGCGGCAAGCGAATCTACGCAATTTGGTCTTGGAGGGATCCACTCCCGGCGATTGCATACTGTTTTGGGCGCTTTATTCCCGGGTTGCTCGGCGATGGACTATCCGCATTGGGGCGGGCTCTAAACTTTAACGCGGCCAGCAAACTCTTTAGAAAGAAAGACCAAGTTAACGGTGAGCGGGGAGAAAAAGGAGCGGCCCATGGTTAGAAGTCTACTCCTGATCATCGTAATCATCCTTTCCGCGGCAGGAGCGCTTAACGCTTCCGATTGGCAAGTGGAGACAGTCGACAACACAGGCGCGGGGAAGTTTTCTTCGTTGAAAATCGACAAGGATGGAAACGCACATGTGGCCTACGTCGCCGAGGATGGCAAGGATTCATTGAAGTACGGGTTTTGGGATCACAGTTTAAAGCGTTGGTTTGTGATGCTCGTGGATCACGGTGCCAGCTTTCCCTCGCTAGTTCTGGATTCGAAACAACATCCCCGCATTTCATATGCTGATGCCGGGACGACTCCTGGGTGCAAGCTCCGATATGCTTGGTGGAACGGCAACTCATGGGAGAAGCAGGCGCTGCCGATCAATTCTCAGACGGTTGCCTATTACACTTCACTTGCGCTGGACGCGAATGACAACCCGAGTATCTCCTTTTACGAATACGACGGCCCAAAAGGTACGGATTTCAGAGTACGAATTCGAGTGGTCACCTGGAACGGGGAATACTGGCAAATCAAAACCGTAGACGGCCAGAATCAAAGCGGCAAGTTTAATTCCATGGCGATGGATGCGCATGGTAGGTTGCATCTTGCTTACGCCAACGTGAATGCGGGAACGGCGGGGCTACGCTATGCACTACGGAGCGGAGACTCATGGCAGTTGGAAGTATTAGACGGGCACGAGCAGAACAACATGGGGAACGTTGGCTATGCGATTTGCCTTGCCCTGGACGAACAAGACAATCCTCGCATCACATATACGAATTACACGAATCCCGCCGTGAAATATGCGGCACTGATCGGTGGCCACTGGCAAATTGAGGTAGTGGACCGGCTAAAGCAAGTTGCTTATCCCGACCGGAATTCGATCGCCTTGGACCCTCAAGGCCACCCTTACATTGGATACTACGACGCTGGCTTGGGGGCCCTTAAACTGGCGCATCGGGACGGCCAGAGGTGGGTTCACGAAATCGTGGATGAGGGCGGTTCCGGGTTCACGAGCTCACTTCAAATCGACCATGACCTCATTTGGATTAGCTATGCGGACGAGGCGAATGGCGGGTTGAAAGTTGCACGAAGAAAAGTGGGCATTTCTGACGGAGTGAAAAATTCGGAGGTGGTGAATGGTCAACCGAAAGACTGAACGCCAAACGTCAGCGATCATCCAAGGCCGGTTTGACCGGCCAAGAACAGAGCCGCATTCAGTTCTGATCGTTGCGCCTTCGCCACCCCCTTACGGGGGAATGGCCCTGCAAGCTCGACTGCTTGAGAAGTTGCTCGCGGCAGAAGGCAATTTGGTCACTTTCTTTGCGTCGAACATGGCGTTTCCCAGGTGGCTTCCACTCCTAGATCGGGTGCCAGGTTTGAGAACTTTTGTGCGTTTTGCATTGATCTGGCCAAGACTTTGGACGGCGGTACGGAAGACCGAGGTTGTACACATCCTCGCGGCCTCGTGGCTGTATTTCTTCTTAGTTGTTTCTCCCGCGGCGATCGCCGGCCGAGTTTGCCGAAAGTGGGTGGTTATCAACTATCGGGGCGGGGGAGCAGAGACCTTTTTCCGAAGGTGGCGTTGGTTTGCTAAACCAGTGTTTCAATTGGCGGATGCCGTGACAGCGCCGTCGGAGTTCCTCGGCGACGTGATCCGAAGAATGATCGGCGTCCCTGTTTCGATTGTGCCGAACATCTTGGATGCGAGTGCGTTCACCTATCGGGAGCGAGCCACCCTGCGGCCCAATATTCTCATAACACGTCACCTGGAGAAAATTTACGACATCGAAACGGTGCTCAAAGCTTTTCGCGTTGTTCAGGATCATTTCCCGGAAGCCGTACTTTGGATCGTCGGCACTGGAAGCGAAGAAAAGCGTTTGCGGAATCTGGTGGCTGAATGGAGCTTGCAGAACGTTCGGTTCATCGGAGAGGTAACTCATTGCGAGTTGCCCGCCGTTTGCGATCAATGCGACATCTTCTTGAATGCCTCCCGTATCGACAATTTTCCTGGGGCGCTTCTTGAGGCATCAGCGGCAGGCCTGGTTGTGGTTTCAACTCGTGCAGGCGGCATTGCGGCGATGTACGAGAACGAGAAAAATGCGTTGTTAGTGGAAATAGGCGATTGGCAAGGACTGGCGGCCGGAGTGGAAACTGTTCTTAAGTTTCCGCAGCTGGCATTGACGCTTACGCGGGAAGCCAACCAGCTTGTGCGGTCGTGCGATTGGAAGGAAGTCCGAAAGAGTCTGTATCTGGCCTACGGCTTTGGGCCCGACTATATCGACAAAGCCTGTTCGGCTAGACGCGAGGCTGCCGAGACTGTTCTTTTCAAGGCAAAAGGGGGGGCATAACGTGCGCCGCTGGCTAGTGTGGAATGCCGTCTTCCGTTTGCAGGAAGGACTCAAAGGGCATCCTACGTACAGAATTCTCCGCGAAATGGAAACGGCGGATCGCCTTTCGCCTTGGGAGATGGAGGAACTGCGCGCAGAGAAGCTGCGGAAACTCGTGGAATATTGCTATGCTCACGTGCCTTTTGTCAGGATGCGAATGAGAGAACGTGGACTGGAGCCTTCAGACATCCGGGAGCCGAAAGATTTGGGCCGGTTGCCCATCATGACGAAAGAAGATGTCCGGGCGCGGCGCGCGGATCTGAGGTCCGAGGTTGCAGGCAAGCTTAGATATTTCTCGACCAGCGGCTCTACTGGCTCACCTCTTACGGTGGATCTTTCTAAGCAACGCATTGCCTCTCATGTGGCATGCCGGCAGCGTGTTGGGCGTTGGTGGGGCGTGTCGGTTGGCGATCCCGAGGTAGCTCTTTGGGGCCCGCCGTTAGTGCCGAGTTACCGCGATCACCTGAGAACGATGCGGGATCGACTTATGGCCACGCGGCTTCTCTCCGCTTATGAAATGGATGATGCGACGATGTCCGGATATCTCGACATTTTGGAAAGCCGCCGCTGGCGGCAGATGTTCGGATACCCGAGTGCGATTTATCTCCTCTGCCGCCACGCCGCGAAGCAAGGGCGGGCTCTCCGCAATTCCGGAATTAAGGTCGTCTTTGTGACTGGTGAAGTACTCTTTCCGCACCAGCGGGAGTTGATTAGCGAAACGCTGGGCTGCAAGGTTGCCAATGGCTACGGCGGCCGTGATAGTGGATTTGTGGCGCACGAATGCCCGCACGGCGGATTGCATGTGATGGCTGACACTTCCATCGTAGAAATTGTCGACTCCGACGGTCAACCTGTACCTCCCGGTGAGCCTGGAGAAATTGTAGTGACGGATCTGTACTCGAAGGAAGCGCCTTTTCTGCGCTATGCAACGGGTGACATCGGCGTCTCTTCGGGCCGCGCTTGTCCTTGTGGCCGGCCACTTCCGCTGCTGGATAGGCTGGAGGGGCGAGCCCTGGATGTGGTGTACGCTCCCGATGGCCGCAAGATTCCGGGCTTGGCGCTGAATCCTGTTTTGTGGAAAGTTGACGGGATAGAACAGATCCGGGTTTATCAGAAGCGGGTGGATTGTTTTCACGTGCAGGTCGTGCGCAACGAGCAGTATCAGGCTGCTTGCGAAGAGCGGATCCGAAGCGGCTGGAGTGAGATCCTTCGAGCGCCTCTCGATGTGACATTTGAGTACTTACCGAAGCTCTCTAGCGAGCCTTCGGGCAAATCTAGATTCATCATCTCGGAAGTCCGGAGAGAGCGAGACCTGCGGGAGACCACAGCAATTATATGAACCAATTGGCCAACCTGATGCAATTGAGCTGTCGACGGAGATTGCGCACGCAACGTCCATTTCTACCGCTGAGGCGGCGAGAGGTGTTCTATGTCTGAGGGCGTTTCGACGATACCTACACAGTACACTATTCGTCGCGTGTCATTGGACTGCGCGAGCGATGATCTGCTAGCGGATTGGCGATCGATCAGTCAACAGCTTTGTCCCGATTCTCCGCAGCATGATCCAGAGTGGCTGCGGGGCTACTTTGAAGGTCAAGCGGAGAATATCTTCCTATATGCGTTATATCGCGAAGGATCCTTGTGTGGGCTGGTTCCATTCATCCTGAAAGATTGGCCACTGAAGTGTCAGCTTGGCGAGTTGACGCTTGCTAGTTTTCCCCTGCGGCGTCTTCGGCTCCTTGGCGGAGCGTTCAATTTTCCCGATGACCCCGCAGCCTATGAAATGTTTTTTAGCGAATTAATGCGAAGCGACAGTGGCTTCGATGCGGTGTATCTCGAGGAGGTGCCGGTTGATTCGTTCCTGTGGCGGTACTTGCAGAGCAGCGAACTTCCGGCAAAGGTTTCGAAGTATCAGCCGGAGGCGCCATCATCGCATCCTTTACTTCGCCTTGAGGGGTCTTTTGAGCAGTACATGGGCAAATTCTCGTCGAAACATCGGAAGAACCTTCTCCGGGAGGTAAAGAAAATTCGCGAAGGCTCGCTGGGCGCCATGCAATTCACTCGTTTCCAATCGCGCGAAGAAGTGCCGTTCTTCCTGGAACAAGCTATCGGCATTTCGAAACAAACCTATCAATGGAAGTTGCACGGCAGAGGCCTGCAGGCATCCGATACACTCAGGAAAAGGCTCGTGTTCGCGGCTGGACGCGGCTGGATGCGTTCTTATCTTCTTTCGTGCGGCGGACAGGTTTGCGCTTTCCTGGTCGGCTTTCAGTATGAAGGCAGATTTCTACTTCACGAAATTGGTTATGATCCGTCGTTGGCGAAACATTCTGTAGGAACGGTGCTTCAACTACTTACTGTGGAGGATCTGTTTGCTCACAATCGACCGAGGATTCTCGATCTAGGCGATTACGGGAAGTACAAGGAGATGCTTTCGACGGAGAGTTATGAGCAAGCCAGAGTGTTCCTTTTCCGCCGGGGGGTTCGGTCTCGATTGATTCAATCCATTCACCACGGTTGTCAGTTGTCGACCCAAACCTGTTCAACGATATTAGAGCGATGGGGATTAAAGGCTAAGATCAAACGTGCATTTAGGGAAGGTGCAACCCGCACGGCGGAAGCATAACCGAGGCGACGACTCTTCATGATCGGAAACGGAATAGAGACAAAGATTGGGGCCGACGCGCGAACTTGCCTGGTCAAAGCCAGACACCAGGCTGAACTAATCTCGCGTTCATTAGAGTTTCGGAAGTTTGAGAAAGGTGTCTTTGAGCGATTCCCCTGGCGACGTAGTCTTGGGCCGGATGTGATCGAGCGGGACTATTTGCGGGTGGTGGATCATCATCTCAAACATTTGATTCCCCAAATGCGACACTATGTGCAGCCGGATACGCGCAGAGTGCTGGATTTCGGGTGCGGGTCGGGAGGTTCGGCAATTGCGCTGGCGTTGGTTTACCCGGAGATCTCTTGCTGGGGGACGGACATCGATGCCGAAGAGATTTCGGTCGCTCGTGAGAGAGCTGAGCTTTACGGCGTTGCCGATCGATGTAAATTCTTTACCGTGGATAGAGGGGAACCCTTGCCCTTCGAAAACGGGAGTTTTGATTATTGCCAATGCTCTTCCGTGCTGGAATATGTTGTCGACGCGGATATAAGAAGATTCTGTATTCGCGAGATGATCCGCGCGGTCGCTTTGGATGGGCTGCTGTTCTTTTCAGTGCCTAATCGCGTCTATCCATTTGAAGTACATACTCGGAAATGGGGATGGAACTATTTTCCTGAAAAGTACAAGGCCGGGATAGTAGATTCCAGCTTTTGGGAAGTTCGGAGACTAGCACGGCCGACAGAGCTGACTCTCTATCGAACTCCGGTCGTGCAGTTATTTAAACCGTGGTCGAACTTCTGTGTGAGGAGGAAGCTGAATGAAGCGTAGTTCCTGGCAGTATCAACGATTCCACATTTAGGCTAGACCAGAGGCGGAGAATGGCAAACATGCGGGTCTACATAACGGTCGACACTGAAACTTCTCTGGGCGGCGCCTGGCGAAATGCCTCTTACGCTCCCTTACCGTTGGACCTTACGGTTTTTGGCAAATGCGGCTCCCAATGTTTCGGCATCCCTCTCATTATGGATATTTTGGAAGAATTTGGCTTTCGAGCGACATTCTTTACCGAGGTATTCTGTTCGGCAAATGTGGGCATTGAAAATCTCGAAAAGGTCTTTCAATGCATTCAAGCGCGCGGGCATGATGCTCAGTTGCACTTGCACCCGGTGCAGCGTTTTTACAGCAGTTTCTTAGCAGGTGCGGCTAGGCGCGAGGTCGATTTAATGTTTCAGCTGCCGCTGGCTGAGCAAGGCGAACTGATCCGTGAGGGAATCAATCTCTTCCAGCAATTGAGCGGAAAGTTGCCTCGCGCCTACAGGGCGGGCTGCTATGGCGCCTCGGAAGTCACGTTAAAGGCGCTGAAAACGAATGGCATTGAGATTGATTCAAGTTACAACCTAGCCTATTTAGGGACAAGCTGTGGTTTTAGGACCGAATGCCTGAATGCTCCGACGATCATCGAAGGCATTTATGAGTTCCCCGTGACCGTCTTTCACCCGGTCGGATCAGCTGGATGCAAGCCGCTGGAGATTTCGGCCGTTTCAGTTGCCGAAGTGATGACGGCCCTACAATCTCTGCAACGGGCCGGTTGTCGCGACATTGTGCTCGTCCTACACTCGTTTAGCCTCCTCAAGAACCTTGGTTTGCGATTCGAGAACCGCCGACCCGATCGCATCGTTATCCGGCGGCTCAGGAACCTTTGCGCGGCGCTTTGGAAACTCAAAGGAGAGGTTGATGTTTGCGTTTTGGGAGAGGCCGATCTTAGCTGTATTCAGATTCCCCAACCGCAAATGGTCCCCACCGTAGGCTGGCTGCAACCCCCTATGCGAAAGTTCGTCCAAGGGTTCAACTTGATCCCTTGGGTGTAGGCCCGGCGGTTAGACGCCAAATGCGTAGCGTCTGTTCCTCATGCAGTAATTCAGATCCGGCGAATAGATCCAAATAGTGTACGTTGTAATATACGAAGATCGTCTCATCTTGCCTATGAGAAAGGCGCTCCAGTACACTAACTAGCACTTCGCGTGTAAATGCGAAATAGCAATACACAATTAGGGGACCGCGTGGGAAATCGAAGAGCGCGGCATCTTGATTAACGAATAGAACCTCCTGGGCAGCAATATAGGGCCGGAAGCGTGCAAGATTACCCTCCGCGATGGCACAAAGTTCGTACGAAAAATCCACGCCAATGACGGCTTTAAACGGCTTTCGCGACGCCAGCAAGACCACGCGGCCCTTACCCGAACCGAGATCGACAAACGTGTAGGTTTCCGGCGGGGGCAGAAGAGTGATAACGCGCTCGAAAAACGTGGCCGGTGTCGGAGCGTAGGCGATTCCCCAGATGTAAGAGGGAGAATCGATCTTCAAGTCGCCGAGTTCGACGGTTCCGTCGGTTTCCAGCCCGAAATGCAAATCGAACTGGCTACGCTCGCTCTCGCGCCTCTTGCGGGCGCCGACGTTCCGAAGGCAAAGGGCCATCATGCCTAGCAGCCCATCGCGCTTTAAAGATTTCCGTACTTTTCTGATTAAGCCCAACCTGCACCACTCTTTCCAATTAGAAATAAGGGCAATTCCGTGGCCATTCGGAGACTGTTTCCTACTTCGTTATTGCGTCCGCTTGGCGACGCACGCACACAAGTTACCCCGGCTTCGCGGTCTGGCTTCCGCTCGAACGGCCGTGGTGGCTCGCAAATAATCGCTCAACTACATCAATTCGCGAGTTATTCTTTTTAATCCCCTACAAGAAGAATTAAAACATTATTCAGGAATTCGACGTTAGACCAAATTAAATATTAAAATGCTGAATTGAGAATTCTACTCAAGCCCGTCCACGTTTCTTCCGATAGATTTATTTGCAATTAAGAATCGAGAAAATGGTAGCTGTAAATCCGAAGACATTCAGACAAGTCCCCGCATTTTTGCCCGCGGCCTTTCAAACGCCCACACCGCACAAATTGCCCCCTTTGCTGTGTCTGCAAGCTAACCCGACAACCGACGATAAAGACGCGCTCACTTTTCAGGCAGAGCTATCGAAATGTGCTTGCGAGAGGGCTAAGGTTCGCGATGCCCAGGCCGGAAGTCCGTTTGCTTTAGCGCCTAGGCTTCTGCTGCTCACATGCTGCTTATTCGGCAATTTGTTGGGCCAATCGTCTTCTTCCTTAAGCGTGGGTGCGGCGATGGTGGCCGGAAACACGGCGACTGTACCGCTCTCCTTTGCTTCGGGAACCGGTACTACGGCGGGAGTGGCATGGGGAATCTCCGTCCCCGGTTCGACATCCGTGAGCGTGCAGGCTGGATCGGCATCCACTTCGGCTGGAAAGGCGATTTATTGCAATGGCGCCACGTGTCTGGTGTCGGGTGACAATGAGAATGCGATACCCAACGGAGCTCTCGCCAATCTTTCAGTTACTTTCCCCTCATCTGCCAGCGGAACTTTCCAGGTCCAGCTTACGAGCGCCGCTGAAGGGTTAATCAACGGGACTGCCGGCGTTATTTCGACTACGAATGGAACGATTACGGTCTCCCCTGCGCCAGCGCCGCCAGCACTTTCGGGCGTACAATGCGCTACCACAACGTTAGCCGGGGGTCAATCAAGCAGTTGCTCTGTAACTCTGACGGCGTCGGCCCCTACTGGAGGAACAACTATTGCTCTCTCCAGCAGCTCAGCCGCTGTGTCCGTACCAGCGAGTGTGGCCGTTCCCGCCGGCTCTTCGTCGGCAAAATTTACCGCGGTAGCCGGGCAAATGACGGCGGCCGGCACGGCAATCATCACCGCCGCTTCAAATGGCATCTCCAAACAAACGACACTTGTCTTAACTCCGAGCACCGCAATTTCTTCGCTTCAATGCGCTGAGGCGACGCTTTTTTCCGGTGCAACTACGACCTGTACCGTAAATATGACCGGTCCGGTTTTGAATCCGACGCCCATTAATTTGTCTGCCCAGAATGCGTATTTGACAGTGCCCGCTACAGTTTCAATTCCTGCAGGCAGCGTCTCCGCAAGTTTCCCTGCTGTTGCAGGGGTTACCTCTGCGCCTAGTTCCGTTATGTTAACGGCTCGTTCAGCCAGCGGGCTCTCTACCGTATTTGCGTTTACCATTCTTCCTCTCCAAACTCTTCTTATTGAAGGGTCCGCAACTGAGATAAGTGGTACAACAGTCGGGTCGGTTGTCACTCCCCATGT
>Ga0209698_10001473_pt1 | contig 27070 bp, 27 predicted proteins | sample LitLauG_LLR_2012_FD_187203 | JGI IMG/M metagenome (GOLD analysis project Ga0209698, IMG submission 187203) | Freshwater sediment microbial communities from Pennsylvania, USA - Little Laurel Run_MetaG_LLR_2012 (SPAdes) (version 2) | ecosystem: Environmental > Aquatic > Freshwater > Creek >... | reverse complement strand
GCGAAATACTCAATATTCATGCGTGTTGGATGGTGGTCCTAGTTTTGCGCCGGACGTAACTTCTTCCTGTCGCGATCCCCATGTTCTAATCGAAATTTACTGGTGTAGAGTTGCTGTCGGCGGTGGGGCGATGTTTCGGAGGCGAACGTGGACTTTCAACTCAACGAAGAACAGTTACATCTGAAAAAGAGCGTGCGCGAGTTTGCCGAGAAGGAGATTAAGCCGCACGTCATGGAATGGGATGAGGAGGGCGAATTTCCCCTCGCAACCATCAAAGAGCTGGGCAAACTCGGACTCATGGGAACCATTTTTCCAACCGAGTACGGCGGCGCCGGGATGGGCTACGTCGAGTACGTCACTGCCATTGAGGAACTTTCGCGCGTCGATGGATCCGTGGGCATTATCGTTGCGGCGCACACATCGCTTTGCTCGAATCACATTTTTCTTGCCGGAAACGAAGCGCAAAAGAAGAAATACGTGAGCAAACTGGCGACCGGAGAATTCATCGGCGCATGGGGGCTGACCGAGCCTTCGTCCGGATCGGACGCTGGCAGCGCGCGCATGATCGCGGTGCGGAAGGGGAATCAGTGGGTGCTCAATGGCACCAAGACGTTTTGTACGAACGGGCACTACGCGGACGTGCTGGTGGTCCTGGCCGTAACGGACCGGACGGCGCACACCCACGGCCTCTCAGCTTTTCTTGTAGAGAAAGACGCCAAGGGGTTTCGGCCTGGGAAAAAAGAAAACAAGCTGGGACTTCGGGCCAGCGATACGGCGGAATTGATCTTTGAGGATTGCGTGATCCCAGCCGAGAACTTGTTGGGAGGAGAAGGCCAGGGATTTCCCGACGCCATGCGCGTGCTCGATGGCGGCCGTATCTCGATTGCGGCATTGTCGCTGGGCATGGCCGAGGGAGCTTACGATTGCGCGCTGAAGTATTCGAAACAGCGCCGTCAGTTTGGGAAGGCCATCAGTGATTTCCAGGCGATCCAGTGGAAACTCGCCGACATGGCGACCGAGATCGACGCCGCCATGTTGCTGACCATGCGGGCTGCCTCGATGAAGGATGCGGGAATGAAGACGACGCAGGAATCCTCGATGGCCAAACTTTATGCCAGCGAAGTTGCGGTGAAGTGCGCCAATGAAGGCGTGCAGATTCATGGTGGATATGGGTTCATCAAGGATTATCCGGCGGAGAAGTTTTATCGTGACGTGAAGCTCTGCACGATCGGCGAGGGAACCAGCGAGATTCAGCGGATGGTGATTGCGCGGCAGTTGCTGAGGGATTAAGCTGTCACGGATTCCGCTGGTCGAGAGCCCCCGAGTATGCTGATCATCCATGGTGCCTACCATTTCTGGCCGAAGCGGGTGGCATTTAGGAGCGATTACTGCCTTTCGTGCCGTGCCGTGGGTCGATCCATCGCGATTCGCACTTTCGATGTGGGGCATATTTTCTGGATTCCGATTCTTCCGGTTGGTCTCTGGAAACATTGGCGCTGCGTGAGATGTGGAGCGGAACCACACACTACTCCCGGAACCCGACGGTCGTTCAAGTGGGTCGGTTTGGTTCTGCTGGTCTTCTTCTCGGTGCTGGCCTGGGTTGAACCTGCAACTCCGCCGGACGAATGGGTCAACTGGCTGTTCCGCCTGGGTGGTCCGCTAGGCAGTGCACTTCTTCTACGTCACTTGGTGCGTTCCCCCACAGAATTGTCGTTACGCGAGGGGCTGAAGTCAGTTCCTCCCGCCGAGGAGACGATTTGTCCCTTCTGCAACTCGCCGCTGCTGGCTGGACCCCGATGGTCGTGCCCCGGGTGTGGTGTCCACCGGTACTAACCTGTTTCGCGGATGCTAACGCTGCTTTACACTGACAACTTGGATCCGGCACACCAGAAGCTGATCGAATCGGTGAGAGGTGGCGATGCGCGGTCGTTAGCGCGAGCGATCTCGACGATCGAGAACCACGCGACCGGCTGGTCTGAGTTGCTGAAAGCGTTGTTTCCGCACACCGGTAAAGCTCGAGTGCTTGGGTTGACGGGGCCTCCCGGAGCCGGAAAGAGCACGCTCGTCGACCAACTTGCCAAGCTTTATCGTAAGAAAGATCGTACCGTGGGGATCATCGCGGTCGATCCGACCAGTCCTTACACCGGCGGAGCGATTCTCGGCGACCGGATTCGCATGCAGGATCACTTTGCTGATCCGGGGATTTACATCCGCAGCATGGCGACACGCGGCTCGCTAGGCGGATTGGCTCGGACCACTGCCGACGTAGCGACGGTGCTCGATGCTGCGGGACGCGACATCATCCTTATTGAAACGGTGGGCGTTGGGCAGGATGAAGTCGATATCGTGCGACTGGCTGACATCACTGTCGTCATCCTTGTCCCCGGCATGGGCGACGATGTGCAGACGATCAAGGCCGGGATCATGGAAATCGCTGATATCTTTGTGATCAATAAAAGTGACCGCGACGGTGCCGAACGCGTCGAGCGGGAGATTCGGGCGCTGCAGTCCCTGGCGATGCGGAAAGACGGCTGGACTCCGCCCATCGTCCAAACTGTTGCAAGCGAGGGCAGGGGCGTTGCAGAACTGGCGGCCGCAATTGCGGAATATGAAAAGTTCCTGCAGAAGGAAAACCGCGCATTGAAAAAAAGCGTGGAGAACTGGCAGGAGCGTCTCATCACGATGCTGCGTGACGCGATGTTGGAGAAAGCGCGTACTCGCCTCGGCGATGGCCGCATTGCACGTCTGGCTGAGGAAGTGGCGGAACACAAGCGGGACCCTTATTCTTTGGTCGAGGAGATCGTGGGGAAGGCCGGAAGCGTGTAGCCCCAGACGCATTCGTCCGGGGACGGAAAAGGGAATGCGGGCGGACGAATGCGTCCGCCGCTACACAAGCAAATGTTCAGCATCGACCATCTCGGCATTGCGGTGAAGTCGCTGGCGTCAGCGAAAGCGATTTACGAGAAACTCGGGCTCAGCGTTTCTCCCGAGGAAACTGTCGAACAGGAGCAGGTGCGGCTGGTGATGGTTCCCGTGGGCGAGAGCCGTCTGGAATTGCTCGAAGCCACGTCGGAGAATTCAACGATTGCAAAATTTATCGCCAAGCGCGGCGAGGGACTGCATCATGTCTGCATGAAAGTTCCGGACCTGCGCGCTGCCGTCGACCGGTTAAAGAGAGATGGCGTCCGCCTGGTTTCTGACCAGATCAAGATTGGCGCGGGCGGGCATCCGTATGTATTTGTGCACCCGTCAAGCACCGGGGGAGTGCTGCTGGAGCTTGTTCAGGGCTAGAGATCAAACTGCAGATTCGCCGATCACGGATTATCCATCACCAATGCTTGTTTTAGTCACCGATACGTCGGGAAAGGACGGGTTTGTAGGATTGGTGCGGGCGGGAGATCAAGGGGCCAGCGTTGATGTAATCGACGAGATCGCACTGGCGGGAGGAACATTTTCCGCACAGCTGGTACCACAGGTCTCGGAATTACTCGAAAAACATAGACTCAGCAAGGGCTCGATCGATGCCTTTGTCGTGGTGTCGGGGCCCGGATCGTTTACCGGTCTGCGGGTCGGTCTGGCCGCCATCAAGGCGTTGGCGGAAATTCTGCAAAAGCCGATTGTTCCGGTGTCGTTGCTGGAAGTGCTGGCACTTACCAGTCTCATGATTGTGGCCGCCGAGGATGGATCCGAGCCTGCCCCGAACCACTACGCCGTCGCTCTCGACGCCGGACGGGGCGAGGCCTTTGTGGGCGAATACGAAGTCAGCGGAGAGGCGGAGAACTCGATCAAATCCGTCGGAGAATCACTGCTGAAGTTCGAGGACTTGATTAACCTGCTGGCTTCCGGGACCGCTCGCTGGATTGCCACACCCGATCAGACGGTTTTCGATGCTCTCAACCGAAATGTTCCTGAATTCCAAAAGCGCTTCATTCGGAGGAATCTGAGGCGTCCCCGAAGCCTGGAAGTCGCTTTGCGGGGTTGTCAGAAACTGAAGGCGGGCGAGACGGTTTTGCCCGAGCAACTGGACGCGAACTACATCCGGCGTTCCGGCGCAGAGATCTTCTCGAAACCAGCTACTGGCTCCTAGCTTCTAGCGCGAACATCCGAGAAAGGCATTGGACTACCTCATTCGCAGTGCGACAGCGCAGGACGTTGCTGCCATCACCCGCCTGGAGCGGGAATCGTCCACGGCCGCCCATTGGACGGAGCGGCAATACGAGAGTCGACTCGGCGACCCCTCGTTATCCGAAAGATTGATCCTGGTAGCTTGGCTGGAAACGAGCACCGCAATTCTCGGATTCCTGGTTGCCAGGCATGTATCGCGGGAGTGGGAGTTGGAGAACATTGTTGTAGTTTCGGAGGCGCACGGAAGGGGAATCGGCACCGCTCTTCTCGCCGAACTGCTCTCGCATGCCCATGCAGGCGACACGGTCTTTCTTGAAGTTCGGGAGTCGAATTCGGCCGCGCGTGGTCTTTACGCAAAACTGGGATTCGAAGAGAGTGGCAGGCGTCGAGCCTACTACTCGAATCCGCCAGAAGATGCTGTTTTGTATTGCAAAACCATGCAAAACAGGACCATATCACGTTGACACAGCACCAATTTTCGGCATTGATCCAAATGTTACGGCTGTGTTAACGTGACCTCATAATCTGAAGGTTTGGAGGTCTGCCTGGATGCTGACTTCGAGAGACCAACTCCTGACCAGTCACGATGAATTCCGCAGACTGGCTCAGGAGCATACGCAGTACGCGCAACGTCTCGAAACACTCACCCAAAAACGCTATCTCAGCGAAGACGAAAAACTGGAAGAAGTGCGGCTGAAAAAGCTGAAACTTCGCCTCAAGGATCAAATGGAGTCGATTGAGCGCGAGTATCGGCAGCAATACGGCGTTAACGTAGCATAGTCATTTTGGCCATATCATCCGGCGGTAACCCGCCGCCGGATTTCTGCATCTTCCACCCGGCGCGATGAAGCGCCTTTTTTTATTTATACTTACGAAGTCTGCCGGGTGCTTGCGTTCCTGCATCCGCAGATATAATTGATTGCAAGATCCCCCATGGTTCGTGATGGCTATTATTACGGGTTTGCTCTCATTGCAGCCGGCGTCCTGCTGGGCTGGCTGACCCGTCCGGTGTGGGCGGTCATTCCCCTGCTGCTGGCCTTCTTCTTTTTGTGGTTCTTCCGTGACCCGGAACGCGTGATTCCCACCGATGCGGGCGCGGTCGTGTCTCCTGCCGACGGCAAGGTCACCGACGTTTCGACGATGATGGTAGGCAATGAGAAACAGTTGCGACTCAGCATCTTCCTGAGCGTGTTTGATGTTCACGTCAACCGGGTTCCAATCAGCGGCGTGATTCGCGATATCCACTACCAACGCGGAAAATTTCTTGATGCGCGCAGCCCGGATTGTGCCGACCTGAACGAGCAGAACATTGTTACCGTGGAGGGCCAGGGGCAGAGAGTCGTCTTCAAACAGATTGCGGGATTACTGGCGCGGCGAATTGTTTTCGATCTCAAAGTGGGAGATCGTGTGGGACGCGGCCAGCGGATCGGACTGATCAAGTTTGGATCGCGTTGCGACGTGGTGCTCGAGGCGTCGGCGCGTCCCAATGTGAAAGTGGGAGATCGGGTGAAGGGTGGCGCCAGTGTGCTGGCCTACTTGCCCCAGCAGGGAACTCCCCTGGAAGCGGAGAGTGTTTCCGCCGAGGGGGCACGCTGATGGATCAGAATACCGGCAAGCCGCGGCGCCGGCTCAGCAAGGGTATGTACGTTCTGCCATCGCTGTTCACCACGGCAAACGTTGCGTTGGGTTACTACGCCATCCTTGAGGTGATGCATGCGACGGCCACAGAGTTCGGACATCTCGATAATGCGGCCAAGGCGATCGGTTTCGCGGTGCTCTTCGATGGTCTTGATGGTCGCATCGCCCGCATGACGGGAACAACCAGCGACTTCGGGAGGGAACTGGATTCGCTGGCTGACGTGATCACCTTCGGGGTTGCGCCCGCCATGCTGGCCTGGGCCTGGGGGTTTCATCTGATGCCCCCAGTCATGCTGACCCAGTGGCAGTGGCATGTTAAGCTCGCGCAGTTGGGCGCGATCGCCAGTTTTTTGTTCCTGATTGCCGGAGCCAGCCGGCTGGCGCGATTCAACATAAGCTCGAACCCGCAGCCCTCGAATCCAGGACGCCCCGGCAAGAAGTATTTCGTGGGTATGCCGATTCCTGCCGGAGCAGGTGTGATTGCCGCCGTGGTGCACTTCGAAGGCGGGGACCCCATCATCTCTCCGTACAAAGCAATTGTGTGGTTGGCCATGGTGACTACCGTGGGTTACCTCATGGTCAGCACCTGGCGCTTCTATAGCTTCAAGGACATCGATTTCCGCTCCCGCCATCCGTTTCGAGTTATTGTTTTTCTCGCAGCCTTGTTTGCGGGAATCTGGTTCTTCTCAAAGCCCGTGCTCTTTATCGTGGCATTGTTCTACATGATTTCGGGCGTTTTCTGGCGCTTGCAATGGATCTTCCGCCGCCGCTCAGGTCCGCCTCCACCCCCGTACAAGGAGGCCTCGCAGACTTCATGAGCGAGTCTCTCAAGCCTCTGCCCTCCTCGACTTCACTCACACGGGGTAAGCTCTACAGGGCCGCGATCGTGGGAGCTGCCGCCCTGAAAGGGAAGGAAATCGCCGAGCTCCTGAACGAGCGCAACTTTCCCGCGGCTGATGTCCGTTTGCTCGACGATGATGAGTCCCTCGGCCAACTGGAAGCCATGGGCGACGAGATCAGCTTTATCCAGCGCGTACGGGCGGAGCAGTTCGAGAACGTGGATTTCACGTTCTTTGCTTCGGACCAGGAGAGCACACGCCGCAGTTGGAAAGACGCCCGTGATGCCGGAAGTGCGATTATCGATTTGTCAGCCGTGTTGGAAGATCAGCCCGGAGCAACCGTGCGATCGCTGTGGATTGAGCGTGAGCGTGGACTAGTCGCTCCACCAGAACTTCAGCCTGGGCCGTGTGTGACCGCCCATCCCATCTCGATCGCCCTTGCGCTCTTGATGTTGCGCGCGCGAAAAGCCGCCTCCATCCAACGCGCGGTCGCCACCATTTTCGAGCCCGCCTCCGAGCATGGTCAGCGTGGCATGGACGAACTCCACCAACAGACTGTCAATCTGCTTTCGTTCCAGCCGCTGCCAAAGGACGTCTTTGACGCGCAGGTTGCATTCAATCTAATTGCCCGTTACGGACAGAGGTCTCAGCCTGCGCTCGAATCCATCGAGGCGCGCGTTCTCCGCCATTACCGCAAGGTCGCCGGTGCCGAGGTCCTGCAGCCCGCGCTTATGATGTTGCAAGCGCCGATTTTCCACGGCCACGCCCTGGCGCTTTTCCTGGAAATGGAAAGCGGGTGTGAACTCTCGGCGCTCACCCAAGCTCTTGCCGGGGATCACCTAATGATTTCTGAAACCGCCGAAGATTGGCCAAGCAATGTGAGTTCTGCGGGACAGACCGAAATTCAACTTGCTTTGAAACCCGATCCGGTGCAGCCCAATGGTGTCTGGCTGTGGGCGGCGGTTGACAATCTCCGCGTGTCGGCCTTGACGGCGGTCGAATGCGCCGAAAGCATGATGGCCACGCGCCCGACGGGGAAGATTCAGTGAGTCGAGTCCGCGTGCCGGCTCTTGCACTGTTGCTCCTCCTGTTCTCAGGATGTGGTTATCACACGGCCGGCCATGCAGCGCAGCTTCCCGAGAGTGTCAAGACGATCGCCATTCCGGCTTTCAAGAATGAGACGCTGACCTACCACATCGAGCAGATGTTAACTGCGTCGGTGGTTCGCGAATTTACAACGCGTACCCGCTATCGCATTCTCAATGACGCCGGCGCGGACGCGGACGCTACCCTGCAGGGTACCGTTCTTTCCACCGCGGCCGCTCCGCTCACCTACGATACAGCGACTGGGCGTGCCGCCAGCGTGCTGGTAGTCGTCAGCATGCGAGTGACACTCATAGACCGGAACGGAAAAGTGCTTTACCAGAATCCGGCGTACCTGTTCCGCGAGCAGTATGAGGTGTCTCAGGATCTCGCCAGTTTTTTTGAGGAAGACTCGCCTGCCTTCCGGAGGCTATCGCAAGATTTTGGCCGCACCCTGGTCTCGAACATCCTGGAGGGGTTCTGAGGTGAAACGGCACTGTTTGACCGCGGTTGTGCTGCTCGTGGTATTGACTGCCGGGTGCCATACGGGGTCCCGGCCGCCGCACGTGGGCAAAGCAGCCAAGGATTTCACAGTCCAGGACTCTGATCATGAGGTAAGCCTGAACCAGTTCCGCGGGCAGATTGTAATTGTGAATTTCTGGGCAACATGGTGTCCTCCATGTGCGCAAGAGCTTCCATCCCTCATGGACATGCAGGACCGCCTGCGATCACGAGGTGTCGTCGTGGTTGGTGTGAGCATCGATGTCGACGACGATGCGTATCACCGCTTCCTCAAGCAGCGCAATGTGAACTTTGTTACAGTGCGTGACCCCGAGCAGAAAGTCGCAGGAATGTATGGCACGTCGGTCTGGCCGGAGAGTTATATCATCGATCGACAAGGCGTGCTGCGCCGGAAAATTGTCGGCCCCATCAACTGGGATTCGCAAGAAGTGATGCTGTTCTTGAAAAATTTATAGGTGGGGAAAAACTGCCATCCGCCATCAGTTGGCGAAACTCGTCCCAGTGGTACGAGACCGGTTACTAGGCGAATGGCTGCCTCGATGCTAGATTCGAGAGTTGCCCGAGGAAAATAGAAGCCAGATTTACTGCGTTCCTCCGTATCCTCGGGAATGATTCTTCTTTGAATGCGCGCTTTTGCCCAAGCCGATCGTTTCGTCGCTGAACTCGAATCGCGCAAGATGCGGGCGGCGTATGTGTTCGTCGGCGACGAGGCCTTTTTCCGCAAGCGCTTTCGCGACGCCATTCTGGAGCACCTGGTTCCGGCGGACCTGCGCGATTTTGGCCAATTCGAGTTTGATCTCGCCGAGTCGGATCTTGCCGAGGTTCTGGACCGCGCTCGAACCCCATCGCTGATGGCCCCGTTCCAGGTTTTCTTTGTGCGCGGCGTGAAAAACCTGTTCGGACGCGGATCGAACGAAGAAAAACTGGCCGCGATTGAGGAATACTGCAAGAGTCCTAACCCCGATGCGCTGGTTGTTTTCATCGCCGACCATATCAGCATCCCCGCCGACGTCCGCCGGATGGAGATGCAGGACAAGGAACGCTACCAGCGCATCCGCGACACCCTGGGTCAATACTGCGGCATTGTTGAACTGGCGCGGGTGGAGGAAGGGGAAGCTGTCCGCTGGATCACAGACTATTGTTCCGGTCGCGAGGTGAAGATCGAAACCGATGGCGCTCGCGAGTTGGTTGATGCGTTGGGCGGCGACATGATGATGATCTCCAATGAACTGGAGAAACTGATTCTGTACGTCGGCGAAAAGAAGCGCATCACGCTAGGCGATGTAGAAACCATGGTGCTGGCGGCGAAGCAGCGATCGTTGTATGAACTGACAGACGCGATCTCGAGTAAGGAGCGGGTGCGCGCATTGGAGATCCTCGATGCGATTCTGGCTTCGGGTGAAGGCGAAGAGGCGGCCATCGGGCACATCTACATGCTCGCCAAAACCTTCCGCCAGATGCTTGTGATTCTCGAACGCAACGTGCGCGACCAGAGGATGCTGTGGGCTGCACTGTGGCAGGGATTCCGCGTTCCCCCCTTCGCCGCCGATGACATCATTAAACAGGCCCGCCGGTACAAGAATCGCCGCGAACTCACGCGGGCCATCCGCATGGTCGGGAAGGCAGATCTGGCGCTTCGCTCCAATCCGGTCAGCAAACGGATGGTTCTCGAGCGGCTGGTAATCGATCTGACCAGTGAACCCAAACTCGAAACTCCTGGCTGGATGCAGGAACAATTGCCGGTCTAAATTGCTAAATGCAGGAGCACGTTACACAGGCGTTCCTCCGCCGTATCGGCGGGGGTTTCGGCATTTGGTAATCTTCGCCGGATCGGGTAAGAAGTCGAAATAGCGGAGTCATCGTGGATATCAGATCGCTGCAGAGGCCATTGAAGGAGCAGTATCGCCGTGAACCCGCCAGTTCTCAAATCACGTTGACGGCAAAGGGAAGCGAGACGGCAACGCCATTATCGTGCTCGGTTGATATCGGGCGAGCGATCTACCAGGCGGAGGCGCACAAGGGGGTAGGCGGGACGGGCACCGCAGCGTGTTCTGGCGATCTTCTCCTCGGAGCACTGGCGGCGTGCGCGCAGCTTACGTGTCAGTTGGTTGCGACCGCCATGGGCATACCGACTCGTCGCATTGAGGTTACTGTGAGCGGCGATATGGACCTTCAGGGCACGCTCGGCCTTTCCAAAGACGTGCCTGTGGGCTTTCAGGCGATTCGGACCCGGTTTGATGTGGACGCTCCGGAAGCGACTCCGGATCAACTTCGTGCTCTACAGGAGAAGACTGAGCAATATTGTGTGGTGTTGCAGACGCTGCTGCATCCGCCCAAGACTGAATCGCAGTGGAATCCGTCGCTCCGAACTGACCGATAGCACGGTGAGGTGGCTCTTGCGGCAATCTCTCCCTCTATACTGCGTCGCCCTTTCAACGAGTCCGCATCTCTCATCCCTCGACAGATTGCTTTACTCTTTCTCGATTCAGACAGGTGACCTCATGAAAACCTCCGCCATCTTCCTCGCTTTTGTGATTTGTGTGTGTTCGCTTGCGTTTGGGCAGGCTCAACCCGTCGCACCGTCTTACAAAGACATTTCACTTCCGATGGAACGCCGCATTGACGACCTGATCTCCCAGATGACGCTCGACGAAAAAGTGTCGCAGTTGGGCCACACGTCAGCGGCGATTCCGCGCCTTGGCGTGCCGGCCTACAACTGGTGGAACGAGGGGCTGCATGGTGTGGCCCGCGCCGGATATGCTACCGTTTTTCCGCAGGCAATCGGGATGGCGGCCAGCTTTGATGATTCGCTGATGCACGATGTGGCCGACGTCATCAGCACAGAGTTTCGCGCGAAGTATTATGCGTCGCTGCATCCGGATGGCACGGCCGACTGGTACCGCGGCCTGACCGCGTGGTCTCCGAACATCAACATCTTTCGCGATCCGCGGTGGGGACGCGGCCAGGAGACCTACGGCGAAGATCCTTACCTGACCTCGAAGATCGGAGTCGCGTTCGTCAACGGGCTGCAGGGGAACGATGCGAAATATATCAAGGTGGTGGCGACGCCCAAACATTTTGCTGTGCACAGCGGTCCGGAGTCCACCCGGCACTTCGTGAATATCGAAGTTTCTCCGCACGATCTGCAGGACACCTATCTTCCGGCTTTTCGCGCCACGGTAACTGAGGGCAGAGCCGAATCTGTGATGTGCGCTTATAACCGCGTCGATGGTGCTCCCGCATGCGCCAGCAATATGTTGCTCAGGCAATATCTGCGCCAGGACTGGGGCTTTCGAGGATACGTTGTATCCGATTGCGGTGCCGCCGCCGATGTTTTTGGTGGACATCACTACCGGCCGAATGCGGAGGAGGGGGTAACCGCGGCGTTTACTGCCGGCATGGATGTGATATGCGGAGACTACCGCAACCACATGAGCACCGAACCTGAAGGAATTCTAGGGGCGGTCCGCAAGGGATTGCTTCCGGAATCGGTCATCGATCAGGCGCTGCGTCGCCTGTTTACCGCGCGTTTCCGCCTGGGCATGTTCGATCCGCCAGCGAGCGTTCCTTATGCGAAGATCTCGCTCGCCGAAAACGACACTGCAGCGCATCGACAACTCGCGCTTCGCATGGCGCAGGAATCGATTGTGCTGCTCAAGAACGAAAACGGTCTCCTCCCTCTGAAACAGCAGCCGAAGGCGATCGCCGTGATCGGACCGAATGCGACGAATCTGGACGCTCTCACCGGAAACTACAACGGAACTCCGTCGCATCCCGTGACGGTGCTGGACGGGATCCGCAAGCGTTTTTCGAAAGCGAAGGTCGTCTATCTCGAAGGAACGGGTCTTGTTGGGCCTGCGATGTCGCCGGTGCCGTCGGGTGCTGTTTGTCCAGATGAAACATGCAAGAAGCATGGCCTGGCAGCGGAGTACTTTTCGAACGAGACGCTGAACGGGACACCGGTTGCGAAGCGCATCGATCCAATGGTCGATCGGGTCGCTGACGTTACCAGCCACACGGAGTTTCCGGGCGCGTATTCTGCCCGCTGGACGGGATTTCTCGTACCCGCAGAATCCGGCGCGTACACCGTCGGATTCACAGGACAGGATGGATATCGCGTCTGGATCGATGGAAAGATTGTTGCTGAAGACTGGACGGATCACGAGCCGGCCACAACGATCACGGCCAAAGTTCCGCTGGAGGCCGATCACAAGTATGCCGTGAAGATTGAGTTTTACCAGTGCAGCCGTATCGGCGATGCGAGATTTGTCTGGAGTGCCCAGCCAGAACGGACAAGATGCCGTCGAAGCGGCGAAGACAGCCGATTTGGTTGTGATGGCCGCGGGACTCTCTCCTCGGATTGAAGGCGAGGAGATGAAAGTTCAGGCTGAAGGCTTTTCCGGTGGCGATCGCACCAAACTGGACCTGCCCACGGCACAGGAGGAGTTGCTTGAGAAAATCCAGGCCACCGGCAAACCGATTGTTCTCGTACTAATGAATGGAAGCGCACTCGCCGTGAATTGGGCCGACGAGCATGTTCCGGCCATCGTGGAAGCGTGGTATCCGGGCGAGGAGGGCGGAACTGCTGTCGCTGGACTGATCGCTGGCGACTTTAATCCCGCTGGACGTTTGCCCGTGACTTTTTACAAGTCCGTCGACCAGCTTCCCGCATTCGACGATTACTCGATGAGCAAACGTACCTACCGCTATTTTGATGGAGAACCTCTTTATCCGTTTGGATACGGACTAAGTTTCACGCGCTTCGAGTATGCGAACGCACGCGCCGAAAAGGGAGGCGCACCTAACTCAGTCACGCTTTCGGCTGAAGTCAAGAATGCGGGTTCCAGAGCTGGAGACGAAGTCGTGCAGGTTTACGTGACTCATCCGGGCTTAGCTGGCGCGCCGTTGCGTGCCTTGAAAGGATTCAAGCGAATCCACCTGGAGGCCGGACAGAATCAGACTGTCCAGTTCGTCCTGAACGACCGTGATCTGACTACCGTGGATGAATCGGGTCAACGCCGCATCGTTCCTGGAGAAGTGCAAGTCTGGATCGGCGGTGGTCAGCCAAACAGCCGGGGGAAAATTGCCGGGATTGCGGCGCACTTCACACTGGATACGGCTGCGACCCTCCCGGATTGAAGCTATTACCGCGCGACTATTCCGGCGGCAATTGTGCGATGCTCGACGTTTCCTCGTATCTCGCCCGTATCGGCTACTCGGCGGGGACTCAGCCCACGGGCGAGACTCTCTGCGTGCTTCATCGTCTCCACATGATGTCGGTCCCTTTCGAGAATCTCGACATTTCCCTCGGTCGCGAAATTGTGGCGGAAGAGGGCGCGATTTTAAAAAAGGTCATCGGTCTTCGGAGGGGCGGGTTCTGCTACGAATTGAATGGCGCATTCGCCGCCTTGCTCCGGTCCCTCGGATTTCAGGTGACTCTCCTGTCGGCTCGCGTTGCACGAGTGAACGGCGGCGAGGGGCCGGAATTCGACCATCTGACTCTGCGCGTCGATCTCGACGAACCATGGCTGGCCGACGTCGGCTTCGGTGAGTCCTTTCTGGAGCCTCTTCGGCTCAAACTGGGAATAGAGCAGTTGGACCCGGTGGGCCGTTTCCATCTTGTGCAGGACGGCGGCCGCTGGCAGATGCAGAAGTCGGAGCCCGATGGCGGCTGGAAACCACAGTACTCCTTTTCTCTCCAGCCGCGTCGTCTCGAAGAGTTTGCCGGCATGTGTCTCTATCACCAGACTTCTCCCGATTCGTCCTTCACCCAAAAGCGCATCTGCAGCCGCGCAACTCCCGACGGCCGCATCACGCTGTCAGAGATGAAGCTGATCGTGACCCATAACGGGCAGCGCGTAGAAAGAATGCTGGCCTCAGAAGGAGAATGGCTGAAAACTCTGGAAGAACAGTTTCGGTGTCCGTCTCTCGAAGCGCGCAGAACTCAGACCGGCAGATTGATCATCTTCGCGATTTTCGGCCAACGTGGGCTCTTTCTCAGCCCTTTGGAGACGACATAGCGGAGATAGAGAATCATGGACGAGTCACGCTCATCGATCGCCTTTTCCGCCCAGTCGGCTCCCTGATCGACCTCGCCGCAAAGCAGGTGGAAGAGCGCATGGGCGCGGGAATCGCCAGGGGTCTCGCCCGAGCCAAGCGCCTTCACGAGGGACTGAGATTCGGCTTCTTCTCCATTACGGCGGGTGAGCCCAGCGAGCACGCCAATGGTGTCGGGGGACCACGGTCCAACCGCATAGGCACGGCGCGCGATCTTCAACGCCTGCGGCAGGTCGCCCTTGTCGGCGTAGATCATCGCCATCGATACCAGCGCGATCACCTGGTTTTCGTCCAACTCCACTACCTTCTTCAATTGCGCAAGGGCTTCATCGTCGCGGCCCGCGGCCTGCAGATAGGCATGCAGATTCATGTGGGGCCAAACTTCGAGCGGGTCTTCTTCAATCGCGCGCTGCGCGAGCGGGATCGCCTGTTCTACATTGCCCCGCAAGAACTGAAACCAGCCATAGAGCGGCTTCAGGAGGGCAGTCCCCGCTTGTTTCGCCAGGGGAAAATCAAAGTGCTGCTCGGCCGCCCGCCAATCCCTGTCATACACTGCCGCCAAGTAACCCAAAAACGCATGAGCGTCCGGCAGGGTAGGATCAATCTGCAATGCCCGTTGGGCTTCCGTTCGTGCGGCCACCACGCATTCTTGCGCCGTGTGCCGGCTGAAGAGCGTCAGCATGAACCAATAGAATCCCAATCCAACGTGAGCCATAGCAAAACCAGGATCGAGTTCGCCGGCTTGCTCGAAGTATCGCCGCGCCTGTTCGAGTGATTCCGGGGTAACTTTTGCCTGGAGATACCTGGCCTTCAGATACGCCTCGTACGCCTCAAGCTTCGGCGTATAGCGTTGTGGAGCATCTTCGCGGGAGAGCTTGACCCGCAGAGCCTTGGCGATCGCGGAGGAGATCTCGTCCTGGACGGCAAAAATGTCGCTCAGTTCGCGGTCGTAACGTTCTGACCATAGATGAGATCCGTCAGTAGCGTTGATTAGCTGAGCCGTGACGCGAATGCGGCTTCCCGAACGGCGCACGCTGCCTTCCAGAACCGTACTTACGCCGAGTGTTTCAGCAATGCCGCGGATGTCTTGCTCCTTGCCGCGGAAGGCGAATGCCGAGGTGCGCGCGATCACTTTCAATCCGGGCACCTGGGCCAACAGGTTGATGATCTCTTCGGCGAGGCCGTCGCTGAAGTAATCCTGCCCCTTGTCATCGCTCATGTTGGCGAAGGGCAGCACGGCGATGGATGCGGCGGCGGTCGGTATGCCGGTGGAGACTGGTTTCTGGTTGTCTGGAATTTGCAGTCCCGCTTTGCGCAAGCCGTCGATGATTTGTTCAATCAATTCGGGAGAGTACCATTTTGCGTACTCCTGGCGCACCACTGCGGCGAAATCAGGACGCAGCGCGAGCAGATCCTGCACGGCCTTCCGCGCCTCGTCCCACCGTCCAAGTTGACCCAGAGCTGCAGCCCGCAGTGCCTGGACTTGAAAGTAGTTCGGCATGTTGATGCGAGCCGCCGCCTCGAGCACTTCTGTGTATTTTCCCTGGCGATATCCGTTGCAAGCTCTGGCGAAATAAAAATACCCCGGACAGTTGGGGTTCAGCTTCATTGCGGACTCGACCATCTCGCAGCCGCGGTCCCACTCACCCGATGCAGCAATCAGCAATCCGAGGTAGGCCTTCACGGAGGCATCCAGCGGATTCAGCTTGAGCGCTCTTTCGGACTCGACGCCAAACGGGATCATTTCTTTGCGAAAGAAGTAAACGGTCGCGAGGGCATAATGCCCAAGGGCATGAGTAGGGGCGAGCTCCACGGCATGCTGTGCCGCGGCGAGAGCACGGTCAAGCGGATCGAGGCCAGCGTTGAAGCCCTGCGCGAACTCACCGCGATAGATCATGGACAACATCGCCCAGGTATCGGCATGATCCGGTGCCTCACGCACGGAGCGCTCGAGTATGTTTCGAACCGCCGCATGTTCCTCGGGTGTAATCCGTGCGAAGTAGGTGAACGTGCGGAGCACCGCCTCGTGCGGGGTCAATGTTTCGTCTCTCTTGCTGCGTAACACCTCGCTCATACTGCGTGGAAGGACGCCGTATTGGTCGGCGACGCTCGCGACCATGCGGGGAACCAGATCATCCTGAACTTCGAAGAGAGATTCGGGATGGAAGTTGCGCTCATACGTCTCTGCCCAGAGGTGCGCGCCGGAGACCGCGTCCGCGAGTTGCACGGCGAGTCGTAACTTGCTCCCAGCCTGCCGCAGGCTTCCTTCCATTACGTAGCGTGCGCCGAGTTCCTTGCCGATGGTGCGGACGTCTCCCGATTCGCTCGAATACTTTGCGGTCGATCCGCGTGCGATTACGCGCAGGTAGGAGAATCGCGACAGCCCGGTGATGATGTCCTCGGTCAGGCCATCGGCTAAGGAGTGCAGGGCTTCGTCGCTGCCCTTATATCGAAATGGCAGGACCGCGACCCAGAAGCCTTCCTCGGTTCGGGTTTCGCCGGAAGCCGTCTTCGCGGGGAAAATGCTGAGCGAGCTTGTGACCCTGCCGCTGTCGCTGTTCTCGGGACTCGACTCCAGGCCGGCCTTTCGCAGATCGGCGAGCATCCGCTCAATCAAGTCGGGTTGCCACCATTTCGCGAGCTCTGCGCGCGCGGCCGTGCGGAACGCCGGGCGCAGCGCCAGCAAATCACGCAGGGCGATGCGCGCCTGCTCCACCTGGCCGACATGACTATGGACCACGGTAAGCATCAACTGCGCGGTCCAGAGTTGGGGCATGTTGACTCGCAGCACATACTCCAGAGCGCGTTGGCCGTCGCCCTGGCCGTAGGCGTCGTAGACCAGCGTGAGCCAATACCAGCCAGGATGGTTGGGATTGAGCTGGATGGCACGTTCTGTGAGGGCAACGCCGCGTTTCCAGTCGCCGGAACATGCAAAATGCTGGCCCAGGAATGCGGTCGTGTATCCCTCCATGTGGTTGAGTGCCAGAGCGCGCTCCGCGGCGGCGCGGAAGGCTCCGAATTCACGGCGGAAGAAGAAGGCTGAAGCCAGCGAGGCCTGTGCCAGCTGATTGGATGGTTCCAGGCCCACCGCACGGCGTGCAGCCGCCAGGCAGCGATCCATGGCATCTGGCCGTGGGTGGTACTCGTGGGTATATTCGGCGCGGTATAACCACGAAAGCATCGCCCACAAATCAGCTCTATCCGGCGCCTGCTTCACGGCATGCTCCAAAGCCGTTCGTCCCGCAAGATGTTCCTCGGCGCTGACATGCTGGTGGAATCCAAAGCTGCGCAACAGAGCCTCATACGGCGTAAGCGATTCCGGATCACGACCGCGGAGCGACTCGGTCATGCTATGCGGCAGAATTCCCTGTGTATCGCCGACGGTCGCGACGATGCGGGGAACGACATCGTCCAGCAGATCCAGCGTTGACTCTGCTGTGAAAGCCCGGTCGTAGGTTTCCGCCCAAAGCCCTGCACCGGTGTTGGCATCCACCAACTGCACCGCAATGCGGACTTTCGTTCCCGCCTGGCGAACGCTGCCTTCCATGACATATCGCGCCCCGAGGTCTTTCGCCGCCGCGCGCACATCCAGTGCCTGTTGCGAGTAGCGGGCTGTGGAGCTGCGAGCGATCACCCGCAGGTAGGAAAACCTTGATAGGCCAGTGACAATGTCGTCCGTAAGCCCCTCGGCCAGTGCGATGGCGTCGGCGTTGTTGCCGCTGCACTTGAACGGCAGGACCGCTACCCAGAAGCCTTCGTCTGCTCGCGCTGAGCCGGAATCGGGTACGGCCGAGCTACGAGACGAGGTGGAAACGGGAGTTGGGCGCGTGGCGAGACGTGACAGATCGCGGAACTCATTGCTCACATCGCGCGCGGTCTGTACACGGTAGCGAGGATCTTTTTCCAGGCACCGGCGAATCACCCGCGCAAGATCGGCGGGCAATTCGGAGCGCACATCGGTCACCAGCGGAGGAGTATCGCGCAGGATGGCCGAGACCAGTTCGGCAGAGGAGCTTCCCGCGAAGGGCCTCTGCCCGGTCGACAACTCATGCAGCACCACACCCAGAGAGAAGATATCCGTGCGGTGGTCCAGGGAGCGTCCAGCAACTTGTTCCGGAGACATGTAAGCGGGTGTCCCCATAACGATTCCAGCCTGCGTATGTCCGGCGGAAGTCAGCGTCGCGCTGTCGGAAGATTCGGCGCTCACATCTTTTGCTAAGCCAAAGTCGAGGATCTTCACCCGGCCCTCGTTCGTGATCATCACATTGGCCGGCTTTAGATCGCGATGGACGATTCCTTTCTCGTGAGCAGCGGCCAATGCTTCGGCAAGCGCGCTGGCGATCTCGATGATTTGCTCGACCGGCAACCCTCCAGAGGCGATCCGCCGGTCCAGCGAAACGCCTTCCACGAGTTCCATGGTGAGGAAATGGATGCCGTCGTGCTCTTCGACCGAATAGAGGGTAACGACGTTTGGATGATTCAGCGCCGCGACAGCGCGGGCCTCGCGACGAAACCGTGCCAGCCGCTCGGGATCCTGCGCCATCTCGGCGGGCAGCACCTTGAGCGCCACGTCGCGCCCTAGCTTGGTGTCGGTGGCACGATACACCTCGCCCATGCCACCCGCGCCCAGCGGCGATCGGATTTCGTACGTCCCCAGCTTGCTGCCGGACGCCAGCCCCATGAGGTCGTAATTATAGTCGGAATAAGATCTTCAGAATGAGGGGACTTCGACAAGAATCTCAGGTGTGACTTACCTTTTCTCTCTTGCGGGAGAATAACCGTTCCAGAGGTACTCCAGCGCTTCCGGAAGAGTCTGCCGAAGTACGGCGCGGTCCACATGGATGGCGTTTCGGGCGAAGACGAACTGGTAATGATAGTCCTTGGTTGCGAACACCTTGGCCATGTTCTCGTTGGCCAGAACCCAGTCGTGCATGTTGTCGCGCATGACGTTCGGGTTGAACAGATCGCGGTCGCCGACCTCCATCCAGATGCGAATCGGCTTGGCCGGGGAGTTCGGTATGAGATGCTCGTGAAATTCCCAGGCACCGTGAGGTGTCTCGAGCGAGTGAGGCCACTGCTGGTTGACGAATGTGCCTGAGTAAGCGAGCACTCGGTGGTACCACTCAGGGTGATACCAGGCCATGCTGAATGCGCAGGCGCCTCCTGAGCTATAACCCATCGCCGCCCTGCCGTCTGGATCCTTCGTTAGTTTCACGTGAGCTTTGCCCTCAACCAGGGGCAGAACTTCATTCTCCACAAATTCCGCGTAGGTGCCCGACATCGTGTCGTACTCCAAGCCGCGCTCGCTGCCTTGCGCGTCGCCTCCACCGTTACCGATTGAGATGGCAACCATCGGTGGAACTTTATGATTGGCAATTAGCGCGTCGAGGGCTGCAAAGAGCAAGCGGTCGGGACCGTCGGCTCCCACAATAAATGGGGCAGCGGTGCCGGCAACGTATTCCTTAGAAACGTAAACGGCGACCTTGCGGGTGTACGGAGCGGGATGGCTGGAGCTAACGATGAGCTTTGTGGCATCGCGAGGGTCAGGTATTCCAAATGTGTTAGCGTCGCGAGCGATACCGGGAAAGATCTTGCTGTCAGATGAGTTCATCGTGAACTCAACGATCGTTCCCTGCAATGCCGTGTCCTGTGCTGCCAATTCGGGAGCGGGTGCGTGCGTGGGGCCAATAATGAAGTCTCCGTCGGCGTTCGACGATGGGACCGAGCCGTCGGGCAACTCCTTGGCGATCACGTAACCGGGAGAGTGAGGGTCGCGCGTCGGCGGTTCTGGCCGTTGGGCGAATGCCGGGTTCGACAGGAGAACCGCACAACCCAGGGTGACGGCGAGATTCGATAGCGACAGGATCATGCTGCGTTTGTTCGAAGGCATCAGCGGGTTTTTCTCCAACCGCGGATTACCCCAGCATTGCCGCCATCGGGACGGGGCTGTATTCCCGGCCAATCACCACGATGCCGGACTCCGTGACGTGCCATCCCCGCGAACGGTCGGCCTCGAGATCGTACCCTACCTCGGTATCGGCGGGGATACGCACGTTCTTATCGAGAATGGCCCGCTGCAACTTGGCTCGGCGGCCGATGTCGCAGTTGTCCATGATGACGCAGCCTTCCACTTGAGCGCCGGTGTTGACGCGAACGCTGCGTCCAAGAACGGATTTGCGCACCAGGCCGCCGGACAGGATGCAGCCGCCGGACACGATGCTGTCGATCGCTTCGCCGCGGCGTCCGTCCTCATCGAACACGAATTTTGCGGGGGGATCAGGATAGCTCGTACTTCTCACCGGCCACTCGCGGTTGTAGAGATTGAGCTCGGGCTTCACGTGGTTCAAGTCCATATTGGCTTCGTAATAGGCGTCGATGGTTCCGACATCGCGCCAGTAGGGAAACGAATCGCCTGAATCGCCGGGAATGCGGTTGGTCTCGAAGTTGTAGGCGTACATCGGGTCTTTGCCTGCGAGTTTGGGCAGGATGTCCATGCCAAAGTCATGTCGGCTCTTGGGATCTTTGGCATCCTTGGTCAGCAGATCCAGGAGAGTCGGCGTGGAAAAAATGTAATTGCCCATCGAGGCGTAAACACGGCTCGGATCTCCCGGCATGGTCGGCGCATCGGCTTTCTTTTCATGAAAACCCATGATGCGGCCATCCTCGGCAGCCTCGATCACGCCGAACTCGATCGCCTGTTGACGGGGAACCGGAATGGCTGCGACGGTCACCTCCGCCTGCTTCGCCATGTGATAGTCGATCATGCTGCCGATGTTCATGCGGTAAATATGATCGCCGCCGAAAATCGCTACCAGATGCGGATCGGACTGATCCACCAGATTGATGTTCTGATAAATCGCGTCGGCGGTTCCCTGATACCACGACTCGCTTTCGGAGCGCATCTGCGCCGGGACGTTCGTGATGAAGTTGCTCTTCAGCATCCCGCCGAACTGCCATCCCTCGCTGAGATGTTGCAGCAGCGATTGGCTGCGGAACTGCGTGAGTACGTAAATCGAATAGATCCCGGAATTCACAAAATTACTGAGGACAAAGTCGATGATCCGGTATTTTCCGCCGAAGGGAACTGCCGGTTTTGCGCGCTCGCGGGTGAGAGGATAAAGCCGCGTTCCTTTTCCGCCCGCCAGCACGATTCCCAGCACTCGAAGACGTGCACTGCCTTGCACTCCGACTGCAGCTTGTTCCGCAACCTCGTTCTTGGCCAAGCGGTCCTCCCAAACAAGTCCGGCAAGATGTTACCAAAACTGCTTGGAAGCTTCTGCAAAAGAAAAGCGCCCTAGGAAAAGTCTCAGATTCCCGAGAAAATCCTTTCGACGGTACACATATCTGGAAGGAGAAGAACGAGCGGAAGAAAAAAGGCAGGCTTTGAAAGCCTGCCCGCTTTGCGCGTTAGCGCGGAAAGATCCGAAAGTAGTTACTTTATCGCTGCGACGCGAGCACCGAGCCGGGACTTGTAGCGGGAAGCGGTGTTCTCGTGCAGCGTGCCCTTTTGGATGGCTTTGTCGAGAGCGGAAACAGTTTTGCGATACGCCTGGTCAGCGGCGGCTTTGTCGCCCTTGGCGATAGTCTCGCGCAGGTCACGCAACTGCGTGCGCAGGGAAGAGGTATTCGCGCGATTGCGCACTGTACGGCGTTCGGTCTGGCGGGCGCGCTTCTGCGCCGAAAGATGATTTGCCATGTGTGATTCGTTACCTTCGTGCCTTCAGAGAAATATTCGGGGTGGGTCCGAATTACTTATTATAGGGGAGCAACTCGCAGCTGGTCAATCAGATGGCCGTACTTCAGAAACAGGACGCGCTGCAACGCCTCAAGGTGCTGATCGATTCCTTCACGCCGATCGTCGTGATCGAAACCGTCGAGGAAGTGCGCGCCGCCTGCTTTCCCTGGATCTGGTGGCTTTCGAGTGGAGGGTGGCACCCGCCGCAAGCCAAGCGATGGCCTAGCTGATGCTCCCATTGACTGTCCTCTGAGTCCCGGGGTAGGCTCTTCTTAATGGTAGTGAACTGCCCTCTGGGCACGCGCAGTTCGACTGATCCCGTCTCCAAGCAAAATCCTGCCTTGTCGAAAAGCAGGTACTGGTGTGCACCGCTTTCGCCGGATTCCGAGTTCAGCTCGGATCTTGCGTACCAGCCCGCGGACTCGCGCCAACGTAAAGCACAAGCATGAAGAAGAGCATCGGGGTGAGTCCCAACATCGAGACGCTGTTCGGCACCCGGGACGAGAATGTGCGGCTCCTGGAAGACGGCCTGAAAGTCACTATCAACCTGCGTTCGAATTCCATTGAACTGGAAGGCGCGGCGCGCGATGTGGCTCGCGCCGAACAGGTCTTTGCCGACTACGAAAGCCTGCAGCGTTCCGGCTATACATTCAGCAATGGCGACCTGAACAGCATGCTGCGTGTGCTGACCTCGGACCCGAACTCGACTTTGCGTGGCCTGGCGGATGCCGGCAAGCAGCGCTCGTTCGGACGGCGCACGGTACAGCCGAAGAGCAGCAATCAGCGCCGCTATCTGGAAGCCATCGAGAAGCACGACATGGTCTTCGGCGTCGGCCCGGCTGGGACCGGGAAGACCTATCTCGCTGTTGCCATGGCGATTTCCGCTCTCCTGGTCAAGCGCGTGAACCGGATCATTCTCGCGCGGCCTGCGGTTGAAGCCGGAGAGCGCCTGGGATTTCTGCCGGGTACTTTGCAGGACAAGATCGATCCCTACCTCCGGCCGTTATACGACGCGTTGTACGACATGCTGGAGCCGGAAAAGGTCGATCGCTATCTGGAAAAGAACGTAATCGAGATCGCTCCCATCGCGTTCATGCGAGGCCGCACGCTCAACGATTCATTCGTCATTCTTGACGAGGCCCAGAACACGACCTCGGAACAGATGAAGATGTTCGTCACCCGGCTGGGATTCAATTCGAAGGCCGTGATCACCGGTGACGTGACCCAGATCGATCTGCCGAACGCGCGCCGCAGCGGGTTGCTTGAAGCAATCGATGTTCTCAAGCATGTGGATGGACTTGCGTTCGTGCATTTCGATGAGGGCGACGTGGTGCGGCATCACCTGGTGCAGCGCATCGTTCGTGCCTACGACGAGCACAAGACCCGAGTTGCGGAACAGCAGATGTTGCTGCTGGCGGAACCAAGGAATGTCGAGGCAGGGGCTCCCGACAAGGCAACGAACTCTCCGGACCAAGGTTCGTCTCCAGAAACCAGGCAGTAGTGCACCACCAGATTTGGGGAGGGCTGCGGTTGACAGCCCTCCTGTTTGCTTCAGAGCAACGAGATTCCTTCTTTGATCATTCTGAAAAAGAAGATAGCGGGATTAAGCGCGGCCGCTCTCGAGCGATTCGTGCTGCGAGCGCGCCGGGTAGTAAACCTGCGGGGCCGGGTGAACGTCCTGCTGACCGGCAGCGCAGAAATGCGGGCGCTGAATCTTCAATTTCGAAAGAAAGACAAAGCTACCGACGTGCTTTCTTTTCCTGCGGATGCAAACCGAAGACAGCAATTCGCCGGAGAAATCGCAATTTCTGCTGACATCGCTCGTAAGAATGCTGCCAGTTTCCGTCACCCCGCCGCCGTGGAAGTGAAGATCCTGGCGCTTCATGGGATTCTGCATCTGGCGGGCTTCGATCATGAGCGCGATAATGGACGAATGGCGCGCACGGAAGCGGTATTACGCCGAAGATTTGGTCTCCCGTCATCCCTGACCGAACGCGGCGCGTCGAAGGCGCGACAACCAGCCATTCGCCGGGGCTCGGCGCGTTCGAGGAGAACGCGGAGGACCGTATGATCCTCTCCGTTGTCGCAGCGCTGGCCATCTTGGTCGGACTGCTGACCCTGGTTTCTTACGTGGATCGTGTGTACCAGGAAGCGGGCAAGTTCCTCTCCCGAGATTTTCAGGACAACATCGACACATTCGAGCAAAAGATCGAACCCGCGCTCCGGATTGCGCGTCCTCGCGCCGCTCTCTCGATGGCGGTTCTCACGCAGCTGACGACCGCTGCCATCGCGGTGTTGATCGGCTTCCTGATTTTTCGCGATCCGGACTGGAGCATCTACGAGATTCTGCAGGCCACAGTAAGCCTCCTGCTGATTGTGATCGTGTGCAATCGTTTCCTGCCGTTTTTGTTCTTCTCACGCACGAAAGGAGAATGGCTGATTCACTGGGTTTTTCTGCTGCGGAGCTTGATTTACCTGGTGATGCCGGTGACGCTGGCGCTCGGTTTTCTGCAGTCCGTTGCCACTCTGACGCGCGAAAACACGGCGGAACAGCCCGAAACTGCGGCCGAAGCCGTAGATGCTCTGATCGAGGCCGGCCAGGAAGAAGGCATCATTCAGGAGGGAGATCGCGACCTCATCCAGTCCGTGGTGGAGTTCAGCGGTAAGACAGTTCGCGAGGCGATGAAGCCGCGTCCGGTGATGTTTGCCGTCCCCACGAGCACAACCGTGGAGCAATTCATCGAGATGCTCCGCGTGAAGCATTACTCGCGAGTGCCGGTATACGAGGGCAGCATCCACAATATCAAGGGAATCGTCTACACCGCGGACGTGCTGCAGGTCCCCGATAGCGAAGCGCACGTACGCACGCTCGACAGCATCATGCGTCGGGATGTGTATTTCGTACCGGAAAGCAAACTGGGCAGCGACTTGCTGCGTGAAATGCAGAAGCAGAACATCCGCCTGGCAATTGTGGTCGACGAGTACGGTGGCGTCGCCGGCCTGGTCACGATCGAGGATCTCGTGGAGGAAATTGTGGGAGAGATCCGCGATGAGCGCGACAAGCCTGAGATTGTGCGCGACGGCGAGCGCGCTTTCATCGTCTCCGGCGGGATGGACGTGGACCGGCTGAACGAACTGTTCGGCATGAAGCCGGAAGGGAAGGAATCTGCTACGATTGCCGGCCTGGTCAGCGAACTCGCGGGACGGATTCCACGCAAAGGGGAAGCGGTGGAGGATGACGGACTACGATTCGAGGTCTTGGAATCCACCGACCGCAAAGTGGAGCGCGTGCGCGTAACAACGGTACAGCCGAGGCAGTTGAAATTGATATAGAAGCTTCGAGCCTGAGAGCTGCGCGCGGGTCCATTTTTCGATAGAAATATCTCCATGAACCGCCGCAGATAGCAAAAATCGAGGCTTCATGATGCAAAACCGAGTAGGCTCATAGCTCAAGGCTCGCAGCTCTTATGCCATTCCGCTCCGGATTCGTCTGCATCCTTGGCCGGCCCAATGCCGGCAAATCTACTTTGCTTAACGCTCTCGTGGGCGAGAAACTGGCCATCATTTCGCCCAAGCCGCAGACCACCCGTAACCGCATTCAAGGAGTGGTGCATGTTCCGAAGCGCAAGGGAAAAGACGGCGCTCAGATCGTGCTCATCGACACGCCGGGAGTTCACAAGCCGGACAGTTCCCTTGGTCGCAAGATGATGGTCGAGGTGCGGGAGGCGCTTGAGGGCTGCGATCTGGTGCTGGTCATCATCGACGTAACGCACAAGCTCGACCCGCGTGATCAGTTTGCGCTCGACTTGCTCAAGCAGTCGAAGACGAAGGCATTTCTTATCTTGAACAAGGTCGATTTAATCCACGAGAAGTCGAAACTGCTGCCACTGATCGAGGAGTATCGCCGGCTCTACGACTTCGCCGAAGTGGTGCCGATTTCGGCCCTGAAACGCAACGGGCTGGACGCCCTCCTGAAGGCGATCCTTGCCGCACTTCCCGCCGGCCCCGCATATTTCCCGGAAGATGAAATCACCGATCAACCGGCTCGTTTCATGGCGGCGGAGATCATCCGTGAGCAGGTGCTGCTGAACACAAGTGAAGAGATACCCTACGCGACCACCGTTATCGTCGACGGCTTCGAAGAAGGCAAACGCCTCACGAAGATTGCCGCGACGATCTATTGCGAGCGCGACGGGCAAAAGGGAATTCTCGTTGGTAAAGGCGGGCGGATGCTGAAGAAGATGGGCACCTCTGCACGCCTGCAGATGGAGCGCATGCTGGGAACGAAAGTCTTCCTTGAACTCTACGTGAAGGCCGAGCCGGGCTGGCGTGATTCCCGCCGGTTTGTGGAAGAACTCGACTGGCGGCGACAGTTGGAGCAGCGGATGCTGCAACAGCAGCCGCACGGAACCGAATCCGGCTACGATAACGATTAGGCATGGATATGGTGCGACCACGATCGGGCGGCCTGTTGCCGATCTTGGCTGGTTCCCGCTAGAATCAAAAAAGCCGCACACTCGGGGCAGGTGGGGACGAAAGAGCCGAAAACATGCCAGCTGGGGATTCTACCGAGCAACACTTCCCGGAGTACGACTTTGATCCAGAGAAACTGAACCTGCGGGTGAGCGTCAAGCTCGCCGCCGACCGTAAGGCCGTCGACCAGGTCGTGGAGCAGGTCATGCAAGCCGTCCGCGAGATGAAATGCGTGAACGGCAAGGAAGACGCCATTGAACTCGCACTGGCCGAGGCTCTCGCCAATGCCGTAGTTCACGGCGCTAAAGAAGACCCAAGCAAAGTGGTGGAATGCCTCGTGGCTTGCGATGAGCAGCGCGGCATCCTCATCATCGTCCGCGATCCCGGCGAGGGATTCGACCCCAAAGCGATTCCTAGTTGCACCCTCGGCGAGAACCTATACTCCAATCATGGCCGCGGAATTTTCCTGATCAACCAGTTGATGGACGAAGTGAAGTTTCGCAAGAACGGGACTGAAATTCACATGGTGAAACGAACCGTCTAGCGGCGATCCAGCGCGAGCATGTCCGCAAAACGGGGGAACGCGAGATAGATGCGA
>Ga0209698_10001472_pt1 | contig 27072 bp, 23 predicted proteins | sample LitLauG_LLR_2012_FD_187203 | JGI IMG/M metagenome (GOLD analysis project Ga0209698, IMG submission 187203) | Freshwater sediment microbial communities from Pennsylvania, USA - Little Laurel Run_MetaG_LLR_2012 (SPAdes) (version 2) | ecosystem: Environmental > Aquatic > Freshwater > Creek >... | reverse complement strand
TGATAATATTGTTGAGTCGCGCATCCTCGTGCTCGATCGGTCAATAGCCGAAGAACTGTGGGCGGATCAATCTCGCGCTTTGGCGAGGATAGCCGGCAGCACCTGCCCGGCCTATCTCGCCGAGATCAAACAAGGCATCGCGTTTCGGGACGTCTTCGTTCTGCAGGGCGGAGAGCCGGTGCTCGACGTCATGGTCGACCGGTCGGCATGCTGAGCGACACATGATTGCACCCGCTCGGATTACTGCTGCGTCCACACTCCGAGCGGTTGCGATCGCCCGCGGATTTTGACGTCCAGCCGGCGGCCCCCGCCCCATTCCCTGCCCGTCCGTGAGGGATCAGCGGCGACGCTAAGCGCTTCGCTGACAACGACACCGCAATTCTGCTGTTTCGCGACCTCCATCAGCCTGGCGGCAACATTTACCGTGTCGCCCGTGGCCGCAATGTGCTGGTGGTGTACGGGCCCAAGCCGAGAAAGGACAACTGGGCCATAGTGGGCGCCGATCCGCACTCGCATCCCGCTGGCAGGCTGGTTGGGGACGCCAGCAAGCCACGCCGCTGTCGAAAATTGGACCCCCTTCACCGCGTCGAGCGTCCGTGCGGCATCGTCCGCGCGCGCCTCCGGCAGACCGAAGACGACCATCGCGCCGTCACCCATGAAACTGGCAACGAAACCGCCTCGGGCCGCTGCCTCGCGCTCGATCAACGCGTGGAATTGAACTAGTAAATCGCGCGCCCAGGCGGCACCAAACGTCTCGGCCGCGGTGGTGAAGGAAGATAGGTCGACAAAGATAACGCCGACATCCCGATGAACCGGCCGCTCGAGAAAATCCGGCGTCCCGAGAATTTGTTGGACCAGCAGTGGGGACTGAAATCGCGCCAGCAGTGCCACGTCACGGGTCAGCCGGCGAGCGACAATCTGGTCGAGTCCGAGACGTGCCGCGCCATACCCGATGGCCACCGGGACCGCAGCGGCGAGCGGCACGGCCGCGCTGAGCCAGTAGCCAACAGCCAGGACAGCAAAGGTCAAGACGCACCACATCGCCAACAGCAGGCCGGCCAAGAGGACACCGGCGAACGAACGCCTCATCGCCATCAGGAGCACGCACGAACACGGCAACAGAACCGCTGCGGCAGCATCGACGTCGCGCACATAAGTCGTCCTGATCAACCCGTCCCCGGCGAGCAAGTTGCTGATGCCCGTGGCGAAAACTTCGACCCCGGGGACGATGCGATCGAAAGGTGTCGCAAAACTATCGCCAACGCCCAAGGCTGTGGCCCCCAGTACGACGACCCTGCCGCGCACGGAAGCTTCGTCGAGTGATCCGTCGAGCGCCTGGCCGGCGCTGAACTGCCTGAAACTGCCGTGAGGTCCGTAATAGTGCAGCGGCAAATGATCGCCAAAATCCGTAAACGATGCATGTTCGCCAAGCTTGACGGTCTGCGCACCAAAAAGCGGGTCTGCATCCAGTGCCACCGACGCGGTGACCAGAGCAAGGCTCGGAACAAAAGTGTCACCGAGATGATAGATCAACGGAATAAACCGAGGGATGCCGCGGGCATCTGTCGAAATATTGACGAGGCCCGACCGCGCACTGACTCGAAACTTCAGCTGCGGCCACAATACGCTCGATGGGTCCGCACTTGCCCCCTTGGTCGAGCCGTCGACGACAGCTTGGTCGAACTGACCGATGGCGGCGATGACCGACTTCGAGGCACGCAATGCCTCGGCGAGCTGGGTATCGCCCGTCGGCTCACCGGCATCTAGAAATGCGATATCGATCGCGATGGCACGCGGATGCCGCTCCTCAATGGCGCGAACGATTTTGGCGATCGCGCTTCTTGGCAGCGGATAAGATCCGGCTGTTTGAATGGTTTCCTCATCGATGGCCGCGATTGCGACGAGCCCTGGTTCGGGTCGCGCGCCCGCCAAGACCAAACGCCAATCAAGCGTGAGATATTCGATTGCGTCTAAATCAGATCCTGTGCCGGTCAGCTGGCGGCTGCCGAGAAATCCGCCCCATAGCAATCCCGCAAGAAGAAATATGGCGGTCAGCAGTGTCGCTAGTGATGGGGTCCGAAAGCCCGTCATTCTCCAAAGCGAGCAAGCAAGGCCCGCACCCGCTTTTCGGCCCAGGTCTTTACCACGATCGTTCCGGGACCCGGTGTGACGTCCGCGCCTTCGCCAGGTTTCAGGATCACGCTTTGATTTGCGTCCGTCCGTGAAACGGCCACTGAACCGGCAATCACAAATGTGGATGTGCGCCCAGGCGCCACCTCCACGACCCACTTCGTGCCGCGAACCGCTGCGATGGCATTTGGTGTGAGAATTTGGAACGTGGCGTGGTCGGTGCGGGGGTGGAACTCGAGCATCAGCGCGCCGGACTCAAGACGCAAGCTGTCCGGTTGATGGGCCAACGGATGATCGCTCAAATGGTCCGTCGTTCCTGGAGCGGTACGGACTATTAAAGAGCTACCACAGATCAAAGTCTGTTGCCCCCGATTGCGCGCGTCCGGAGAAAATTTGCATTCATCAGACAGCGCCGAAGGCGCCGTGGCGAGTAGGATCGATGTCGCAACCACTGTCTGAGCCGCCAGATGCGCCAACTTCTTGATCATCGCAACAACCCTCGTTCCACCGCCTCGACCCGTTAACCCTCTTGCTAAGTCTTTGGCACCATAGCTTTTCTCGATTGCCTGGTGAAGCGCTCCGTTGTGCAATCGCAACAGCCGCACTCACGCGGCGCAGCGTTCTGGACATCGTAGCTAAAGCCCGCTTCAATTGGTACTCAACTGACGCGGTGTGGAGCTGGATAAGTGGGTAAGAGCATCGAGGAAGTTGCCAAGCTCCTCGCCGAGGCGGAGTTGTTCAAGACCCTCGACAGCTCCGTGCGCGCTGCCTGCGCTGCGAAGTTCCGGCAAATCCAAGTCGCCAAAGGCGATATGATGTTTGCTCGCGGCGACCCCGGTACGCATATGTATCTTGTCGCCGGGGGACTGATCCGGCTCGCCATCGCCACCGATGAAGGGCGCGAATTGAGCTTTCAGATCGTCGGGCGGGGCGACCTGTTTGGAGAGATTGCCGTTCTCGACCGCGGGCCGCGGAGCGCCGAGGCTATCGCCCTCTCCCGGGCCGTCGTCTGGAGCCTGGAGGCGGGCGAATTCCACCGGCTCCGAGCGGACCATCCGGCGATTTCCGACGCCGCGATTGCGCTTCTGTGTCTTCGCCTTCGGACTGTAAGCGACAAGCTCGAGACCATCGCCCTTCATTCCCTGGAGGTGCGGCTTGCGCGGTTTATTTTGACGGCGTTACGAGGACAGCCCGACATCCCAGGGCGCCGACTGCCACTGGGGTTCGACTATTCGCAGAGCGAGCTCGCGCAATTGCTTGGCGCGAGCCGTCCAAAAGTCAATGTTGCCCTCGGTGCGCTTGAACAAGCCGGCGCAATCGGGCGAACGGCCGACCGGCTATTCTGCGATAGGGCCAAACTCGCGGTCATTGCCAATATCGAATAGGCGCGCGGCGGCCCCGTCGACGTCGCGCGCTGGTCAAGACGCGACGCGGCGGAGAGGTGAGTCGATGGTGGCGACTATTGAATTCGCGTCCAGCGTTGACCATCGGCGACGATGCTGCCGTTGCCCTCGAACTGAAGGTTGATTGTCTGGACAACGCCAAGTCGTTCTCCCGGTGGCACCGTTGGCGAGCAGAAATTTCCGGCAACGCAAAGCTCCGAGTTCTCCAGCCGATACGTCAGGACCGAGGGGGCCTGCAGCTGGTAGTGGCCGCTCATGACATAGGTACCACCAGCACCCCACTCGCCATTGCCGCCTTCAACGACGGCGACGGTGCGGTAGGTTCCGTTCGATTCGAACGCGGTTGTGAAAACCACGCTGGAGCTGGGATTGCTGAACGTCGACGGTGATCCGATCATGGTGCGCCACGTTCCCACGATGGGGCTTTCCTCAGCCGAAGACGACGAAGTCTGCATCGGATACGCGACGCCGGCGACCAGGCAAATGGCCAAAACGCTGCGAAATGTGTCTGTCATCTTCATCGGGCTCTCCTGGGGGTCAAGTTGAACAATGATCAGAAGCTAGAGAGACGGTCGCCGATGCGCTGTTACTTCGGGAACACCCTCTTTGACTCCCAGCAGATTTGAACCCCCTTCCGTTGATCGATGACGAAGCGAACGCGGCGCGACCATTCACCAGACTTCAAAGTGAAAGCGGCTCTTGCCGCCACGAAGGGCGATCGGACGATTGCTCAGCTTTCAGAGCAATGCTCACATAACGGCGAGAAATCCGCCGTCGACGTAAATGATTTGTCCGTTGACGTAGTTCGATGCCGCCGACGCTAAGTACACGGCTGTACCAACGAGTTCCTGCGGCTTGCCCCAACGACCCGCCGGCGTACGCTCCTTCACCCAGGCGTCGAATTTCGGATCGCCGGTCAGGGCCTTGTTCATGTCGGTATCGAAGAATCCCGGGCCGATTGCGTTGGCTTGGATGTCGTGCTTGGCCCACTCCGCCGCCATCGAGCGGGTGAGCATCTTGATGCCACCCTTGGCTGAGGTGTAGGGCGCTACACTCGGTCGCGTGACCTCGCTGGTCAGTGAGCCGATATTGATGATCTTGCCTCCTCGTCCGCGCGCAATCATGCGCTTTGCGGCTTCACGGCCAACCAAAAAGGCTCCAGTGAGGTTGGTCTCCAGGACGCGCCGCCAGTCCCCAGCCGATAGGTCCACCATGGGTTTGCGGAACTGAATGCCGGCATTGTTGATGAGAATGTCGATGGCTATGCGGTCCCGGTCGAAGCGCTCGAAGGTCGCGACAACTGCCGCCTCATCGGCCACGTCGAACATGGCCGTGGTTGCGGATGCGCCGAAAGGCCTGGCGGCCGCGACCAGTTTGTCGGCATCACGGCCATTGAGGACGACATGCGCGCCCGCGTCGGCGAGTCCTTTTGCCATGCCGAGACCCAAACCGCCGGAGGAGCCGGTGACCAGGGCCGTTTTGCCGGTAAGATCGAACACACTCGGGGCGGTCATGCGGTGCTCCTAACGAGATCAGAACGTTTCAAGGTAGACGGTTTCAGATCGCCGCGTCGGCAGTGATTGCCGGGCCCATCTCGCGGAGACAATTGCTAGCGCGAGTCGAGGATCAATCCGGCGGCTTTCCAGCCGATCATGATACTAGCGGCGTGGGTGTTGACACCAACGACTTCGGGCATGATGGAGGCGTCGGCGACGCGGAGGTTGGCGATGCCGTTGACGCGCAGTCGCGGGTCGACGACGCTGTCCGAGCCGGTGCCCATGCGGCAAGTGCCGACCGGATGGAACCAGGTGCTGACACCCTGGCGGACGTAGGCTTCGATCGCCCTATCGGACTCGACGTCGACACCGGGCCAGAATTCGCCCGTGGTCCACTCGGCCAGGGCCGATTGGCGGCCGATTTCGCGGCCTACGCGGACGGCACGGATCATCGACTGCATGTCGTCTGGGTGGGTGAAGTAGTTGGGATCAATTTTGAGCGGAGCGCCTGCTCGGGCGGACATCAGGCGGACTGTGCCGCGGCTCTTCGGTTTGGTGATGCCGGGGATGATGGTGAAGCGGGGAACACCGTCGTTGGTTTCAGGGGCGAAGTGCGGCTTGGTTGCAAACGAGATCTCGATATCGCAATCGCTCCGGCCCGGGGTCGATTTGGAGAAGGCACAACCCTCGGTGCAGAAGGCGTTGAGCTCGGAGATTTCGCGCCGCGAGTTGTAGACTATGCCGATCAGCAGATGATCGACGAGGTTGTCGCCGACAGGCAGGTCTGCGACTGGTGTGATCCCCAGTTGGGTTAGGTGAGCAGTGGGTCCGATCCCAGAGAGCATGAGCAGGCGGGTCGAGTCGAAGGCGCCGGCGCAGAGCACGACTTCACCGGCGTTGATCGTCTCGCCGTCAACGAGAACGACACCGGTTGCGCTTGCCCCGTCGATTTGGAGGCGAGCGACGTGGGCGTTGATCCGTATCGAGAGGTTGGTACGGTCCCGTATTGGTTCGAGAAAAGCGCGATTGGTGTTGTGGCGCTCGCCGTTGACGATGCACGATTTGTTCCAGCCGGCGCCTGCGAGGGTGCCTGCGTCGAAGGTGGACCGGCGTGGAAAGCCGGCTTGGATGGCGGCTTCGACCATGGCCTGGGAGAGCTCGTTGAGTGGGTCGAGAACCTTGGGCTTCAGCCAGGCTTCGAGGCCTTCGAATTCAGGGACGACGCTCTCCCAATCCCAACCATCACAACCGCGCTTTGCCCAACCGTCGTAATCGGTCTTGGCGCCGCGGAGATAGACCATGCCGTTGAGACTGCTGGTGCCGCCGAGGACCTTGCCGCGGGGCATCTTGTGGGTGCGGTTTGCCGTGCCGGGTTGCGGAGTCGAGGAATATTGCCAATCGACGTCAGTATCCCACAGCGAGAAGTATTCGCGGGGGATTTGGATGGCGTCGCGCTGATCCGATCCGCCGGCTTCGAGAACGAGCACCTTGCAAGCGGGGTCGGCGGAGAGGCGATTGGCGAGGGCGCAACCCGCAGAGCCGGCGCCAACAATGACAACGTCGCAGGACCGCATGTCGTTACTTCGCTCCCTGGGGTTCGAAGTGCCAAACCCTTTTCATTTCGCAGGCATCGACCGGGCCGCCGTCTCGGGCGGCAAGAGCGCAAGCATGGATTCGTACATCATTTGCGGCTGGACCCTCAATAGTACCCCGCGCCGTGCATCAGCTTGTCGACGGCCGATTGGGCTTTGGTAAGCGCCTCGCGGTCGCTCACCTCGCCTCGCAACGCCTGATGGATCGCATCCCCGAGGATCCTCTCGATGCTCAGATATTCCGGCACGGGGGGCCGGGGCCAGGATTTCAACATATTGGCCTTGGCCAGCTGATCGACCACGCTCACGATCGGTGATGCCGCCGCCGCTTCAGGATCAGCGCTCACACTGAAACGTGGGGCTACCGGAAAGCCATTGCGGACGTTGGCCTTCATGGCCTCGGGCGAGGTCATCCAGGAGATCGCCTCGAACGCCAGCTGTACGCGAGGCTCGGGAAGATTGCTCGGAATGCCCAACAGAAAACCACCTATCGGATTGTTGGATGCTCCCTTCGGCCCCTTGGGTTGCTGGAGATAGGCCACCTTCTGCTTCACGGCCGAATTGATGTCTGTCTCGAAACGCGCGGCCCTAACTGTCCAGCAATAGGCCAATGCAGCTTGCCCTGTGAGGAACACGGTGGTTCGCGTCCCCCAGTCCATGTCCAGGATATTCGGCGGCGAAAATTCGATGAGCCGGTGCAGGTAATCGAGCACATGGAACCCGGCCTCAGACAGGATTTGGGGCCTGAGCTGTTCACCTACGGCCCGGTCCACAGTGAAGAATAGCCGCGATTTGGGAATCTTCAGGATCGATTCCCCGCAACAGCCCATCAGGAACATGAAAGTGGAGGCGATCGGCATGCCTTGCCCACCGTTCCAAGCGATGCCGTACAGTTGTATGGACGGCTTGTGGAAGTGCTTGGCCGCCGCGATCGTTTCGTCGAAAGTCGAGGGAAAGGCGATATGGTCACGCTCGAACAGGTCGATGCGGGCGGCTAGAAGTTCGATCGTGCAATAGATCGGCACACCAATTTGGCGTCCCCGCCACGATCCCATCGACCACACGGAGGGATGGAAATCATGCGGCGAGGCCGACGATCCTTCGATGTAGGCATCGAGGGGTTGGAAAATGCCCTTGTTGGCGACCTCGCCGAGCCAGGGCGCGTTGAAAGCCACGATATCGTAGGCGGAGGTTGATCGGGCGGCGTTGTCGATAATTCTCGCGTGCAGCTCAGGCAACTTGAGCAGGTCGAAATTCTTGCGCGACGACATGTTGTTGCGAAAATCCGACCACATATTGCTCATCGAGACGAAATAATTGTCATCGTTGAGCAGGAACTTCAACTCGCGCTTGCCCCGGAACAGGCTTTCGATGAGCTGCGGCGGCGGAATGATCTGGGCGGCGAAATAGGAACCGCCGAAATAGTAGCTGTCCTCGTCCTCGAGCTTCGGTCTCAGACCGAAGGTCTCGGCCAAAAGAGACTTGATGCGCTTGGCATACTGAACGAACGAACTTGTAAGTTCGGCGCTTGGAACAAGGACGAAGCTGCGGCCGGTTTTGCTCGCGGCTTTTTTCAGAATGTGGCCGGCGTCGATCAGCTCATGTATGCGCCTTATGGCGGTGGCGAAGGGGATATTGGCAATCGATGCAAGCGAGGAGATAGTTACCGCCGAACCGGTCAGATTCTGCTTGATGAGATAGAGGAGCATGTTCCATGAGGCGTCCTCCTCGGCGATCGGCACAAGCTCCCGGTACGGTCCCTTGACGCGCTCCAGGAAAGTGATGATGCGCAGGAGTTCGTATTCCGTCATCGGCGGTTAGTGTCCGGCCCGGTTCCAGCCGCGATGCGTATCGCCAAGCCCCGTGCACCCGTCCGCCGTCACCAACACCGTGTCCTCGAGCTTGACGAAACCTCGCTTGGGGTGCGCGATCGTCGTTTCGATCGAGAGAATCATGCCGGCCTCGAGCGGACGCGCGGCGTCATATGCGGGATAGGGCACGGGCCCATAGTGCATCAGCCGCGGCGCTTCATGCGAAACCAGCCCCATGCCGTGCGCCATGAAATGCATGTAGGGCTTGTGAGGCGAGGCATTGATCATGCGTGCGGCAACCTCGATCACCGTGCCTCCCAACGCGCCTGCCTTGACGGACTTGCGCGTCGCCATTTGCACCTCGTCTACCTCCTCGAGCAGGTCGACCAGCTCGGCATCGGGCTGGCCCAGAATGGCCATGCGGCATAGGTCGCCAATGTAGCCTTGATAGTTGCCCCCGGAATCGAGGGACAGAATATCACCTTTGGCCAACTTCTGGGCGGACGGCGCCCGGTTCAAGCTGGTTCCCGCCGTCAGCAGGCAATAGTCGAAGGTCAGCCCGTGCTTGACCTCCTCAACTCGCAGTTCTTCGGCCAGCTGCTGCTTGGTCTTACCCGGTTCGCTTGCCGTGAAGACCGTCGACATACACTCAACGACGCGCTCGGAAGCCACCCGCAGCATTTCGATCTCGGCCGTTGTCTTGACCGCTCTCAGCCGCTCCAACGGCAGCGTGGCGTCGACAATTTCGCAGTTGCTGAGCCCCTGCCGCAACACCTTCTCGGCATCGACCGGCAGGAACGACGCTTCGATGCCGACACGGCGCACACCGGGCCCCAACCGGCCGATATGCTCGACGACGCGCTCCATGCTGTCAAAGCTGGTCCAGGTGGAGAGCATCAAGTTAGGTGGCCAGAGACGACCGTTGTCACGCTCATAGCTCTCCATGCTGTTGCCAACGTAGGCTGCAGAATCCGGCCGGCCTCGCCGATAGACCAGTGCGGGCAGGTAGCGGCTGACCCCGATCGCGTCCATCGAAGCGAAGAAGAAAAAGGTGTAGCCGCCAAGCAGATAGTGAACATTGTGCTTGGACGTTGCCACCAGCACATCGATGCCGGCCTCATCGAGCAGCCCATCGAGCTTGGCGGTATCGAACGGGATCGGCCTCACCGCACTAGGCACTGACATCGGAACCTCCGTGACTGGCAACCGGTAGCTTGATCAGGACTATAGCCCTGCATTGCGTCGTACCACGGCTGAAAGCGCCGACCAGTCCTTCTCGGCATGACCGGCCGCCAAGCCTTCGAGGAAATGATCGCGCACCAGACTGGCCATCGGCAAGGGGGTTTGCAAGGCATGACTTGCTTCGAGGGCGAGCCCGACATCCTTGAGGCCGAGCGCCATCTTGAAGCCGGCAGGTTCGAAGCGTTTGCTGTTGATGATCTCGGAATAGATCTTGAACGCAGGCGCCGCAAACAGCGTGCTGGTCATGATCTCGGCAAAGATCCTAGGGTCGACGCCGCCCCTTTCTGTCAACGAAAAAGCCTCGGACAACATCTCGATTGAAGCTGCCAGCATGAAATTGCCGGTGATCTTGACCAGGTTGGCGTGCGCCGGATCGGTGCCGGTGCGCCAGGTCTTCTGCCCCATGGCATCGAGCAACGGCTGTACGCGCGCGATGTCCGCCTCTTTGCCGCCCGCAACTATGTTGAGCTTTCCAGCGGCGGCGACCTCGGCGCGTCCAAAAACGGGCGCTGCGACATAGGCGATGCCGTGGCGACCGTGGCGTTCGACCAGGGATTTGCAGGCCGCTATCGACACTGTCGCCATGTTGACATGAACGAGGCCCTTTGCGGCCGTTGCCAGCAAATCGTCCGAGAAGACGGCTTTGGTCGAAGCATCATCGGCGAGCATCGAAATCACGGCTTCGCCGCCGACGGTACCGTCAGGAGTGGCTGCCACCATCGCGCCGAGTGCAGCAAGTTCGGCAGCAGGCGCTGGGGAGCGGTTCCAGACGGTAACCGCGTATCCAGCCTTGACGAGATTGGCGGCCATGGCCTTGCCCATGGTGCCCATCCCGAGAAACCCAACCCTCATCGTCGCACTCCTTGTGGTCTGCCGCGGTTTCAGCCGGTGTTCTTCGCGGCCTGCTCGCGGGCGATCCTGCCGCGCTCGCGGGCCTTGTAGGTGCGTGCGCTCATACGGTCGAGCATCTCGATGATATCCTTCAACTCGGCCCGTGTCGTTCCCTGAGCGATGAATATGATCCGGGTCCGCTGGTCGGCGTCGGGCCAGCGGTCGAGCCAAGTCATGGTATGCAAGATGTGCTGGGCACCCTGGATGACGGCCGGCTTGCCGGGTTCCCCCGCGATATTGACGAGGCCTTTCACGCGCAGCAGCCCAGGGCCAAGATTCTGGTTGATGCCGGCCAGCAGGAATTGCAGCTCCTCGCGCGACATCGGCTCGGTGCGGATGAGCACGAAGCTCTCAATCCCCCGCTCACGCAGGTGATCAGCGTGATGGTCGTGGTGGTCATGGTGGTGGCCCTCGTGCGGGCCATGGTTGTGCCCCTGATGCTGCTCGTGCGCTGCTAGAGCCAGCCAGGGCAGCGGATCGGCCTCAGGGTCGGCCGCGTCAAAGCCCGGCGATTTCAGCAGCTCCACCCGGGGCGGCCCGCCCGCTTCCTGCCGCTCGATCTTGGCAGCCGGCGCCAGCTTGGCAATGACTGATCGCAGGCCGTCTTCGGCGATTTGTGGATCGCCCTGGACCAGATCGAGCTTACTGATGAGCACGCGGTCTGCGAACGCGACTTGCCGGATGGCTTCGTCGTGCTCGCTGATGGTGTCGGCGAAATTCACTGCGTCCACCAATGTCAGTACGCTGGCGATGCGATAAAGCCCGTCGAGGTTCGGCTCCGACAGAAACGCCTGCAACACCGGACCCGGCTCGGCGAGCCCCGACGTTTCGATCACGACGTTGTCGAATGGGGGTAGGCTCCCCGACTGCCGCCGCCGGTGCAGGTCCACGAGTGTTGCCACCAGTTCGCCGCGCACCGTGCAGCACAGGCAGCCGTTTTCCAGGACCACCACAGTATCGTTGCTGGAGGCAAACAGCGAATGGTCGAGACCAACTTCGCCAAACTCATTGACGATCACCACGGTGCGAGCCAGTTCAGGCGCGCGAAGCGCGGCGTTGATCAGCGTGGTCTTGCCGCTGCCAAGAAAGCCCGTGACGAGCGTGACCGGTATTCGCGAAGGTGCGGAGTTCCTGGCGAGTGTCATCGGCTCACTATGCGGTTCGGCTTAGGTGGCAAACCGAAACATAACACCTTTCCGAACCTCAGAAAACTTCGCAGCCGGGCAGCCCGCAGGAAATGAGCCGATCCGACGGGAAATTGGTGATGATCTCGCAACCGTCCTTGGTCACGACGACCTCCTCCTCGATGCGGGCCGCGCCGGAGCCGTCCTCGGCGCCTTTCCAGGTTTCGAGCGCGAACACCATGCCCTCCTTCAACGGCTCGTTCTGGCCGCGGAAGCGCTTGGAGAAAATGGGGCGCTCCCAGAGCGACAAGCCGACGCCGTGACCGTATTGCAGTAGGAACGCCTCTTCTTCGTCCCGGTAGCCGAATTCGTGCGCGTCAGGCCACACCGCGGCGACCTCATCCGGGGTGACGCCCGGCTTGATCATGTCGATCGACGCGCTGATCCACTTGGAAGCGGTTTCGTAGGCGTCGATCTGGTGCTTGTTCGGCTCGCCACACATGAAGGTGCGATAGTAACAGGTGCGGTAACCGTTGTAGGAATGCATGATGTCGAGGAATATCATGTCCCCAGGCTGAATCATCCGATCACTGAATGTGTGTGAATGCGGCCGGCCGCGACGGCCCGACACCGAGTTGACGCATTCGACACGCTCCGAGCCCATGCGGAACAAGCGGTCGTTGGCGATGGCCACGAGCTCGTTCTCCTTGGTGCCTGGACGAACGGCGCGGGCGATGTCGACGTAGGTCGCATCGACCATGGCGGCGGCCATGCGCAGAAGCTCGATCTCGTCCTTGGTCTTGATCTCGCGCGCGTCAAGCAGCGCCTGTTGGCCATCGACAACCTCGATGCCCTCGGCTTCGAGCGCGCGGAGCATGCCGAGCTCCATGATGTCGATTCCCAGCGGCTCCTTGTCGATGCCGTATTTCACCAGCGCCTTCTTGATCTGGCGGGCGAAATCGCGTTGCACGTTCAGGCCCGGAGGGATCGCTCCCTGCATGGTGGTGATGGGTGCTGCGACGTTATCGGCGATCCAGGGCGAAGAGACCCGCTTGGCCGGCGGCGCAGGGTCCCACAGGAAGGGCGAGCCCTCGGCCGGGCAGAGGGCGTAGCGAAAGAACTTGTCGCGCGCCCACTCGCCGATGTGGGTGGAGGTCACATAGCGAATGTTATCGAAGTTGAAGCACAGCACCGCTCCGAGGCCGGCGAACTTGATGGCCTTTTGCGCCCGCGCCAGGCGATCCTTCGACAGGCGCGAATAATCGACGCCCTGCTCCCAATCCTTGGCCATTGCGCCCCAGGAGGCGGTCGAATGCGGGCTGTTGTATTTCATCTCGTTCTCCCTGAGGTGAGGTCTTCGGCCCAATTTCGGGTCTCGATGATAGATTTCAGTTTCGATAGAAAGGCCGCCGAGTAGGCCCCGTCAAAGGCGCGGTGATCGAAACTCTGGCCCAGCATACCCATGAGGCGCGGCGCGATGAAATCGCCCTCGGCGGTTTCCACGACCGCCGGGCGTTTGCGGATGGCATCGACACTGAGGATGGCCACTTGCGGCGCGTTGATGATGGGGGCGGTGAACAGGGTGCCGAACGCGCCGTTGTTGCTGATCGAATAGGTGCCGCCCGAAAGATCGTCAGCAGACAATTTGCCCGAGCGCGCCTTTTCGACCATGCGCGCGATGGCCTTGGCAAGGCCCAGCGTGGTGAAATCGCCGGCCCCCCTTATGACGGGAACAACCAATCCGCTATGGTTGAGGTCAACCGCGATGCCGAGATGAACGTCGCGCGAAAGGCTCAAGGCCTTGCCGTCGAAATGTGCGTTCACCTGCGGGAAGGCGTCGAGCGCAAGGCACGTGGCGCGCGCTATGAACGGCAGATAAGTGAGCGAAATGCCCTGCTCCGCCTTGAAGCGCGCGCGGATTTCGCAGCGCGCCGCTTCGACGGCAGTAAAATCGGCTTCGATCGCCTGGAACACATGCGGAATCGTGCGCCAGTTCTCGGCCAGGCGCTCGCCGGTCCGCCTGCGGATGGTGTTGAGGGTGACGACCTCGCCACCCGTGCCCGAGGTAGCCTGAACCGGTTCCAGCACCGTGAGTGCCGACGAGCGGGCCTGCTGCATGTGCAATGCGATCGCACGCCGATCGATTCGGCGCACATTCTCCTTAATGGCGGCCTGGGCAACCGTCTCGGTGTCCAGCCCATTCTCGGCGATCAGCCGGCGGGCCAGCGGGCTGACGCGGACATCGTTGCCGGCGTTGGCTTTTCCGAAGCGACCCTTTGCCGTCGCAACTTCCTCGAAGGCGGACAGAGCTTTCGGCGCGCTCCTAGCTGCGGCCGCTGGCGCTGGTGCGACTGACGCTGCAGCAGGTGCCGCGGCCTGCCCGACACCGCCATCCAGAACCGCCACGACCGTGCCGACTTTGGTGGTGACATCCTTGCCGATGCGGATTTCGCTTAGCGTGCCGCCTTCCGTTGCCTCGACCTCCACAGTCACCTTGTCGGTCTCGACCTCGAACAGCCGGTCGCCGACGGCGACCTTGTCGCCGACCGACTTGAACCAGGCGATGATCTTGCCCTCGGCGACGGTTTCGCCGAGCTGGGGCATGATGATTGTGGCACTCATGTCCGCGATCCGTTGAGAACCCTCGACACGCGTTCCACGATCCGGGTTACCGACGGAATTGCGAGGTCCTCGAGATTGTCGGCGGCCGGCAAAGGGATGTGCGGCGTGGTGATCCGCACCAAGGGACCATCCAGGTCCCAGAAGACCTCGTCGGCGACGATGGAGACGATCTCGGCTCCCCAGCCGCACAGGCGCGGGTTCTCCTCCACCGTGAACATGCGGCCGGTCTTCACCACCGAGCCGAGGATGCATTGGGTATCGAGCGGCACAAGCGAACGCACGTCGATCACCTCGGCGTCGATGCCGTGATCGCGGGCCAGGATGCCGGCAGCTTCGAGAGCGCGCGGCACCATGAGGGCCAGCGCGACAATGGTGCAATCGCGCCCCGGCCGCAGAATTTTGGCCTTGCCAAGCACATCCACGATCTCGCCGTCGGGCACTTCGCCCTTTGTGGCATAAAGCGCCTTGTGCTCGAAGAACATGACAGGATCGGGGTCACGCACCGCAGCGGCCATCAGCCCGATGATGTCGACGGGCGACGACGGCGCGACGACCTTCAGCCCAGGGATCATCATGGTCCAGTTCTCGATCGACTGCGAGTGCTGGGCGCCGAAGCGCACGCCGGCGCCGTTGCCGAACCGGATCACCAGCGGACAGCCGAGCTGGCCGTTGGTCATGTAGCGTTGCTTGGGGATCTCGTTGGCGATGAAGTCGAAGCACACCGCTGCAAACTCCGCGAACATGAGTTCCGCGATGGGCCGCATGCCGGTCATTGCTGCGCCCATCGCCGCGCCGAGAATGGCCTGCTCGGAAATCGGCGTATCGCGAACGCGAAGCGGCCCGAACTCCTCATACAGCCCGACTGTCGCCTTGAACACGCCGCCGGCCTTGCCGATGTCCTCGCCGATCAGCACCACGTCCTTGTCCCGTCGCATCTCCTGGGAGATGCCGCGGATGACCGCATCGCGGTAGCTCAGTTCCGCCATGCCCAGCCTCCATCGGCATAGACATCGGCTGTCAGCAGATGTTCAGACGCGGGCGGAGCGGACTTGCAGATCGTGGTTGCCTCTTCGACCTTGCGTTTGCTTGTGGCTTCCACGCTTGCGATGGCCTCGGGCGAAATGCCGAACTCAGCCATCCGGCCGCGATAGATTTTCAACGGGTCGCGCTCCAACCATTTATCCAATTCGCCAGGCGGGCGGTACTTGCCGGGGTCGGCGCGGGAATGGCCGGAATGCCGGTACGTCAAGCATTCGATCAGCGATGGCCCTCCGCCCGCTCGCGCCAGTTTGTAGGCGGCGCGCGCGGTGCGCAGCACTTCGTCGGCGTCGTTGCCGTCGATGAGAATGCGCGGCAATCCGTAAGCAGCCGCCCGATCGGCGGCGGGGTGAGGTACCGCCGTTACGTCGGCGATAGGCGTGTACTCCATATAGAGATTGTTCTCGCATACGAATACGACCGGCAGTTTCCAGATGACAGCGAAATTAAGCGCCTCGTGAAAGGCGCCGATGTTGGTGGTGCCATCGCCAAAGAAGCAGACGGTGACGTCATCCTGGCCCTGATATTGCGCCCGCCAAGCCGAGCCGCAGGCGATGCACAGATGCGCGCCAACGATGGCATAGGACCCCATTACGCCGTGCTCGGCCGACGTCAAGTGCATGGAGCCGCCCTTGCCGCGCATCAAGCCGTTGTCGCGCAGCATCAGTTCGCCGAGCACCTTTTCCATGGGTACGCCGCGCGCCAGCGTATGGGCATGGCCCCGGTAGGTGCAAAAGCTCTTGTCTTTGGGGCCCATCGCTGCAGCAAAGCCCGCGGCGATCGCCTCCTGACCCAGCGACAGATGGCTCGTGCCCTTGACCAAGTTCTGTAGGAACAGATCATAGGCCCGCTTCTCGCAATCGCGGATTTCCACCTGCAGTCGGTATAGTTCGATGCGGGTCGCGGTGCCAATGTCGTCATTGGCAGATGCGCCCGGTGTTGGGGTGTCTTGCATTGTCTTTGCGATCATTCGTTAGCCACGTTTCCAACGGCTTTGCCAGCAAGACACGCCCTGCCAGCCCGGCTGAGACTACCAACGTCCGGATTGCAGCGGGGGGAGCTTGATTCTCATTATGATAATGTTTGAACTGGCGTCGCACGATCGCTCGAATACTCTCGGGCCGAGGTGGTTGAACCTTCGCAAGTGACGACGCGGCGAACAGGCTGTCGTGTGCCTTTGGCGAACACGATTCTGTCCAACGAGGCAGGCCGAGATCTTAGATCTTCGGACAAAACAAACCAGATCGGTGAGGGCAGGAAACTTTGGGAGAGCGGCATGTGCAGCTACAGGAATCTATGAGCGGGCCCGCTCGAGTAGCTCTTATCGGCATGGGCTGGTGGGGGCAGAAGATGCTCAGTGTGCTCCAGGCCGCGCCGGCGGATATTCGGGTCGTCCGTGCCGTCGAACCAAACATCGAGACGGTCAAGGCGAAGTGCGCCGAGAAGGATATTCCCCTATCCGCCAAATACGCTGACGCGCTCAACGACCCAGCGGTCGAAGCAGTGGTGCTGGCCACGCCGCACTCGCTGCATGTCGAGCAGATCGAGGCCGCCGTGGCCGCCGGCAAGCATGTCTTCTGCGAAAAGCCGTTGGCCTTGACCAAGTCGGGGGCCGTGAAGGCCGTAAATCTGTGCCGCAATGCCGGATTGGTGCTTGGCATGGGCCATGAGCGCCGGTGGGAGCCGCCGATCGCCGAGATGCTCTCGAAGGCCGATGCCGGAGATTTGGGACGTATTCACCAGATCGAAGCCAACTTCAGCCATGACAAGTTTCTCAGTCTCGACCGGAACAATTGGCGTTTGAAGGCTGATCAAGCCCCCGCCGGCGGCATGACGGCGACCGGCATTCACCTTCTTGACCTGTCCGTGCGATTGCTTGGCCCGGCCGAAAGCGTCTTGTGCATTTGCGAGAAGCTGTCGTCCGACCTGCCGCAAGGTGACACCGTTTCGGCTTATGTGAAGTTCCGCGGTGGCGGCACCTCCTATGTGTCGGCGTCGCTGGCAAATCCTTTCATGTCGCGGTTCACGGTTTATGGCTCGAAGGGTTGGATCGACATTCGCGACAAGGCCCATGTCGAGGCGCCGGCCGGTTGGATCGTTACCAGCGCCATGGTCGGCGGGCCGATCAAGACCGTCGAGGTTCCGCCGGCCGAACCGGTGAAGGACAATCTGGTGGCCTTTGCAAGGGCCGTTCGTGGCACCGAGACGTATCCGATCACTGCCGTGCAATTGGTCGACAATATCGCACTGCTCGAAGCAGTCTTTGCGTCCGCCTCGAGCCATAAGATTGAGGCTGTGGCCTAGAAACGAGAATTGTTTATCCGATGAACCAAGTCGTAGGCACCACAAACGAACTGGCACAACAGCGGAAGATTTTTTCTATTCCACTGGCCAAAGGTTTTGTGACTGTCCTGGCCTCGACCTTGGTACTCGTAGTCATCTGCATCTTGTTCGCACCGTCGAGTCTGTCGTCGGGGGCACTCGAAGGAAGTCTGCCATTCGCGGCATTGATTGCCATCGTAGGCTTGGGGCAGTTGCTGGTCGTACAACAAGGAGGGTTCGACCTCTCGGTGGCAGGTGGGGTGTCTTTGGCGGTGGTGATCGCGACCCACGTTCCCGATGGAGATAACGCCAAGCTTTTGTCGGCGGTTCTGATGGCCGTTGGTTGCGCGTTGGCGGCCGGGTTGCTAAACGGAATTCTCGTCGGCTTTGTCCAGCTCAACGCGATCATCGCGACGATCGGTGTGAACGCGTTGCTTTATGGGGCGGTGTTCGCTGTCTCCGGGGGCGTGCCGCGAATAACCACGCCGTGGCTGGCAGAAATCGCGGGTGGGGAGACCTTCCGTATACCTAATTCGGTCTACTTTGCACTCGCGACACTCGCGGTTGTTTCCTTTGTCCTGAAAAAGACCGTCGTCGGAAGACGATTTGAAGCGATAGGCGCCAATCCGTTGGCTGCGCGAGCGGTGGGGCTACATGTCCGCACTCATCAAATGATGGCGTATGTGTATGCGCAGCTATTGTGCTGTTTGGCGGGCATTCTTCTGGCTGGCATTACCCGCGAGCCAACCGCCTTTCAGGGTGATCCGCTATTGCTGCCGTCCGTGGCCGTGGTGGTGCTCGGTGGCACGTCGTTGCTCGGCGGTCGAGGCTTTCCGGTTTCGACCTTCATAGCCGCATTGTTTCTCAATCAACTGAGCCAGTTTGCGCTCGCAGTTGGGGTGCCATTCTCCGCTCAAACTATCATCCAAGCTCTGGCCCTCGGGTTTGGTATCGGTGTTTACTCTGTCCAATGGACAAGAAACAAGACGAAACGGATAACTAAGGAGGAACGAAATGATAAACTCTCTAAATAAAAGACTGACGCTGGCTGCTGCGACCGCGACCATGGCCCTCGCGTGCTCGGCACCCCTGGCATCTGCCGCCGACGTGCCATCCTGGTGCGGGCCGAAAAAGGCGACGATTGCGTTGCTTGACGGTTATGGCGGCAACAGCTGGCGCCAGGTGACTACCGCGTCGGGCAAGCAGGAAGCCCTCAAGTGCCCGAGCATCACCAACTACGAATATGCCGACGGCCAAGGCAAACTCGACAAGTCGATCTCCGACATCAAGGGCTTCGCCGCCAAGGGCGTCGACGCTCTCGTCGTGTTTGGTGACGCCGGCCCCGCCGTGCTGCCCGCAATCACCAGCGCCTTCAAGGCCGGCAAGGTCGTTGTGCCGTACCGTGTGGTGGTCGGCGGCGAGGACGGCAAGACCTATACCAAGTTCATCGGCGCGTCATTCGTCGACGACGGCGTGAGCTGGGGCAATTGGATAAAGAGCATTCTGCCCGGGGGCGGTAACCTTCTGTTCCTGAGCGGCCCGGCCGGCAATAGCCAGGGACTCGACGAGCTCAAGGGCATGAAGTCGGTGCTCGATGACAAGTACAAGTTCATCAATCCCGCGCCCTTTGACGTGACGAACTGGGATCCATCCCTGACCCAGCAGGTACTGACCGCGGAGATCGCCAAGAACCCCAAGATCGACGTGATCGTCTCCGACTTCGGTCCATCGCTGGTCGGCGCGCTCCCGGAGTTCAAGAAGTCCAATCGGTCTGTCCCCGCGCTCGCCACGTCTGACGGCAACTCGCTGGGATGCTTCTGGACCGACAATGTCAAGGACAACCCGGACTTCAAGTTGTTCACGGTCGCGACCGGCAACGACAACGTGCGTTTGGCCGTGCAGTGGGCCGTTGCTTCTGCGACGGGCGGCAAACTGCCCGACGAGCAAATCTTCAAGGCACCGTCCTTCGAGGATTCAGTGTCGGGCAAGCCAAGCAAGGTGCAGTGCCGCAAGGACCTCCCGGGTGCGATCTACTTATCGTCGCAGCTTTCCGCCGACGACCAGGCTAAGGCAGTCAGCAAGTAAGGCACGTTGCGCCCCGGGGCGAATTTTCGCTCCGGGGTGTTTTTTGACCAATCACGAAAGATGGTTGCGCAGAACGGAACAGGGTTGTGACGCTCGAGCAGGTCAGACCGCAAAGCCGTGAGATGGGTGCCAACCGTCCGGGCGCCGTGACCATTCGGCTGTCCAAGATCTCCAAGTATTACTCCGGCGTGCCCGCGCTGGAGGACGTCAGCGTCGAATTCTACGAGGGTGAAGTCCACGCCATCCTCGGAGAGAACGGGGCCGGCAAATCCACGCTCATGAATATCATCTCGGGCGCGCTGCAACCGGAAATGGGCGAGATCGAGTTTGCCGGGCAGCGGATTTCGCCAATGTCGCCCGAGCTTGCCGCATCCCTTGGAATATCGATCTCCTTTCAGCATCCGGCCGTGCTCGATGACTTATCCGTTCTGGAAAATTTCCAGGTGGCCCTTCCGGCGGCCCTGTTTGATGGCCGGCCAGCCCAGGATGTGGCACGACAGGCGATGGACGCGGTCGGCCTACACCTGCCTTTGCGTACACGCGCCGATGCCCTGACGGTTGCCCAGAAGCACTTGCTCGAAATCGCCAAGGCTTTGGCGATAAGGCCAAGGGTGCTGATCCTCGATGAGCCGACCGCTTCGCTTGATCAAGATGCAACCGATATGCTTTTCGGACGCATACGGGAGGTGGTCAAGACGGGAACATCGGTGATCTACATCACCCACCGGCTGGCTGAACTCCGCCAGATTGCGCAGCGGGTTACGGTACTTCGCGACGGGCGGGTTCGCGGCGTATCGTTGGTGGACCAAATCAACAATGCCGATCTCTTGAGTCTGATCGTCGGACGAACGCTCGGGTCGACATTTCCCCCGAAGTCGCAAAATGTCTCGAAGGATATCAATTTCGCAGTCGCCTCGCTCAGCGGCGGAAAATTCAAGGACGTCAGTTTCGAGGTGTCGCGCGGGCAGATCATCGGCGTGGCCGGGGTGGCAGGCAACGGCCAATCCGAGCTGATGCGGGCGCTGGCGGGCCTCCAGCAATCCAAAGGCACAGTCCACCTCAATGGCCGGCCACTCGATCACAAAGGGCTTTTGCGCGAAGCTGCTTTCATGCCATCCGATCGACATACGGAGGGCTTGGCCGGCAGTCTGACTGTGCGCGAGAACGCGACGTTCGCAGCCTTGGACAAGTTCGCCGCCTTCGGAATGCTCAGCCGCAAGAAGGAAGTGGAGCAGGTTACGACAGCCTTTAAATCGTTGGCGGTCAAGACGCCGAGCATTGAAGCCCAAGTGCTGTCGCTTTCGGGCGGCAACCAGCAGAAGGTCGTGATGGCGCGGGCTTTGCTGTCTGAGCCGGGTCTGATTGTCGCCGACGAGCCGACTCAGGGCGTGGACGTTGGAGCTCGAGCCGAAATCTATCGCATTCTGCACGAGATTTCGAATTCCGGCACGCCGGTCATCGTGAATTCGTCGGATGCAGCCGAACTCGAAGGGCTCTGCGATCAGGTCATCGTCATGTCCCGGGGCCGTGTCGTGGCGACGCTGACCGGTAATGAGGTGGTCGAAGCTCGGATTGTCGCTGCCGCCGTGCATGCCGACACCCACGCCGGCGACAGCGGCTTGGCGACTGACCGCATTTTGACAGGTGGTCGATGGCGGCACCTTCTCCAATCGGACAACGCGCCAGCCGTGCCACTCGCGCTGGTGACCGCTCTGCTCGGGCTTTACGTCTTCAGCCAAAATCCCAATTTTCTGTCGGCGTACAACCTATCGAACATCCTTTTGCTGGCGACGGCATTGGGTTTCATCGCGCTAGGGCAAACCATTGCCCTTTTGATGGGCGGCATCGATTTGTCGGTCGGCCCACTCGCCGGTTTTCTTGTCGTGGTCGCCTCGTTCTTCATCAATGACGGCAGGTCCCCGACAATGATCGCGGTGGGCTTCCTCCTGATTTTCGGCGGAGCCTTCATCGTTGGCGCCATCAACGGCATTCTCATCAGGTTTGCGAATTTCACGCCGATCGCCGCGACGTTGGCCATGTATATCGGACTGCAAGGCATGAGCTTCCTCCTGCGGAACGCTCCAGACGGCTATATTAGCGGCGCCGTAGTCGATGTCATTAACTGGCAGGTCGGGCCGATTCCTCTCGCGTTTGTTATCTTGGTCGCGTTCGCCCTCGCGGGAGAATATGGGCTGCGGAACATGCGAGCTGGTTGGCAGCTTCGCGCGGCGGGCTCCAACGAGGAGTCGGCTCGGCGCATCGGCGTGCGGATCGATCGGACCTTCGTCGGCGGCTACATCGCCTCATCACTTTTGACGGCGTTCGGCGCGGTTATGCTGATGGCCCAGATCGGCGTCGGTGATCCGCGTCAAGGCGCCAGCTATACGCTCTCGAGCATCACCGCGGTCGTTCTCGGTGGGACGAGCTTGCGGGGAGGGCGCGGCACATTTGTTGGTACGGTACTCGGCGCGCTTCTGCTGATGGAAGTGCTCAACGCCGTCGCATTCCTTGGGCTCTCGGAAACGTACCAGTACGTCTTTCAGGGCGCGCTCATCCTGATTGCCGCGCTCATATATTCAACGGTCCGCCGGCGGAGCGCAGTTTGATCGGCGGTCGTCGCCGCGTCCATGGAGAACAATGTGGCCGAAAGTGACACTCACAATCCGAGGATTGCGTTCGTCGGGACAGGCGCTCAAGGCGCTTCGATCGGTGCCGACTTCGCGCTGGCGGGGTTCGATGTGACGTTCATCGAGCAATGGCCGGCCCATGTCGAAGCCATCCGCGAGAAGGGCATCACTGTCAATCTGCCGGCGCGCACCATCAACGCCAAGGTGCCGGCCTTCCATTTCTGCCAAGTGGCGGAAATCAAAAAGCCCTTCGATCTGATCTTTCTCATCGTCAAGGCCTATGACACCAAGTGGGTGACCCAGATGGTGATGCCCATTCTTGCCCAGGATGGGTTCGTCATTGGCCTGCAGAACGGCATGACCCATCTCGACATCGCATCGGTTGTTGGCGCCGAGCGGACGATCGGCGCCGTCATCGAGATCGCGTCGAATATGTGGGTCCCGGGCGTCACCAATCGCCAGAACGACCAGGACGAGTCGTGGTTCGCGCTTGGGGCGGTGGATCCGGAACAGCAGCACAGGGTGCAAGATGTCGCCAAATTGCTTCGCTGCGCTGGCCGGGTGGAGGTGACTGACGACATCAAGTCGTGCAAGTGGATGAAGTTGGTCGTCAACGCCGCCGAGTTGATCCCGTCCGCCATACTCGATTTGCCGCTCGGCGATGCAGCACGCACCCCGGGGTTTCTGGAGGTGATGCGACAGGCAGGCTATGAGGCCATGCGGGCGGCGCTGGTCGATGGCGCGCATATCGTACCGATTATCGGAATGCCCCCGATAACCAGCAACGACCCCGACCGGTACGTCGACCGGATATTCGAAGAGGTGCTGACGATTTTCTCCAGGCCCGATACCCTCACCACATCGTTGCAGGACTGGCGGAAGGGCCGCCGCGCCGAGATCCAGGAAGTCAACGGCTACGCGGTCGACGTTTTGCGCAAGGCAGGCATCGCGGCCCCGGTCAACCAGCGCGTCGTCGAAATGGCGCTGAAGATCGAAAGCGGCACCCTCCAAGCCGATCCGAGTAACGCAGCCATACTCATTGAATGCTTGAAGGACCCGCGCTCAACCAGCAGCCATTCCCGGTAAGGAAAGTCCCATGGCCGAAAAGATCTACGGTTCGCATCACATCGGGATTACGGTTCCCGACATCGAAGAGGGCATTGCGTTCTTCGAAAACGTCTTGGGCGCGGTTACTGTGTTCAGGACAGGCCCCTTCGAGGTCGATGATGCCTTCATGACCAGGCGCCTCGGGGCGGCATCGGGAACCAAGATCCGTGATCTCGTCTTCTTGCGCTGCGGCAATGGCCCGTTTGTCGAGCTGTTCGAGTATAGCGGTGAGGACTCCAAGGCGCGACCGCCGCGTGTCTCGGAAGTCGGCGGCATGCATCTGTGCTTTGAGGTCGAAGACGTTTTCGCCTCCGCCGAGCGGCTCAAGGCACAGGGCATCGATCTCCTCGAGGGCCCCAACTCGATCACAGAGGGGCCGCTCGCCGGCTTCAGCTGGATCTATTTCAAAACTCCATGGGGTCAGGCGCTGGAAATCGCCAGCTTTGACAAGCTCGGCTTCGAGAAGGACTCCCCGCAGCGGTTGTGGCGCGCAAAACCGTAGGGCGCCCTGGAATTGGCGGTAACGCATGGGAGATGGTGATGACGAGATTGCAGGGTCGCGTCGCGATGGTTACCGGCGGCGCCCAAGGGCTTGGCGAAGGCATCGCGCGGCGCTTGGCTGCTGAAGGCGCAGCGGTCGTGATTGCCGATAGGAACGGCGCCAAGGCAGCTTCGGTGGCAGAAAGTCTTCGCAGCGAAGGGCACAAGGCGCTGGCCGTGTCCGTTGATGTCGCCGAGCGCGTGCAGGTCAAGGCCGCCATCCAAAAAACCGTCGAGGGCTTCGGAAAGCTGGACATCATGTTCAACAATGCCGGCTTCAACAAGCCGTTGCCGTTCCTCGATGTCGATGAAGCCAACTTCAATAGCATCATGCGGGTGAACGCCTGGGGCGTGATGATCGGAACGCAGGAAGCGGCCAAGCAAATGATCGCCCAGGGACAGGGCGGCAAGATCATCAACACCGCCTCGATCGCCGGCCGGCAGGGCTATGCGGAATTCGCGCCCTATTGCGCCAGCAAGGCCTCGGTCATCTCGTTGACGCAGGCCGGTGCGCGCGAATTCGCCAAACACAAGATCACCGTCAACGCGATCGCGCCGGGCGTGGTGGTGACGCCGCTTTGGGACGGCCTCGAGCAGGATATGATCGACAAGGGCGTCATAACAAAAAAAGGCGAGTTCATCGAGAGCTTCTCCTCGAGCATTCTGCTCGGCTTTCCGGCAAAGCCGGCCGACCTCGCGGGGATCGCGGCTTTCCTCGCCTCATCAGACTCCGACTACATTACAGGCCAAGTCATCATGTCGGATGGCGGCATGGTGTTGGTATGATCCAAGACAAAAAAACAAGGGAGATGAAGCCATGAAGGCCGTTCGATTCCACGCCGCGCGCGATATACGTGTCGAAGACGTGCCCGCCCCATCCAAGAGCCTTGGGGCCAACGAGGTGTTGGTGAAACCGCTGGTCACCGGCATCTGCGGCACCGACCTGCACGAATATATCGCCGGGCCGATTGTCACCCCGGTCAAGCCACACGTCTATACGGGTGCGAGCAATCCGCAAATTCTCGGGCACGAGTTCAGCGCTGTCGTCGTCGACAAGGGCGCCGAGGTCAGTCACGTCAAAGCTGGCGACCGGGTTTCGATTCAGCCGTTGGTATCGCCGCGTAACGACTATTACGGCCGCCGCGGGCTCTATCACCTCAGCGAAAGCATGGGTTGCGTCGGGCTTAGCTGGCCCTGGGGCGGCATGGGTGAACTCGCCGTGCTCAACGACTACAACGTCGTGCCGGTGCCCAAGGCTGTCAGCGATCTGCAGGCCGCGATGATCGAGCCCGCCGCCGTCGCTGTCTATGCCGTCGATCGCGGCGGTGTCCGGGCGGGCACCACCGTTCTCATCTCCGGCTGCGGTCCCATCGGCGCCCTGACATTGCTGGCCGCCAAGGCCGAAGGTGCGAGCCCGATCTTCGTCAGCGAACCCAATCCGCACCGTCTGGCCATGGCCAAGGAACTGGTCCCCGACTGCATCGCGATCAATCCGCTGGCGGAAGACTTGCAGCAGATCATCAAGGACCGCACCGACGAAGGTGTCGGCGTGGATGTCGCCATCGAATGCGTCGGCCTCGAAGCCAGCCTCAACGCTTGCGTTACCGCCGTGCGCCGTCAGGGCAAAGTCGTGCAGACAGGGCTGCATCTGAAGCCCGCCAGTATCAACGCCATGTTGTGGGCGCTCAAGGACATCACTCTCGAAGCCACCTGGTGCTACCCGGTGCAGAGTTGGCCGCGCATCATCCGGATGGTGGAGGCCGGCACCTTCCCCATCGAGAAGGTCATCACCGCCCAGATTGCCGCCAATGATGTCGTCCCGCAAGGCTTCGAGGCCCTGCTCGACAAGGGCGGCAAGCACCTCAAGATTCTTGTCAGTCTCTAGGACCCTTTCAAGGAGCCAACTCATGCGCGCACTCGTTTTTGAAGCGCCCGACAAACCGGTTCTCGTCGATAAGCCGATGCCGGGCATCAAGGATACCGAAGTTCTGATCCGTAGCCGCACCATCGGCATTTGCCATTCCGACTACGAACTTCTTGCCGGCCGCTACATTATCCCGATTTCCTATCCGGTCACGCCCGGGCATGAATGGTGCGGCGAGATCGTGGAAGTCGGCAAATCCGTGAAGGGCTATGCCAAGGGCGACCGCGTGGTCGGCGAATGCGTTGTCCGCACGCCGGAGCGGCTACATCATTTCGGCTTCTCGATGGACGGCGCCGACCGCGAGTTCTTCAACGTCAATCCGGAGTGGCTGCACAAGCTGCCCGAGAGCGTTGATGACGCCAAGGGCTCGCTGATCGAGCCGTTCACCTGCGGCTTCCATGCGATCAAGCGGCTCGGCGGCACTGATGCCAGCCAGACCGTGGTGATCTCGGGCGGTGGCACAATCGGCTTGGTCTCGGCGGCCGCGGCCATCGGCATGGGCGCGCGCACTATCGTGGTCGATCCCATCGCGCGGCGCCGCGAGATCGCGCTGAAGCTCGGCGCGACGGACGCCGTCGATCCCTCCAAGGGAGATGCCGCTGCCCAGATCAAGGAACTGACCCACGGCAAAATGGCCGACCTGGTGGTCGAGGCTGCCGGGCACGATGCCTCGCTTGCAAGCGCCCTCGACTATGCCGGCCAGGACGGGCGGGTCGCCATGGTCGGCATCAACATCGGCAAGAAATTCCCGGTGGCGCTCGGCCAGATCATGATGAAGAACCTGACCGTCAAGGGTTCCATCGGTTCACCCGGTGTCTGGCCGGCCGCGATCCGTTTCCTGGAGCGCACCAAGCTTGACCTGTCACCGATCCAGACGCATCGCTTCCCACTGGATCAGGCGGTCGAGGCTTTCGCGCTTGGCGCCGACGCAACCAAGTGTATCAAGGTTACACTCACCACCGGGACCCACTAAATCAGAGCGCATCGCGCGCACGTCACCGTGGAAACCTTCCGCGTGTCCCGTCGACGGAGCGGCCAACGAACAGCGTGCCGCCTCTTACCACAACCAACCCGGTTGCGCCTGATAATAGCCGCCGCGCCGTCGCGCATTGCCGCTT
>Ga0209698_10001471_pt1 | contig 27080 bp, 13 predicted proteins | sample LitLauG_LLR_2012_FD_187203 | JGI IMG/M metagenome (GOLD analysis project Ga0209698, IMG submission 187203) | Freshwater sediment microbial communities from Pennsylvania, USA - Little Laurel Run_MetaG_LLR_2012 (SPAdes) (version 2) | ecosystem: Environmental > Aquatic > Freshwater > Creek >... | reverse complement strand
GGATACGAACTGCCCACCCCCTACGTGCCGCCGCCGGGCGACCCGCTCGTCCACCACGCCTCGGGATTCGCCAAGGTCATGTGCTCGGCCGTCTTCATCACCGGGCTCGATCCGGCGTTCGCGGCCGAGAACGTGGGTTATTTCACTGCGCCCTATGAGGTGCGCGCGAAGCTCGGCAAGCCCGAAGTGGACCCTGCGCGCAAGGAAGTGCGGGTGAGCGTTCTGGGACACATCCAGCGGGGCGGAGCGCCTACCTGTTTTGACCGACTGATTGCCAGCCGAATGGGATATGCTGCCGTAGAATGCCTGATGGAAGGGCGCTTTAATGTCTTCGTGGGCATAGTCAATAATCGCATGCATTACATTCCGCTGGACGAAGCCGTAAAAAAGAAACAAAAGATCGGCGATGACTGGATGAAAATTGTCAAAATCCTTTCTTCCTGATTAAACAATGATTTTTCCAACGGTAACTCGACGGGTACGCGGCAAATGGTAGCGTAAACACCTTAACAATAAATCAAAACTTAAAATATTAAATGTCTAAGAATATCAAAAAATACGCGCAGCCTGGCATGGACAAACAAGCCGGTGTGGACCACCTGACCAAGCGTACCAAAATTGTGGCCACCGTGGGACCTGCCTGTGACAGTTATGATATGATGCTCAACCTGGTGAAAGCGGGCGTAAATGTTTTCCGGCTTAATTTTTCTCATGGCACTCACGAAGTGAAAGCAGAAATCATCCAGAAGATCAGAAAGATCAATGAAGGACATCCTTACAACATTGCCATCCTGGCAGACCTTCAGGGGCCTAAATTAAGAGTCGGGGACATCGAAAATAATGCTTTGGAAATAAAGGCGGGAGACCGGCTGACCTTTACCAATACCAAGTGCATTGGCACGATGGAAAAAATTTACGTTAGTTATCCGAATCTGCATAACGACGTGGTGCCCGGAAATATCATTATGATTGACGACGGCAAACTGGAGGTGAAAGTCTTGAAAATCCTGCCGAACAATGATGTCAGGGTGGAAGTAGTCATGGGCGGGACCCTGTCGTCAAAAAAAGGATTGAATTTACCCGATACCAAAATTTCGTTACCGGCACTCACCGAAAAAGACCTGGCTGACCTGGAATTTATCATCACTCAAAATGTTGACTGGATTGCCCTTTCATTTGTACGGGAGGTAAAAGATATCGTCGGGCTGAAGGAAATATTAAAGGAGCGAAAAAGTAAAGCTAAAGTGATCGCCAAAATAGAAAAGCCGGAAGCAATTACCAACATCCGGGACATTATTTTGGAAAGCGACGGGATCATGATTGCCCGGGGTGATCTTGGAGTGGAGCTGCCGATTGAAAAAGTACCCCTGATTCAAAAAGAAATTATCCGCAAATGCATGCACCGGGGAAAGCCCGTCATTGTGGCCACGCAGATGATGGAAAGCATGATTGACCGGGTCAAACCCAACCGAAGCGAAATTACCGATGTGGCCAATGCCGTTATCGAAGGCGCAGACGCCTTAATGCTGAGCGCCGAAACAGCCACCGGGCAGCATCCTACATTGGTCATTGAAACGATGACTAAGATTATACTGGAGATAGAAAAAACCGCGTATGACTATAATCGCGACGATATTCTGACGCCGCAGCCACACTCACCTTCTTTCCTGAGTGACGCCCTGTGTTACAGTGCGTGTAAGTTGGCTGCCGATGTAAAGGCCGACGCCCTCATAGGAATGACCCAGACAGGCTATACCGGTTTTATGCTGAGCAGCTACCGGCCCAAGTCGCTATTATTTATCTTCAGTAAAGAAATCAGCCTTATTAACCAGTTGAGCTTGAGCTGGGGAGTGCGAGCGATTTTTTATGATGAAGAGGAAAGTCTCGATGATATTTTCTATGACCAGATTGGCATCTTGCGTGAAAGAGAATTCTTAAAAAACGGAGATGTTGTGGTCAATACAGGCAGTACCCCTGTCAGTTTGCACCTGCCGACAAATGTGGTGAAGATTACTAAAATAGGCAGTGAACAGCAGCGCCGGTAAACAATTGAACCCGGGAATCTCTGTGCCGAGTACTTTGATGGCCACACGATGAGCGGACAAATGCAATGTCTCACAACAAGGCGGCCCGCAGTAAAATAAATGCCCCCTAGTTTCCTTCGGGGGCATGTGTTCCTGATTTCGGCCACTCACAACTGTTAAAGACGAAGCCGAAAGACTTTATTCACTCCTAAAACCAACGGTTCAAAGGTGGTACGTTAAATATATCCCCGCAATACTTACTTTGTAGTATTTAGCCCGACCATCCGCCGGACTTATTCCGGCCGCAAAATTATTGGTTGCAATAGGTGCAGTATCCCCCTGCTTTAACTGTCCTACCCCGAACAATCGGCCCAAACAACTGTTTCCAATCGGCTCGCCTGCCGGTTCAGGCATCATCCCTTCCGGTGACTGATCACTAATTTCAATCAGCTCGGATGTCACCCACCTTTAACGATCGAATATCCTGATCATTGTGTAAATTTAGCCATCTGAAAGAACTGTTAAAAAGAAGGAAACGCTTACACTTGTAGCCATTTTTTGGAAACCTGCCCCAAACAGCCGGAAAGCGCAAGCGCCGGAACTGAAATAGCTGCAAACCCGGCACAATCCCTCCCAGCCTCGCTTCCCGCCGGTGGCTAGCTTGTGTTGCGTGAATTAGGCGCCGAAAAACAGGTAATAACGGTTGGCTAACGGAATGGCGATAATTATATGTTTGCTAATGGGAAGGTGAACCAACTTCCTTCCGGGTAAAAAAAACGGTTCGCTCAATTTATTAATATGCCTATCTTCAAGGAATACATATTACCCGGGGGGAAATAAAGATTTGAAACCTCACTGCTCGGCAGCTTGGAGCGTGTATATTCAATAACAAAAATCAAACTCATGTTGACAAAAAAAAATGGTGTGTTATGGATGTGCCTGTTATTATTTTGTGCCTCGTATGGCCAAAATGAGGATAGCGCCTGGATTGTGACTCATTACACAAAAGTGGAAAAATACATTCCCATGCGTGATGGAATCAAGCTTTTTACGTCTATCTACATCCCCAGGGATACCTCCGAAAAACATCCGATCCTGATGACCCGGACGCCTTATTCCTGCGCGCCCTACGGCGAAACTTTTTTACCCTATTGGGACAGTTACGAAAAAGAATAGTTAAAGCAGAGCTACATTATGGTCACCCAGGATGTTCGCGGCAGATGGATGAGCGAAGGGAAGTTTGAAGATGTTCGTCCGTTCAACGCCAATAAGAAAGGCCAGGAAACTGACGAGGCCAGCGACACCTATGACGCTATTGACTGGCTTGTAAAAAATATCCCTGGCAATAATGAAAAAGTGGGCGTATTTGGCATTTCTTACCCGGGGTTTTATTCGACTATGGCGGCAGCCAGCAATCACCCGGCATTAAAGGCCGTTAGTCCACAGGCCCCGGTGACCAATTGGTTTGTGGGCGATGACTTCCATCACAAGGGAGTATTCTTTCAAATGGATGCCTTTGATTTTTATTCTTCACTGGGATTTGGTTTCGGCCAGCCGCATCCGGCGCCCACCGACATCCCTGCCCGCTCGGTCGGATACCCCATCCATGATAATTACGAATTTTATCTGCATACAGGCACCGTGAAAAACCTTTCCAAATACATGGGCGATACCGTGGCATTTTGGACAGCGGTTATGCATCATCCCACTTACGATGCCTGGTGGCAGGCACGGGATGCACGCAACGCCACAAAGCATCTGCAACCCGCCATGTTGTGGGTGGGTGGATTGTTCGACGCAGAGGATTGCTGGGGAGCATGGAACGCTTACAAGGCTGCAGAAAAAAACAATCCCGGTAAATCTTTTAACAAGATTGTTGAAGGCCCATGGTATCACACCCAATGGGCGAACCAGGCCGGAACCCATCATGGAAATATTCAGTTTGGCTCCAACACAAGTCAATATTACCAGCAACATTTTGAAATTCCCTTTTTTAATTATTTCCTGAAAGGCAAAGGTGATATCAGCCAGATAGGGGAAGCCAACGTCTTCGTCACTGGTGCCAACCAATGGCAAACCTTTGCCCAATGGCCTCCTGCCAATAAGGAAGATAAAGATTTATACCTTAAAGAAGGTGGCAAATTGGATGGGTCAAAACCAGCCGGTACAAATAGCTTTAGCGAATACACGAGCGATCCAGCCAAACCGGTTCCCTATGAAGAATTTGTTCATTTCAACCGGACCAGGACCTATATGACGGATGACCAGCGTTTCGCCAGCCGCCGGACCGATGTATTGACATTCCAAACCGATACTTTAACGGCCGATATCACGGTCACGGGTAATGTGATCGCCGATATTATGACAAGTATCTCTACAACCGATGCAGATTTTCTTGTAAAAGTTATCGACGTCTTTCCTGATTCCGCAGGTTATAACGAAGTAAATATTTATGCTGAAAACGACCCTCAAAATCCATATCCAATGGGGGGTTACGAAATGCTGGTCCGCGCAGAAATCATGCGGGGAAAATTTCGTAATAGCTTTTCCAGTCCGCAGGCCTTCGTGCCCGGGAAAATTACTGAGGTGAAATGGGAGTTACCTGACATGGCTCATACATTCTTAAAAGGACATCGCATAATGGTGCAGGTCCAAAGCAGCTGGTTCCCCCTGGCAGACCGCAATCCGCAGCAATTTATGGATATCTATCAGGCAGATCCAAAAGATTTTAAAAAGTCAATCATCCGCGTGTACCATGATGCCCTGCATGCTTCAAAAATCATTTTGCCGGTCTTAAAAAATTAAAATAATCATGAAAAATGCGCTCCTGGCAGCCGCATGTTTGTTGACGGTTGCAGTCTCGGCTCAGGATTCCGACCGATCTTACTCAAAAATCAATTATACAAAAATAGAGGCTGCGATCCCGATGCGGGACGGAATTAAATTGTTTACGATCATATATGTTCCAAAGGACGGGTCAGAAAAATATCCCTTCCTGATGGAGCGTACCCCGTACTCGGTAAGTCCTTACGAAAAAGACACGTACCCTGATAAGTTGGGGCCAAACGGCATATTGATGAGGGAGAAATATATTTTTGTATACCAGGACGTGCGTGGCAGGTATAGGAGTGAAGGAGTGAACCTGGAAATGACGCCTGTTATTGAAAATAAAAAAAATAATGCTGCCGTCGATGAAAGCAGTGATACTTATGATACAATAGACTGGTTACTGAAGAACATCAAAAACAATAACGGACGCGTTGGATTATATGGCATCTCTTACCCCGGATTCTATGCGACCGCAAGTCTTCCCCACTCGCACCCTGCCATAAAAGCCGTAAGTCCTCAAGCACCGGTTACCGATGAGTTTATCGGCGATGATGCCAATCACAACGGCGCATTTTTCCTGCTGGACAATTTTGACTTCATGAACTATTTTGGCAAAGAAAGGAATGGTCCCATAGAAGATTACGGTTCGCAGGTGTTTCCCTTCTTCACCCGGGATGTGTTTCAATTTTTCCTTGATCTTGGGCCGGTGAAAAATACACAATCAGCACAGTATTTCAACCACCGTTCCTATATCTGGAACGAATACCTGCAACACGACACCTATGATGACTATTGGCAAAAAAGAAATATTAGGCCACATCTCACCGGTGTCAACGTGCCCGTTCTGGTAGTGGGCGGGTGGTACGATGCAGAAGACCTTTTTGGCTCGCTACACACTTTCGAAGCGATTAAAAAACAAAATCCCTTCAATAAAAACTTCCTGGTAATGGGGCCCTGGACTCACGGCGCCTGGTCGGACGACCGGTGGACGCAGTTTGGCAGCTACCAATACGGCGTCAATATCAATACCTACTTCCAGGATAGCCTCGAAACGACTTTCTTCAATTATTACCTGAAGGATAAGGGAAACTTTGACGCGACAGAAGCAACGGTTTTTGAAACCGGATCCAATGAATGGAAACATTTCAGCCAATGGCCACCGGCAGACATAAAACAAACAGCATATTTCCTTTCACCAGGCAAAGGCCTTTCCCTGACATCGGACCAGGAAGCAGGATTTGATGAATATACCAGTGACCCCAACAAACCTGTACCCTATACTGGGGGAACGTATGGCCAGCGAAACGATGAATATATGGTGGAAGACCAACGGTTCGCCGGCCAACGCACGGATGTTCTCAGTTATGAAACCGGACCGCTCATTAAAAATACCACTGTCGCCGGAAGTATCACGGCGGATCTCTTCGTGGAAAACAGTTCAAGTGATGCTGATTTTGTAGTGAAGGTGATTGATGTCCTGCCGGAGCCGCAAGGAAAAGAACGGCAAGATCCGCCGGGAAATTCCCTTGAAGGATTTGAGCGACTGGTAAGAGCAGAAGTAATGAGAGGGAAATTCCGCAGTAGTTATGTAAATCCTGAGCCAATGGTGCCTGGCCGGGTAAATGAAGTGAAAATTCATTTAAATGACATCTTGCATACCTTTAAAAAGGGACACAGAATCATGGTGCAGGTGCAAAGCAGCTGGTTTCCCCTGGTTGACATGAATCCGCAAAAATTCATGCGAATTCCTGACGCAGACAAACTAGATTTTACATCCGCCGTCATAAGGGTTTACCACGATGCAAAAAATCAATCGAAAATAATATTACCGATCGCAACAAATGACTAATTTGAAATGCGCACCCGCCCACTTTAATTAAAATTTTCTGCATGAAGCAACTCTTTGTCCCCTTTTTCATCCTGCTGAGCGTGTCGACCCTGTCACAGCCAAGCATTAACATTTTCCCAAAGCCTGTGGTCCTCGTACCGGCGGATGGTCATTTCCAACTTGACGGTCATACCGTAATCCTAGCTACAAACACCGTGCGACACGATGCCGGTATGCTCAACCACTACTTGGAAAAATTGTATGGAATTACGCTGCCGGTAAGAAAGATGCTACCTGGACAACTGGTGAAAAATGCCATCTTCCTTGGTATAAAACGCCGAAGTGAAAGCAAGAGGAATGAATACTCCCTGGTTGTTGAACAAGACCATATTCGCATCGAGGGCGTCAGCGATACCGCAGTATTTTACGGCGTTCAAACATTGCTGCAGCTGTTGCCGCCCGAAAAAGTTTCCCTCACTAACGGCGTGATCGAGATTCCCAAAGTGGCCATTCAAGATTACCCGAGGTTTTCATACCGCGGCATGCACCTGGATGTGTGCCGGCATTTATTCAGCACAGCCGAGGTAAAAAAATATATTGACCTTCTGGCGTACCACAAGTTCAATACTTTTCACTGGCACCTTACGGATGATCAAGGTTGGAGAATCGAGATAAAGAAATATCCCCTGTTAACTGCCGTGGGTGGTTTTCGGAACGGAACCGTGGTAGGCCATTTCCCTGGCACCCGAAACGACGGTATTCGGTATGGGGGGTTTTATACCCAAACCGAAATCAGGGAAATCGTGCAATACGCCAAGGAACGTTACATAACAATTATTCCAGAGATAGAGTTGCCCGGACATTCATCGGCAGCTATTGCCGCTTATCCGAAATTAAGCTGCTTCCCCGCAGAATCCACTTCAATCAAGGACACAACGCTTTGGGCAGGCAGCCGGACGGGGAAACATGTGCAGCAGACGTGGGGCGTATTCCAGGATGTGTATTGCCCCTCACCATATACTTTTAAATTTCTTGAAAATGTACTCGATGAAGTGATGCAGCTCTTTCCGTCGAAATATATTCATATTGGCGGTGATGAATGCCCAAAGGATGCCTGGAAAAGGTCTCCGTTCTGCCAACAGCTGATAAAAGAGAACCACCTCAAAGACGAACATGGCTTGCAAAGTTATTTTATCAGCAGAATTGAAAAGTTTGTCAACAGCAAAGGGCGCCGCATTATTGGATGGGACGAAATACTGGAAGGTGGACTGGCACCAAACGCCACTGTAATGAGCTGGCGGGGAGAAATAGGTGGAATTGCAGCTGCCAAACAACATCACCAGGTCATCATGACACCTGGCCATTTTGTCTATTTCGATCATGCACAAATAAAAAAGGAAGACAGTGTCACAATCGGCGGATATGTTCCGCTGGATTCAGTCTATAATTACGAACCGATTCCGGGCGAATTAAATGCGACGGAAGCCCCGTTTGTCCTGGGAGCCCAGGGAAACGTCTGGACAGAATATATCGGCTCTGATGCCAAGCTCGAGTACATGATCTTTCCGCGCATGAGCGCGCTGAGTGAAGTGCTCTGGAGTCCTAAAGATAGGCGGGACTGGAACAATTTTACGCTAAGACTGCCAGATCTGATGAAACGGTATGGATTGTGGGGAGTTAATTATTGCGCTGTCCAGGAATGATCAGCGGGCGCAGCTACGCTTACAGGGCGACAGTAGCAGCTCAGCGTGAGAACGCCATGAAGACAATCACCAGATGACAGGACATCTGAGCTTTCTGGTTTCACTACTGCTTCCGCCCCATATATCACGGTAGCACAGCGTCATTTCAAATCCCCCGCGGTAGGACGAAGCGATACTCAACTTGCTGATATTAACATCATAGCTCATGCCGATACTTAAGTCATCCTTGTTTAATTTAAGAATCGGAATCATCGCATCTTTCCAGCGGTAAACCATTCCCCCGGTGATGGATAACCGCGCTTCATCCCCCCCCTCGTCAAAATTATGTGTCAGCAGCAACCCTCCCTGTGCCAATCGATCCGCGCCCTGCATGAAGTAATCGGCATAAACCGTTAAATTATCAAATTGATTGGTGTTCATGGAGAGGCCCCCGTTAAATACATATTTTCTGTTTAACTGTATATTGTTATCGGTAATGAATGACAGCGTTGGTTTTGTAATATGATATAATGCTGTGCCGAAATAAAATTTAATGTTGTCATTCACCATCGTACTAAAACTCAACCCGGTTGATGCATCCCAGTAAGTAAAACTAGTTTTTGAAAAAGTCTGGCTGGTTGGATTGGATTCACTATAGGCTCCATTTACAAATTGGTCGTTGAATTGCAGCTTGCTCGGATCAAAATTTTCGCTGACCATACCGCCCATAAAGGCCGCAGACAGGTAAGTACTGCTGGCTTCGTTTAACAGCTTATGGTAGTTCACTACCGGCAAAAACTGTATCCTTTTCAGCTTTGAGTCTCCTGCTTCATCATCAGTAACCTGTAAACCTGCCGTAATAAAGTCGCCGCCCGTCAGGCTAAGCGGGAATTTTATTTCCGCACCGAAGGCCATCGTCCTGTACGGTACTGTTACACTTTCCCATTGATTTCTATATGCGGCAGTGTAGCGAACATTCCCTTTGAAAATTCCCGCGAGCGCCGGATTTCTCATTAAGGGTAATTCATAAAATTGGGAGAAATTGATGTCCTGCTGCGCTTCGGCAGCAAAAGCGGCAACCATCACCACCATTACCAGCATGACATAGCGAAAAAGTATTTTCATAGTTGGTCTATTTTAATAGAGTTACATTCCCTTTGAAAGTATAGGTCTGCATGTTATCACAAACCACTTCAGCGACATACACGTACACTTCAGCGGGTCCGACGGCACCCTTGATTTTTCCATCCCACCCATAGGAAGGATTATTCGGAGGAAAATTGGTTTTTTCAAACAGCAGCTCTCCCCACCGGCTGAAAATCCTAAAGGAGAGAACGCTTTGAATGCCGGTGGCTCTGACCATTAAAATATCATTGATACCATCCCCGTCTGGCGTAAAAGCGTTCGGAATAAAAACCTGCGACCCCTGGCAAAATGTACTGATGTTTATAGTATCTTCTGCGGTACAACCATATACGTTTGTTACAATCACATCATAAGAAATATTATTCTCCACTGTAACTGACGGATTCGGGCAATTACTGCAGCTGAGATTATTTGACGGGGTCCACAGCCAGGATACAATGGGACCATTTTGCACCACAGGGTTTAACTGATAAACCGTCCCTGTCGACAAATTCAGGTCCGGGCCAGCGTTCACCAAAGGATTTGGGTTGACTGTTACATTAATATACCCGGTGTCCGTAAAACAATGGTGGCCGTCATACCCTATCACCCGGTATTGCGTGGTTACATTCGGGGAGGCCACCGGGTCTGGAATCGTATCGCTGCTAAGGGTTTGCGCCGGCGACCATGCATACGAAACGGCGTCGCCGCCGGCCTGCAAGCCCACCGTGTGTAGTGCACAAATTGCCACATCTGGAGACACATTAATTTTTATAGGCTGAAAAACCGTAATTGTAACGGTATCAAAACCCGGGCAACCATTGACATCAACACCCTTTACAAAATAGGTGGCAGCTCCAGTGGGGGATGCTACCGGGTTAGAGCAGCTGATACAACTAAGGCCAGCCGGCGGGCTCCATGCGTAGGTGAGTGCACCGGTTGCCTGCAATTGAGAATGGCTTCCTCTGCAAATTAAAAGATCTGCTGTAGCTTTTACCGGCGGATTGCCATTTACGGTCACCGCAGGATGAACGACGCTGTCCATACACCCTTCGTTACTTGTCACGACCAGCTTAACGCTGTAAACGCCCGCCCTTCCAAATGTATGAACGGGGTCCGCGGAGACAGAAAACGTACTGTCGCCAAAGCTCCATCGGAACGTCAGATTTCCTGAACTCACAGAGGACGAATCGGTAAAAATGAACCGGTTGCCGGCTAAACATTGGGCAGCACCTGGGTTAAATGCCGCAACAGGCTGCGGGTTTAAACTAACCGTTATATATCCTGTATCGGAAAAACAGTGATGGCCATCAAATCCAATGACACGATATAGCGTGGTTGTATCAGGAGAAGCAACAGGGTTCGCAATATTGGGATTGCTGAGGCTTTGAGCGGGTGACCAAATATAGGAAACAGCGCCGCCCGATGCTAAAAGAGTGTCTGTTTGATGCTTACAGATCGCACGCCCTGCAGAAACCTGGATGGCTATAGGCTGAAACACGGTAATATGCACGCTGTCATACCCCGGGCATCCTAAACTATCTAGTCCTTTTACGAAGTAGGTGGCGGAAGAATCCGGCGACGCGCTTGGCGCAGAACAATTACTGCAGCTTAACCCTCCTGACGGCGCCCAACTATACGTTTGGGCTCCGGTAGTAGGCAATTGTACACTGCTGCCCCTGCAGATAGAGCGATCGCTGGCCGTCTTTACTACCGGGTTGCCATTTACAGTGACTGCTGTATGAATAACGCTGTCCATACAACCGTTACTGCTGGTTACCACAAGTTTAACGCTATAAGTTCCAGAATTCGAGTAGCTATGAACAGGGCTTGCATTTGTTGAAACAGCACCATCGCCGAAACTCCACAGGTAGGTCAAAGTGCCGGAACTAACGTTCGATGTATTGACGAAATTAAAGCTGTTCCCTGCCAGGCACTGTGTTGACACAGGATTGAAGCCAGCTACGGGTCGGGCATTAATATTTACAAGAACTGTGTCCTCGGCAGTGCATCCCGAGACGGTATCGGTAGCCGTAACGATATAGGTGGTCCCAATCGGCGGATCTGCAACCGGATTGGATGCGTTAGGATTAGACAAAAAGGTCGAGGGGGTCCAGGAATACCGGTACCCGCCAACCGGACTGGCGCCAATGGACACCGGTTTTCCTGCGCACGCTGATACATCCGGACCCGCGTTTGCTGCAGGCAAATTCGCCGTGTAGGGAACACTTAATGTGTCGCTGCAGCCAAAGCCATTATAAGGAACCAGTACTACATGCAACGTGGACCCAGGCACAGGTGGCGAGGTTAATACCATATTCTGCCCGGAACCTAAGAGACTGCCGTAGTTGTTACTGTACCAATTATAATACTGAAAGCCCGGAGGAGAGGTAAAAACAGCCTGGCTGGGATTGCAGCTATACTGCGCCGTAGCGGCAATATTGCACCCGTCGACATCGAGATAAGCGTATCCCCAGTGCGCGCCCAGGGTGCAGTCTGCGGCCGTAAACTCTAGTATCAATACCTTGCCGGCATAAGCGCTCAAATTAATAAACGCAGTCGACCATGCCTTGCATTTTACGGAGCTATCCAGCGGGGAGTCAAAGAACCCCGGCAGGCCAGATCCTGAAACGTATTCATAGGAGGCACAGGGTAAATAGGTATTGGTAGCGACATCCAGCACCTGGGCCTGAAACCTCGGTTGCTGGTAGGGTTTATGTCCCGGATCCTGGAAAACAACTGCATAGTCATAGGAAATATAGAAATCTACCGCATTGGCCGGCACAGTAATCTGGTAAGTAATCCGCTCGGCACGCTTGCCGTTAATATTGTTACCGAGCCTCAGCGCGAAATTGCTCCCGTTAGGAGAATTAGTAGGAAATAATCCGTAGGGATCAAGTGCCGACGGCACCACGGTAGGGATTAAAACCTGCCGGTTGGGAGTGGGCGGCGATGGAATAACGGTAATAACATTGGTCGTTCCGACGGAGCCGACACTTCCCGTATCGCAATTCCAGTTGGTGAAATTGCCGAATTCAAAGTCAATATTTGCAGGACAGACATTTACCTGCGCCGGAGTTGCAGTCGGTTTGGGTGCGTGTACCTTTGTTGGCTTCAGGGGTACCGCTTCCACCGGACCTGTTGCCACAATGTCTCCGTTTAAGTTCATCGTTGCGGACTGGCCCTTGGAGGTAATTTTGGCCAGGCCATGCTTAAATCCCCAAAATATATCTATCCCCAGTGCACGGATAATCTTGCCGGAGCGGTCGATTAAGAACCATTTTCTGTCTTTATAGCCAGCCGATACGCGCTCATCGAAATCATATGCAATATCGTATTCAAAAGGAATAACAACGACGCCTTTTTCATTGATAAAGCCCCATTTCCAATTTTTCCTGACCGCGGCGAGATGATTGCGGAAGTTCCTCACTGTTTCGTATAACGGCGGGACAACTTGATTCCCGTTCCCGTCAACGAAGCCCCATTTGCCGTTTCCATATACTTTCGCAAATCCATTCATAAAGGGATCCGCCTCGTCCCATTCCGACCCATTTACCGCAACACCGGTTTTGACATTTATAAACTGAAATCTGGTATCTGGCAGGGCTATTTTCTCTACCGACACCGGTATAGTCTGCGCGCTGATCTTTGCAGAAAAAAATACAATAAGGAGAAGATGGTATAATTTCTTCATAGGCATGGATTAAATGCGGCTTTTTGATGCAATTACTATGCTGCTTTTCCAGCCAAGATCCTTTTTTCGTTATTATTACGGGCAAATTGGGTAGTTCTGCTTTTCTAACGCCGTAATTTCCCGATTGATTCTCCACCCTGCAAACTAACGGAACCCAATAAAATACAAGGCAATAAAACCCAGGTACCTTACACGCTAACCGTTATACCCCGCCATCGCAATACGATTTTACATACCCGCCTGATGCGAAATGATGGTTAAAAAACGGAATCCAGCAAATATATACCTGTAAAGGCTACACTAAAATAACTGCCAAACGGCCGCATAAAAAACCGGCGGTCACATAAGGCCGAACTGAAAATTTTTTTTCAGTATCTGCGAATTTTTGTTCGTAAAAAAAAAGGGAATTTTTGCAATTTTTATTCTAACCCAAATGGGTAATAAACAATTATGAATCATTGTTTCGAAAATAATCGGTAATCGACTTATCTTCGCCATGGTTCCTATTCGAATTATCGGGGTGACCGGCCGCGATATTCAACGATCTTTTTCAACTTTAGTATTGCTTAAGTCTATTTAAATTCGAATTCGATATGATTGATTCTCTTGAAAAAATTCCTGTATTGATTGCCAGCTCCCCAAAGGAAGGTTCCCAAAACGTGGCACGCATCATTTCCGATCTGATCAGGGAAAAAAATGCCGCGGGAAAGAAAGCGGTTATTGGCCTGGCTACCGGCTCGACGCCCAAATCACTGTATGCAGACCTTGTGAAGCTTCACCAGGAGGAAGGACTCAGTTTCAAAAACGTGATTACCTTTAATCTCGATCAATACTACCCGATGGAACCAGATGCCTTAAATAGTTATCACTATTTCATGCGGAAATATTTATTTGAACAGACCGACATTGATCCCCAGAATTATTTCTTGCCCAATGGTCTGATTCCCAAGGATCAAATAAAACAGCATTGTGCCGACTACGAGAAAAAGATAGCCGATGCCGGTGGTATCGACCTGCAGATCTTAGGAATCGGGAACAATGGGCACATTGGGTTCAATGAGCCGGGGTCACCCGTTTATTCCAAAACAAGGTTGGTAACACTGGAGAATTCTACGCGGATTGCCAACTCACATGAATTTGGCAATATTTCCCAGGTGCCCCGCATGGCCATCACGATGGGCATCAGCACCATCATGAAATCCCATCGAATCATCCTGATGGCCTGGGGGAAAACCAAGGCGCCCGTGATTCAAAAAGCCGTAGAAGGCAAACCCACTGAGGAAGTGCCCGCCTCCCTGCTTCAAAATCATGATAATTGCACTTTCGTTGTGGATGAGTTTGCCGCTTCCGAATTGACCCGCTTTAAATCGCCCTGGCTTACAGGAGAATGTGAATGGACTCCGGCGATGGTAAAGCGAGCCGTCGTAGGTCTTGCCCTGAAGCTCGAAAAGCCGGTCTTGAGTCTTACCAATCACGACTACAACGAACACGGGTTAAGTGACCTGCTGGTCGACAAAGGTGACGCCTATGAGATCAACCTCGAAGTATATTATATGCTTCGTGACAGCATTACCGGGTGGCCGGGTGGCAAACCTAATGCCTCAGACCACCATCATCCGGAACGGAGTCTCCCTTTCCCGAAAAAGGTGCTGCTCTTTTCCCCCCATCCCGATGATGATATTATCAGCATGGGAGGAACGTTCATGCGGTTGCATGACCAGGGCCATGATGTACATGTTGCTTACCAGACCAGCGGAAACATCGCTGTAACTGACGAATTTGTGACGCGTTTCCTGGATTTTACGGTTGGATTCGAAAAAATATTCAAGATTGACAATACCATTAGCAAATCAACGCTGCATAAAGCCACTGCATTTATCACAGAAAAAAAATCAAGTGAAAAAGATACCGACGAGATCAGGAGCATCAAGGGACTGATTCGGCGGTGCGAAGCCAGGGCGACCTGCAAATACGTGGGATTAAAATTAGAGCAGATACATTTTATGAATTTGCCGTTTTATGAAACGGGTACTATTGAAAAAAAACCGATGAGCGATGAGGATGTCAGGTTAACGGTACAACTCATGCGCGACATCAAACCTCACCAGGTTTTTTGCGCGGGTGACCTGGCAGACCCGCACGGCACCCACAAAGTTTGTATTGACATCATTTTGGGAGCGCTGGCATTTATGAAACAGGCTGGAGATGAATGGCTGGCCGATTGCCGCGTTTGGCTGTACAAGGGCGCCTGGGAGGAATGGGATATCACTGAAATTGAAATGGCCGTACCGATGAGCCCCGACCAGGTACGGAAAAAACGATATGGCATATTCATTCACCAATCCCAAAAAGACAGTGTCCCCTTCCAGGGCAGCGATAACCGCGAATTCTGGCAAAGGGCGGAGGAACGAAATGCCAATACAGCTGATTTATATGCAAAATTGGGGCTGACCAGGTATGCTGCCATGGAAGCTTTTGTAAGGCTTCCAATCTGAGGTGGGGCTCGCGCCCAATGCGAACATTACGTTAAGAACCGCAATAAAACCAGGAAAAAGTCCTAGAAATAAAAAGGCTTGAAGACGACTTTATTGCCGGTAATATTCCATTCTACCACTGGTGCCGGCACTTTGAATACATTTAACCACGACGCATAGGGCAGCGATTTATTTGCTGTGAAAGCACCACTAAAACCAAAAAATAATTTTCTCTCCCGGTCGAAACGGGGAATGTCCTTTCCATTTACCTTCGAAGGATTGGTCACCGCTCCGGTCATGCCGGATGCGCCATAGCCGAAATCAGCCGTGATCCATTTTGGGAAATTGGTCTTTCCTAAAAATGAAGAAACATTAAACGAAAGCCAGTAGGTTTGACCGTTATAGTCTTTCAGCATTCGCTCCGGTAAGTTGCTGCCAAGTTCTCCGGGATTATATTTTGCAAACAGGGTGTTATGGTACGAAAACTGCATTAATATGCGCTGTTGATGCCAAAGGGATTGCTGCAATCCGAACATTGCCACACCGGTCAGGTTAGCTGCCATATCTCCCGGAGAAAAACCCCATTGAGCCGAGAAGCCATCCGAAATTTCTATCATTGACATATAAGCCAGTGCAGTCCCTAATCCAATCCACAAAGAGGGTGTTTTGCGTACACCGCTCCACCTCATCAGATTATATTGCAGGGCTGCCACGTTATAGGCCGTGGTAGCATGACCCACTTTATCCATTTGCAGCCATTCGTCGTTGTCATTGAATAAATGAAACCGACTTCTCGGAAATTTCTTATACCATAAATATTGCAGTCCAATAGTCACCAGTGCACCGACCCCTGCTTCGCTGATGACAACCGTAGAGAAACGCTGCCTGTTAAAATTGGCCGATGTCGCTAAAAAACCCTGTTCATCAATCCTTTGCCCGGCTGTTGGAAAACAGGCGATAGTACAAAAAATAAAAATCACCGCACTAAGCAACTGTTTCATAGTACTGCATAGATTTTATTCAGGCTTAATTTGCACCGCTTTTTCATCTTCGTCGTGTAACATGTCAAACTTCCTATAAGCGCGAGCAAAAAAGTGTGGGAAAATTAGCAAGGAAAAAAACATCGCACAAATGATTCCGCCGATAACAACCCTCGCCAAAGGTCTTGAACTCTCTGAACCAATGCCATGAGAAATCGCAGCAGGTAATAATCCAATCGCAGCCATTAATGCGGTCATGATAACCGGCCTTACTCTTGAATTGACCCCCAGCCGAATCGCAGTATACAGTGACTGGTGATGTCCCCTCTTTCTCATATCCAGGTTGTGCTTAAATTCTGTTATGAGTAACACTCCAAACAAGATACAAATGCCGAACAATGCAATAAAACCGATTCCTGCGGAGATACTAAAATTGGTGCCCGTGATGAATAACGCAGCGATACCGCCGACAATGGCAAAGGGTACATTCAGGAAAACGAGGCCTGCATCTTTAAAATTTCCAAACATTGAAAACAACAACAGAAAAATAAGTAAGAGACTGATAGGCACCACCTGCTGAAGGCGCTTTACAGCACGCTGCTGGTTTTCGAAATCTCCCTCCCACGTCATAGTATAACCACCCTTCAATTTTACAATCTTGTCGACCTTCCCTTGAGCTTCTTTGATCGTACTTCCCATATCTCGGCCGCGAACAGAAAATTTAACGGCGGAATATCTTTCATTGGCATCGCGAAAAATGAGACAAGGGCCGGTTTTAGTAGTCATGGTAGCGATTTCCTTGACCGGCACTTTCGATCCGCTCTCGGTTGGCACCATCAGGTTGCCAATATCAGTTTCAGACTTCCGGTATTCCTCAGGAATGCGCAAACGTATATCGAACTTTTCAATGCCTTCGTACAGCTGAGACGCTGCCTTTCCACCAATAGCCATTTCGATCACTGCATTGGCATCAGCAGTCGCAACGCCATATAATGCCATTTTTTGCTGATCAAGGTCAATATCCAATTCAGGCTGCCCAATATTTTTGATAACACCGAGGTCATCAATACCCTGGATACCTTTCAAAATATCGTACACCTCATTGGCTTTACTTTCCATATAATTGAGAGAATCACCAAATATTTTTACGCATATCGAACCCTTTACGCCTGACACCGCCTCTTCGATATTATCTGTGATTGGTTGAGAAAAATTGAGGTCAGCACCGGGAATCACTGATAACGTTTTGTTCATACTATCGATCAATTCTTCCTTCGAAATTTTCGGCTTCCATGAATCTTCCGGGTACAGCAGAACATCGAATTCATTATTGTAAAATCCAGCGACGTCAGTGCCGTCGTCGGGCCTGCCAGTCTGCGAGACGATATATTTTACCTCCGGGTAACCAATCATTTTTTCGCGTACCTGTTTGCCTACTTCGACGGATTTGTCCAGAGACACACTGTAGGGCAATTGAACACGTAACCAAATGGCACCTTCATCTAATTCTGGCAGGAATTCTGTTCCCAAAAATTTAAATGAAAATAATCCTACCGCAATGACTAATATTGAAATAAAAATTGAACTACGTTTGTGCCTGGTAGTGAAAGCAAAACTCTTGAGCATGAATCCTGTAATATGATGTACAAAAGGATTATGCTTTTCATGGATGTCTTTCCTTAGAAGGAGGCTTATCAGCACGGGCACCAGTGTCAAGGTAATGATCAACGCTCCCAGCAACGCAAATCCCAACGTGTAAGCCAAGGGAGAAAACAATTTTCCTTCTACTTTTTGAAATGAAAATATCGGCAGCAGCGCAGCAATGATGATCAGTTTAGCAAAGAAGATTGCCTTTCCCAACTCTGCACCCTTATTTTTAATCAAGCCTAATTTAGAAAGTTTATTAAATCGAGCCATCCCAATATCTTTTGCCTTCTGGTCAAGGATAACAAAGATGCCCTCCACCATGACGACGGCGCCATCGATGATAATTCCAAAATCAATTGCTCCAAGGGATAACAAATTGGCCGACATGCCCATTAACCTTAGGCATATGAATGCGAACAAAAGTGAAAGCGGAATCACAATCGAAACAATCAGTGTGGTTCGCCAATTGAACATAAACAGCGATACCACAAGAGTAACCAATAATATACCCTCTACCAAATTATGGAGTACCGTCCCGGTAGCAAAGTGAATCAAATCTTCGCGGTCGTAATAAGGAACAATCTTTGTATCACGCGGCAATACCTGGCTATTTATTTTTTGAACTTTTGCCTTTAATGCCTGCATCACTTCGCTTGGATTGGCTCCTTTTCGCATCAAAATAATTGCTTCCACAACATCATCTTCATTAGTAATTATTCGCTTGCCTGCAGAATCTATAAGCCCATCCGTTCTGCCCACATGCCCAAGTCGAGGTAGATTTGAAATCTCCACATCTGCCAGGTCCTTAACCAGGACCGGAATTCCATTAACGTTTTGAACAATAATGTTCTTTATTTCATTGATATCGTTTAGCAAACCAATGCCTCTGACGACGTACGCCTGATTGTTGATATTGATTACATCGCCCCCGATGTTGATGTTACTCTTTGTAACGGCATTGTAAACATCCAGCGGAGTGATACCCAGGTTACTTAGTTTTCCAGGGTCTACCTTTATTTCATACGCTTTGGTTTCACCCCCAAAACTGACGACATCTGCCACACCTGGCACAGATCGAATCTGGCGGTCTATCACCCAATCCTGCAAGGTCTTAAGTTCTCGAGTATTCCTTATATTACTTTTTAATGTGTAACGGAAAATTTCTCCGGTTGGTCCTGTCGGAGGTTGAATATCCGGTAAAATTCCGGGCGGAAGATCTGCATTGGAAATAAGATCATTGACCTGTATCCTCGCCTGCTCATTGGTGACATCATCTTCGAAAACCAGTTTGACATAAGACAGCCCAAAAATGCTCGTCGAGCGCAAGCTGATCTTGCGCTGCACGGGATTCATGGAAATCTCGATCGGAATAGTGATGAACTTCTCAATTTCTTCGGCGCTACGGCCTGGCCACTGGGTTATAATGGTGATTTCCGTATTGGTGACATCGGGAAATGCCTCAATCGGCATATTTTTGAACGTAATGATTCCGGCAATTAAAAGACCAAAAGCCGCAAACAAAATAAAATATTTTCGCTTTAGCGACAGACCGATAACTGCCTTAATAAATTTATTCATTTATACAATTTTGAGAAGAGACAACCGCGTTAAAATTAGGAATAAATACGTACAGGCTTTTAAAATCTAAAAGCCTGCACAAATTAATTGTATTTAGCAATCTTGGCGAACATCTTTTATGCTAACCCCAGTAACTGAGCGTATTTAACAAATCAAACCCTTCTGCCAAATTTCCGTGTCAAGGCAGCGATAAAAAACGATCCCCAGCGCCCAAATTTAACGAGAAATTAAGCAACTGATCCGATTGATATCTTTCTCTTAGACCAACCAATTATATGTTCGCATCTATTTCCCCCTGATGCTTCTTATCGACCTTATTATAAGCCCAACCGAAAATAAGCGGAAAGACCAATAGAGAGAAAACCATCGCACAGAGAATGCCGCCTATGACGACCCGAGCCAGCGGCCGGGAACTTTCAGAGCCAATCCCATGGGAGATTGCCGCAGGAAAAAGACCGACAGCGGCCATGAGAGCCGTCATCATCACAGGACGTATCCGAGAATTAACGCCTAATTTGATCGACGTATACAGGGTATTTGTCTGCCCTTTTATTTTCTCGAGATTTTGTTTAAACACGGTGATCAGCAAGACCCCATCTTGAATGCAGATGCCGAAAAGTGCTATGAATCCGATTCCGGCAGAAATACTAAAATTCGTACCAGTTATAAGTAGCGCTACAATACCCCCGACAATAGCAAATGGAACGTTGAGGAAAACAAGTGCCGCATCCTTTAAGTTCCCAAACATAACAAATAGCAAAAGGAAAATTAATAATAAGCTGATGGGAACGACTTCTTCCAGTCTTTTGGAGGCGCGTTGTTCATTTTCAAAATCACCCTGCCAAACCATTGAATAACCTCGCTTTAATTGTACTTCCCTATCCACTTTTGCCTGTGCCTCTGCGATCGTACTACCCATGTCCCGTCCACGGACCGAAAATTTCAGCGCTGAATACCTTTCGTTATCATCTCTAAAAATAAGACAAGGGCCTGTTTTTTGGGTGATGGTGGCCAGCTCTTTAACAGGTACCTTTGAGCCGCTTTGTGTGGGAACCATCAAGTTCCCAATATCAGTTTCATTCTTTCGGAATTCGTCAGGGTAACGGACACGAATGTCAAATTGCTTAATTCCTTCATAAAGACTGGTTGCTGCCTTCCCGCCGATAGCCATTTCAATGACTGCATTGGCATCTGCAGTTGCGACGCCGTATAAGGCCATTTTCTGCTGATCCAGATCGATATCCAGTTCCGGTTGACCCAAGTTCCTGATGACTCCGAGATCTTCAATACCAGGTATCCCTTTTAAGACATTATAAACAGCATCAACTTTGCCTTCCATGTAATTCAGCGAATCACCAAATACTTTGACACAAATAGATCCTTTCACACCAGATACTGCTTCTTCAATGTTATCGGAAATCGGCTGTGAAAAATTTAAATCCACCCCGGGAAGCACCGATAGCTTTTGATTCATCGAATCGATTAGCTCCTCTTTTGTTATATGCGGTTTCCAGGATGCTTCCGGATAAAGTATGATATCGAATTCATTATTGTAAAATCCGGTCACATCCGTACCGTCATCGGGCCTGCCAGTCTGGGAAGCTACCGTTTTAACCTGCGGAAAACCCATCACTATTTGTCTCACCCTATCGGCGGTTTCCACCGACTTTGAAAGCGACACACTATAAGGCAATTGGGCCCTTAGCCAGATTGCTCCCTCGTCAAGTTCAGGCAAAAACTCTGTTCCTAAGAACTTAAAACAGAAAATACCAGCTGCCATAATCACAAGCGACGAACCGACGACTAATTTCCTGATCTTGTAATTAAACGTAAACATCTTGATCATCCCGCCGGTTAAATGGTGTACGAACGGGTTGTGTTTTTCGTGCACATTCTTTTTTAATAACAGACTGATCAACACTGGCACGAGTGTTAATGTCGCTATCAATGCACCAAGCAAGGCAAATCCCAACGTATAGGCCAAAGGTGAAAACATCTTTCCCTCCACTTTCTGGAAGGAAAATATTGGCAACAAAGCCGCAATTATAATTAACTTCGAAAAGAAGATGGCTTTTCCTAGTTCAGCACCCTTATTTTTTATTAGACCTAGCTTTGCTATTTTATTAAACCGAATCATGGAGACTTCCTTTGCTCTGTGATCGAGAACCACAAAAATTCCTTCAACCATTACTACTGCCCCGTCGATAATAATCCCAAAATCTACTGCGCCCAATGAAAGCAGGTTGGCTGACATACCCATTAAATGAAGGCAGATGAAGGCAAATAAAAGAGCCAGTGGAATGATGATGGCGACAATTAGCGTCGTCCGCCAATTGAACATGAACAATGAGATGATCAATGTTACAAGGAGAATCCCTTCTAGCAGATTGTGCAAAACCGTATCGGTAGCGAAGTGGATCAAATCCTCCCGATCATAATAAGGCACAATTTTCGTATCCGGAGGCAACACATCTCGGTTGAGCTTTTCGATTTTAGCTTTTATTGCCTGGACGACCTCGGTCGGATTAGCGCCTTTGCGCATCACTACGATGGCTTCCACCACATCACTTTGGTCAGCAATTTGGCGATGCCCCGATGAATCAACAATAGCATCAGATCTACCCACATGCCCCAACCGGGGAAGATTGGAAATCTCAACTGCTGCAACATCCTTAACCAGTACCGGGATGCCATTAACATTCTCAATAATAATATTCTTTATTTCATTAATATCATTTAATAGTCCAATGCCGCGAACTACATAGGCTTGGTTATTCTGGTCGATTACATCACCTCCAATATTAATATTGCTCCTGGTCACCGCGTTGTATACATCCAGTGGGGTGATCCCAAGATTAGAAACCTTGCCTGGATCAACTCTTATTTCGTAGGTCTTTACCTCACCTCCAAAGCTGTTAATATCTGCCACCCCTCGGACCGAACGAAGTTGCCGGTCTATTACCCAATCTTGTATGGTTTTTAATTCCCGAACATCCCGAAATGTACTTTTTAGCGTATAGCGGTACACTTCGCCAGTTGGACCGGTGGGCGGTTGTACGTTGGGATTAATTCCTACAGGCAAATTAGCGTTTAATAAGAGACTGTTGACCTGGTTGCGGGCATCTTTGTCGACGATCCCATCATCGAATATTATTTTTACATACGATAAGCCAAAAATGCTGGTAGAACGCAGACTGATCTTATCCTGCACAGGATTCATTGCTATTTCAATAGGAATCGTAATGAATTTTTCCACTTCTTCTGCGCTGCGACCGGGCCATTGGGTAATGATAGTAATCTCCGTATTCGTGACATCCGGGAAGGCCTCGATGGGCATGTTCTTAAATGTGATGACACCGGCAATTAACAAACAGATCGTAGCAAATAAAATAAAATATCTATTCTTAAGCGAAAACCCAATGATGGATTTTATAATCTTAATCATATATAAGAATTTATTTAATCATTCATAGCTTGATAAATTAAGATGGCGTTAGATGCGACTACACGGCTTCCTTCGGTTACGTTTCCGGAAATGTAACTTTTGTCGCCGTTAGCACTGATGACCTGCACTGGCGTGATGGTAACATCAGACGGGCTTTTATAGAGGAGGATAAAATATTGGCTTTGATCAAAAATCAATGCGCTCGACGGAATGCATAATGCGTTGGAATCCTTTTGGTTCATTACATTCACACTAGCAAACATTTCCGGCTTTAATGCATAATCTTCATTAGACAACACCACTCTTATTTTCATTACTTTATTTGTGGGATCCAGAACGTTTAATATCTTGTCCACTTTGCCATGGAAAATCCTGCCTGGGTAAGAAAGGGTTGTCACCTGCGCTTGATCGCCCAAATGCACCTGCGAAATGTTAGATTCATAAACATTTGCCACAATCCAGACGTTTTTAAGATCTGAAATCGTAAAGAGGTTATTACTGTTGTCATTGCGGATCGCCATGTTATTGTTCACTTGCTTTTCCACAATGAACCCGCTTAGAGGGGAACGCATTATAAAATCACCCGTTGTATTTCCGCCGTTGATCGACAGCACCTTTTGAGACCGTTCAAGCTGCGCCTCTGCTTGCTTATACATCTGTTGCGCTGTTACATAGTCTTTTTGAGACATCAGCCCGCTCTTGTACATGTCTTCCGCTGCATCCATATTCTTTTTGGCAATCAGCACATTAGTGTTCGAAGTAACCAGATCACTGCTGTATCCCGCCATTTCGCTACTCCTAATAACTCCTAATTGTTGCCCTTTTTGGACAAAATCCCCCACCTGCGCCGTTACATCTGAAATAACGCCACTGACCATAGGATAGATCCTGCTTACCTTTTCGTCATTAAACGCCACTTTACCTGTTAATGTTAATGAATTCACTAAGGGACAACTCATTACACTGTCAATCCTAAGAGTTTTCACTAAAGAATCCGCTATGACATATTTTGGCTTTTCAACTTCAGGCTTGGCGTCGTTGCAAGCCTGCAAAAGGGTCAATGTCGCCATAATAAACGAACCGGAAAATATATTTTTAGTCATATAATTAAATTATTTTATTAGAAAAACCTGAAATACAAAATCGATTTAAGGGTTGAAAATTATTTTACCGGTAGAAAAATTAAGCTGTTCGAGGGCGCTCATCTTGTTATACCGGAGTTGGTTCAATTGTAAAACATTGTCTTTGTATGAATCATAAAAATCCAGGAACTCCAGCATGGTTATATTCTTCTTCTGGAAATTGATGGTCACTTCCTGTATCAGATGTTGATTTTCCGCATCAAAATTAGGGTCAAAGCTTTGCAGCAATTTTTCAGACCGTAATGCCCCGATATAGTTGGTCGTCACGTCACTTTTAACCTTATCCAGGCCGCTTTCATACTGGACTTTATTGACATCCACCTGGATCTTGGCATTTCGAATATTTCCCTGGTTGCGATTGAATAGCGGTAAAGGGATCGCTATGCCGACGGAATTATAATTATGCACGTAACTGCCCAACCTGTCGTAGCCCAAATCGACGGTGATATCTGGTTTACCCAGGGCCTTCTGAAGCACCAAATTATTATCACTATAAATAATCGTAGAGTTCAAGACCTTAAGGTCAGGCCGATTCGCTATTGCAGTATCGATAAGGGCCTGAAAGCTGGTGGGGGCCACCACTTCTTTTGTCAACATGGAAATATCAGCTTGTGGCACTAGGTACGCTTCAGGCGGCGTCCTCAGGATCAATTTTAGTTCGGTTTGCACGCTTTCAAGATTCGTTTGCAACCCATCATACTCGGCCTGCAAAGTGTACAGTTGTGTCTTGATCCGAATGGCGTCTACCGGAGCCATATACCCTTTCTTTACCTGGTCTTCAAATGCGGGGACGATCCGCTGAAGTGATCCAATCTCGAGGTCGTATAATTTAGCCGATTGTTCTAAAAAATAAATATTGTAAAAATCATTGCGCACAATATACCGCAAGGTTCTTAAAAGATCATAAAACTGAAATTGTGCAATGTCAATCCCGGATTTTGCGAGATTGACCGCTTTGTTGCGTTTGCCTGCTAGTAAGATGAGCTGGGAAATCTGGGCACTTTCTTCAGGATCGAAAAAATGATGCGTTTCCGTATTGTATAGGCCGTTCGAAAGATCAAGTTCCGGATTATTCCACAGTTTAGCCGTGATCACCGTCGCCTTCGCAGAATCGATACTATAATGCTGGGCCATCAAACTGAGGTTCTTCATTAAGAGAGAATCTTCGGCCTGCTGCATTGTTATCGGTATGGAATCCCGGGTATTGTTCCCGGGAAGTACCTGGCTATTGGACACCTGAGTAAATAATATAAATAGAACAGTCAAATAAATTCTTACCATCAGGAATTTTTTTGTATTAATAGATATAATGATTAGATGCGTTTACATACCCCACCAGTCACGGGGGTATTTCACAAACAAGAAAAAATAGATAGGAATTCGGCATTAACACCCCTTGGGAGGTGGTGGATTGATCTCTTTAATAAATTGAAAAGCATAGTTGTTGGCAAACTTGGGAAAAGGCACTTTGATTTTTTCGGTGGCAAATGCTACTGTAATGGGCTCGATTTTCTGAAATACCAGTTCAAATTGCTTCTGCATCTGCCATTCCTTCTGTTGCCTGTCCTTTGTCTCAGGGATCGCATTGTCGTACTTCAGAATATCTTCGACGATAAACTCTACATAGGTATCGATATAATTGAAATTTTCGGCATTGGGGATATAAGGAGGCATCTGCGCATTTGGCGAGTCAATACTCATATTTAGGATTTGCAATGCAACAATGAATGCAAAAAACCGGCAGATATTATTTTGAAAATGGCGTATCACAAAAATTAAATTGCAATATTATATGAGTTATTGTTAAAATGGATATAATTAAGACAGTATAGCTAACTGCCTGAAAACCTATTAACTCAAAACAGTACCCCATATTGTGTTACAAAAACTGATTTCAAAATTTAGTCGTTTGAAAACAATTGCGGACAACACAAAATTTGTCAAAATTCTATGACAAATAATATCCTTCCTCCCACCCTGACTTCTTTTTTTGAGCTCCCGGCAGAAGCAGGGGGTAAAGCAACCTTGAGGGGCGCGGCTGCACAAAACTACAAAATAATTGCTTTTTTATAATATGAAGGCAAGTTTACCCCTCAGTAAGAACTTGAGCGTTTGGCAGCGGAAATACCCTCTCTTAGGCCGTTGCACTTCAGTAACTTCTTGTTGTCTAAACTAAGTAAACAACAAAACCCAACCCCGCAACGGTAGCTGGGTATTGGCGGAAAATGACCCGGAGGATGTTTAGGTAAAATGTTTTTTTGAAACGTTTTCACTATTGACGTGACCGCATAGCGCCCGGCAGTCGCGCACTCCTTCTCGTCGGTTAGTCCTTTTCGTTTTCTCAGGAATGTTCAAATTTCACTTCAAAGGGGTAAACCGCCGGGTTTTGGTCCGGTATTTTTTTGCAAATTTGCCTAACTGGTCGGGCGAAAGGGCGCTATCGATGAAATTTTTTTAAGCGCACCGGCATTTCAAGGAGTAAAGAAACACAAACATAGCGGCATCAAAAATACGATCCATATTTTGAGGAATTTGGGGAAAAAATTTGCCGTCTATTCCCACATAATTAGTCGACCCTTAAAAGTCGCTGTAATGCACACTGGGTACGGTTTTGGAATGCAAAACTTTATCT
>Ga0209698_10001470_pt1 | contig 27081 bp, 17 predicted proteins | sample LitLauG_LLR_2012_FD_187203 | JGI IMG/M metagenome (GOLD analysis project Ga0209698, IMG submission 187203) | Freshwater sediment microbial communities from Pennsylvania, USA - Little Laurel Run_MetaG_LLR_2012 (SPAdes) (version 2) | ecosystem: Environmental > Aquatic > Freshwater > Creek >... | reverse complement strand
GTCTGGCGCTTGAACTCGATCGTCTCGCCAAGTGAGGTCCGCAACACCTGCCGGGCATCGATCAGGATATCGGCCAGCGACAGCGCTTCGAGCTGCATCGGCTGCTGGCGCGAGAATGCCATCAGCTTGCCGACCAGCCCCGCCGCGCGGTTGGCGCACTGCTTGATGTTCTGGATGTCCTTGTGGGCGGGGTCGGACGCGCGGTGCGTTTGCAGCATGAGGTCGGCCGAGCCGATGATCGCGGTCAGCACGTTGTTGAAGTCGTGCGCAATACCGCCCGCAAGTTTGCCGACGGCCTCCATCTTCTGGCTCTGCGTGAACTTCGCTTCGAGCGCGCGTTGTTCGGTGGTGTCGATGACGTAAAGGATCGCAGCCTCTCTGCCCCCGCCAACCTTCGGGCGGGAGGCCACGTATAGGCGCCGGCCGAATTCCGATTTGGCGCCAATCGCGAAATCGACCGGCGTAGAGCCGTTGACCCCCGACAGAGCCTCTTCGATCTGGCGGGCGACCTGGGCGCGCGTATCGTGCGCCGCGTCGCGGCAGAGCACGTCGACGGCCGGTTGGTCGAGCCCCCCGGAGGGCGCAAGCACCATCTGCGCAAACGCCCGGTTCGCGGTTGCGATCAAGCCTGACGCAGTGACGGTGGCAATGCCGATCGGAGCCGACTGGAAGTGGCGCGTAAAGCTGACATCGATGGGCTCGCTTCCGTTGGGCGCGGGAGCGGGCTCCCGCATGACAAACAGGACCTGCTCGCCGTGTTGACGAGCGCTCTCACGCGCCGCAGCATCCGGTGAAAGCGAAACGATCACGGGACTGCGGCGGCCGTTCGCGTCATTCAGGTCGAGCTGGCATTGAAAGCCACCATCAGGCGCTAGCGCCAAGTGCCGCCGCAGCGTTTCGGCGCCGAGCCGGCCAAACAGGCTTTCCAGGGTCACGATGTCCGCGCCTGCAACCGGTGAGGGAGCGAGCCAGGACTGCAGCGTCGCGTTGGTCGTGCGCACCCCTCCATCTCGGGCGATCGTGATGAGGCCGATCGGCGCCGCCTCATATGCTGCGAGCTGCGCCTGCAGAACGCCGGATTTCTGGTCGAGTTCGGAATGCTCAAAGGTTCGGTCCTCGAGGCGCCACAGGATCAGCGATGTCCGGTTCGCGAAATCGAGATCGAGCGGGGAAATGCTGACCCTCAGTGCGATCTGCTGGTCGTGACTGTCCCGGGGTCCGTGATGCAGCCTCAGCGATATGGTGTCGTGAGCCGCTTCCCCGCGCTCGGCGAGCCGGGCCAGGCGGAACAGCGCTTCCGAGGCCGCAGGCTGGCCTTGAACGAGCTCCTCGAGCGCTGAAAACCCGCCGGTCGAACCTGGCGGCATCATGCGGTCAAAGGCCGGATTGGTGAAAATGGTTGCTCCAAGCCGGGTTGTGATCAAGACGGCATCCGGCCACGCATGCGCGATGGCTTCCTGCGCGCGTGATTTCGACCGCGGTGAGAATTCGATCCGCCCCACGGCGGCTGCCAGCACGAAGAACAACCCGCACGTCGCAAGCAAGGCCAGCGCGGTATGGCGCAAAGCCTCCTGCGATGGACCCGACACGAGAATCAGCAGCGCCGCCACAATGGCCACGGCGGCGACCATCGGGCCGGTTGCATTTGAATGCGCGGATTTGGAGGGCTGCGCCTGAGTTTCGGCGAGGTCCTTTAGCTTCGTCTTCGCTGCCATGAGCGTTGGGATAAGCTGATTCTGCACCAGAGCGGCCAAGCCGGCGGTGCTATTCAACGCTTTCATAGGCAGGGAACTCACAGATATTTTACGCGGTACACGGGTGGTCGAGCCTTTGGCGTGTCTGCCTCCACTCTCCCGCACCCACAGTTCGACGAACTCGGTTAAAAATGACATAAAAAGTCGGGTACAGTTTTGCGCGAGTCACGTAGAAACCGCACACGACCAAGCGGCATGCGCGAACAGCGAAAGGCCTAGGACGATGTTGAACATTCTGATTTATCTGGTTTTGTTCTTGGGTCTGGCGGGTGCAATGGTCGCTGGCTATCTTTTTCTCACCGGGTCTCTCGGCACCGGTGGGATAGGGGCTTCACTGTTCGGGCCGCGGGCCGAGCGCCGCCTAGACGTCGTCGAACAGGCAAGCGTCGATGCGCGCCGCCGGCTCATTTTGGTCCGCCGCGATGAGGTCGAGCACCTAATCATGATCGGCGGCCCCGTCGATGTCGTGATAGAAACGGGGATCGGAGCCAAACCGTCCTCCGCTGTAGCGGACGCGGCCGATCAGGCCGTCTATAACCGCCCCGCACGCACTCTCGGGGGTTTGACCCCGGTTCGCACCGCCTCCGCCGGTAGCGCGGATTGAGTGACCGGCTGACGAGAACTGCCTGGGATCGAGTATGAAACGTAGAACAGTTTGGTCGGCGCCGCTGGCATGTGCGGCCGCTTTCGCATTGTTGGCCGTGGTTTGCGCGTCCGCCAACGCCGAGGATGCCGCGCCTTCCTCGCAGCCTGCTCCACCCCCGGCTCCACCACCGGCCGCAGCGCAGCCCCTCCCGCCGGACGCGCGTGCCGAACTCGGGATCGATTTCGAAGCCGCATTGGCGCCAGTGAAGAACGCCGTCTCCTTGATCGATGCTCTCGAACATCAAGTCGAGGCCGTTCGCGAGTCCGAGCCCGATTTGAGCCAGCGGCGCATCGAGGTCGGTGCCTTGCTCGAGGAGACCGAAAAGGCTGCCGGACAATTGAGGCCGCTGATCGATCAGGCGCGCCAGCAGCTCGCCAAACTGGGCCCGAAGCCCGGCAAGAATGATCCCGCCGACGCCCCCGAGGTTGCAGCCCAGCGCACGCGGCTGTCGGCTGTGGTGGCAGCCCTCGAAGGCGGATCGAAGTCGGTCGAACTCGTCAAGGAGCGGGGCCGCCAGCTCGGGTTCAAGATCCAGGAGATGCGGCACAGTCTGTTCGCGCAGCGCCTGTTCGAGCGGACACAGTCTCCGCTGTTGCCGCAGACCTGGCAAGCGCTCTGGAACGACGTTCCCGCCGCCCGCACGCTGTTCCTCGCCGTATTCGGAACCTGGCAGACCATCATCATGGAGCGCTGGCCCACGGCGTTGGCTATTTTGGGCACCGCCCTGTTCGCCTTCGGGGTGCTCCGCTTCGTTTGCTCGCGCGCGATCAATCGTATGTTGCTTGCCGGCGAATCGCCCGGTGGGTCCGCGGCAGGTTACACTCAGCGCGCGTCGGCTGCCTGCCTCGTAGCGCCGCTGATCGCAATCCCAAGTACCGCCGCAGTTGTCGTCGCCTACACCGGGTTCGAAGGCTTCGGTCTCGTTTATTCGCGCGTCGAGGAATGGTTGCAGGATGCTTTCCATGGCGCGCTCATCCTCGTCATCGCAGCGTCGCTGGCAACGGCGATTCTTGAACCAAAGCGCCCCCTGTGGCGGCTCGTCGACCTTCGCAGTGATGCGGCGAGCGCGCTCTGGCGCACGCTGTTTGGATTTGCATGCGTCTACGCAGCCGACGTGATCGCGAAGCAGACGATCAGGCTCCTTGAGTTGCCCTTGCCGTTCAGCGTCGCGCTCTCGTTCATCACCTCTCTCGCCTTGGCCGGCCTTCTGATCCGCGCTGCCCTGACACGCTTCGTACCCAACCCCGTGCTTTCAGACCTGGACGAAGGAGGTGCGGCGGCCGATGCCCTCTGTGAACCGACGGTGCCAAGGCTCGCGCCGCGGTGGCTCAAGCTGCCTCTGCTCCTGGTCGCAGCGGCGATATTGATTGCAGCACTCACCGGATACGTCGCGCTCGGCCGCTTTGTCGCCGGTCAGGTGGTCATCACCGGCAGCGCCGCTGTACTCGCAATACTGCTCCACCTGACGTTCAAAACCGTCGAGCGATCGATCGATTCGGAACAATCGAGTCTGGGCATTTGGCTAACGAATTCGCTCGGCTACGAAAGTAGCCAGCGTCAGCTGATCGGGCAGGCTGTTTCCGTTCTGCTCCACGTGGCGGCGGGCGTCGCGCTGATTCCCGGGGTCCTGCTGGCCTGGGGGTTTTCTTCAGCCGACGTTTTATCGGGCCTGAAGTCGGCCCTGTTCGGGTTCGAGATCGGCCGCTTCAAGATTTCGCTGGTTCAGATCCTGCTGGCGCTCGTGTTGTTTGCCGGCATCGTGCTCGCAACCCGCCTGATGCAGCGCTGGCTGCAGAAAACGGTGCTGCGTCCGGACCGGCTGGATCCAGGCATCGCCAACTCGATCCACCAGGGGCTGGGCTATGCCGGTTTCGCCCTCGCCCTGCTGGCCGGTGTTTCCTTCGGCGGCATCGACATCACCAATCTGGCGATCGTCGCCGGCGCGCTGTCGGTTGGTATCGGTTTCGGCCTGCAATCGATCGTCAACAATTTCGTTTCGGGGCTCATCTTGCTGGTCGAACGCCCGATCAAGGTCGGCGACTGGATCGTGGTCAAAGGCGGCGGCGAGGGCTACGTGCGGGCGATTTCGGTGCGCTCGACCGAGATCGAAACGTTCGACCGCGCAAGCTTGATCGTGCCGAATTCCGAGCTCATCAGCAATGTGGTGACGAACTGGACCCACCGCAATGCGCTGGGCCGCGTCGTGATCAAGGTAGCCGCGTCGTATAAGTCCGACCCGTCCCTCATCCTGAAAGTCTTGAACGACGTGGCCGTCGCCTCGCCGCTCGTCATGCAGCAGCCGCCTCCGCTCATTAGCCTCGACAATCTGGGCCCTGACGGTCTGGAATTTTCGGTGCGCGTCCTGGTAGCCGATATCAATCGCGCACTCGGCGTTCAAACCATGCTGCGCGCGGCGATCGTACACGCCTTCAAGCAGAACGGGATCGAGTTCCCGACGCCCGAGCGCGATCTCTATCTGCGCGATCTCGACGGGCTCAAAGCGCTTCTCGCCCGGACAATGGACGAGCGCGCCCGCCAGCAGGCCGCCTCAGCGAGCGTCGAGGCGACCGTCTCGCCAGAGGATAAAACCTGATTGTCCAACCGATATCGTTCAGTCAGTTGGATCGGTATCGCCAAAGTGCGGCATTCCTGCCTTGCTGACGTCGAGCCGGGTGAAACGGACGGCCCGAAGAGTTCCCCCGTTTGAGGCGGTAACGGCAGGCAACACAGTCTCGCTTCGCACCCGCGCCGCGCTGTGCGAGGGCGGCATCAAGAGCGGCATGAAGCAGATCGATGCAGTTAAACCCAATCTGGTGACTTCTCCCCGCGTCCAGAACGTGAAACGGGGCGGAGAATATCGTGTCGGGCGCTGACGCATGGCGGCACTTTCAACTCGAGGGCCGGACCGCTTGAGCGTGCAGCCTGAGGCGCCGGCTCGAGGCGCCACGTCCCTCGATGTTGAGCGCCGGCCGCGAGTATATCGGCGAGGTCTTGCAAATTTGCTAATGGCTGTCCCAATTGGAGACGCACCCGAGGCACCAGTTCGGGCTGGCGAGACTATTCGTCCCGGTAGACCTTCTCGCGCCGTTCGTGCCGCTCTTGGGCTTCGAGCGAAAGCGTTGCGACCGGTCGCGCCTCGAGCCGCTTCAAGCCGATCGGCTCGCCACTCTCCTCGCAATAGCCGTAGGAGCCATCATCTAGCCGGCCCAGGGCTGCGTCGATTTTCGAGAGCAGCTTGCGTTGGCGGTCCCGCGCTTTGAGCTCGAGGGCCTTGTCGGTTTCTGAGGATGCCCGGTCCGTAATGTCGGCGTGTTGGGAGTTGTCGTCGTGAAGTCCGGCCAGGGTTTCCCGGGTTTGCGACAGGATATCATCGCGCAAAGCCAGCAGCTTCTGGCGGAAATAGGCCCGCTGCCGTTCGTTCATGAACGGCTCCTTTTCGCTCGGCTGGTAGCCGGGCGGCAAGGTCACCCCCGGCGTGGCCGCAGAGCCGCCGGGTTTACCGGTACCTGATCCGTCCTTCTTCGCTTTCAGGTCTCGTTTGCTCATCAATCCGCCTCGCCGAGGCTCTTCCCCAAAACAGCCGTGGTTGTGGCCGGTTGTCTCAGGGGGAGCAAGATCTGTGCCCCCTCATGATGCGGTGCGGCAGCACTGTCAAGATCAAGTGGCGGATGACCCACGCCGACTGCGAGCGTAGCGGGCTCAACTCGCCGAAAAATGCCCGTGAGCAAGCATCGACACATCGGCCATTAACCGTACCTTAACGCAAACGTTGCAATCTTAAATTGCTGTATAGCTGAAGCACAATCGATGCAGCGCCTGACCGTTACTGCTCCCATCTGTCTAAACAACCCCACCTATAGGGCACCGAAGAAGGAACCGGCTTGCGGCGCAAACCGCACACGTAAGACGATCGCGTGGACTTCTGCACTCCTCAGACCGCGTGTCCTATCATCCACTCGTCGGCCCATTTCATCCCACCTCCAAATGGGCTGCCGGAGGGACAACGCATCCACAGATCGTAAGGCGGGCTCATAGAGAGCGCCTCGGCGCCGCCTCCGTCCCTCCCGGAGGCGGCGTCGCCGTTTTTATCGGCCCTCTTAGGTGCGGGCCGCCAACCCAGGAAGACATGTCCCATCGAAGACCGGGAGCTGCAGCGGCTCGTCCGCAGGGAGCATCACCAGCCTCCACGTCTAGGGTGCACGCCACCGAAAAGTGCGGCGCCCAGTTCAGTTGCGCTTCGCTTCACGCACCCATAGGGTCTGCCAGCAGCAACGAGCGGGAAACTTCGATGAAATTTACCGGCACAGCCGACTACGTCGCAACCGACGACCTGAAAGTCGCCGTCAATGCCGCGATCACCTTGCAGCGCCCGCTGTTGATCAAGGGAGAGCCTGGGACCGGCAAATCGGTGTTGGCCCATGAGGTGGCAAAAGCACTCGGAACTCCGCTCATCGAGTGGCACATCAAGTCGACCACCAAGGCCCAGCAGGGCCTCTATGAATATGACGCCGTCTCCCGTTTGCGGGATAGCCAGCTCGGCGATGCCCGCATCAGCGACATCAAGAACTACATCAAGCCCGGCAAACTCTGGGAGGCGTTCACCCAGGACCACCGCCCGGTGCTGCTGATCGACGAGATCGACAAGGCCGACATCGAATTCCCAAACGACCTGCTCCAGGAGCTCGATCGTATGGAGTTCTTCGTCTACGAGACCGGCGAGACCATCAAGGCGAAGAATCGCCCCGTCGTCCTCATCACCTCGAACAACGAAAAGGAACTGCCGGACGCCTTCCTGCGCCGCTGCTTCTTCCACTTCATCAAATTCCCCGACACCGAGACCATGAAGGCAATCGTAGAGGTGCATTTTCCGGGTCTAAAACAAAAGCTTGTCAACGAAGCGCTGCGCATTTTCTACGACGTGCGCGAGGCACCGGGCATCAAGAAGAAACCGTCCACCTCCGAGCTGTTGGACTGGATCAAGCTGCTGCTGAACGAGGACATTTCTGCCGAAACGCTGCGCGAACAGGACCCGCGCAAGCTGATCCCCCCTCTCCACGGCGCGCTGCTGAAAAACGAGCAGGATATCCACCTGTTCGAACGCTTGGCGTTCCTATCCCGGCGCAAGGGCGGTGAATGATGTTAACAGCCGACCGCACCGGTAAAGTTCCTCTCTTCACCTCCCTCCCGCCGGCGCTCGTTCGCCCGGACAAATCCGGCCGCGACATCGGGCCTGAGTACCAGCTCGCCTGCATCAGGTCTTGGATCGACGCTGGTTTTCGCCCAATCTCGGTCAACGGCCCCGATGAGCAGCCGCCGCATCAAGACCTTGTCGAGGTCATGCGCACGACGCGCACGGCCAAAGAGCTGCACGGCAAGCCCGTCGTCTTCATCGACGACCTGTTCGCGATCGCAAACCAGGTGACGCCCGGCCCCGTGATGATCATCAACGCCGACATCCTCCTGCGGCCGGGCTTCGATCTGGCGAGCCTTGTCGCGAACCTCCCCGCCGACCGGGCACTGATCGCGCGGCGTATCGATATCGAGATCCCGGAATCGGCTGAGGGGGAGGCTTTCATCGGGTTCGACGTGTTCGCCGCGTCCGCCGCCCGGCTTACGGAAATTCCAAATTCGGATTTCGCATTCGGGTTGCCGTGGTGGGATAGCTATGTGCCAGCTCAGCTTCATATGTCGGGCCTCGAGAGCGCAGCCGGTACACCACATTTTGCGTATCATTTGAAACACGCTGATCGATATGATTGGGACAGCTGGATCAAACTCGGCATCGGCTACGCTGAAAGGTTTTCCAATACGAAATCCGGCGATAAATGGATATGCGAGCATAGCGACATATCAAAGCACGTTCTTCGTCAGGCCCACGCGATGAGACCCTGGCAGTCCACAATCGCGCTCGCAAAAGCCGTGAATGCGAAGGCCGGCGATCGCGTCGAAAATTTTCTCAATCGCCGGTTGCGCAAATCCTTGCGCCGGTTGGCCCATCACTCCAGCCGGATGATTGGCGAGACGTTTGCCTGCGAGCGCACAAATCAGCGCCCGAAAAGTCCTGGCTGAGGGGCCTTTCCGCTCGACGGCCTCAGATGCTCCTCGGGCGCTTCGTTCAACAGCCACGGCACGATGTAGAGCGCCCTCCCGGCCTGATCCATTGCCGTGTTGAGCCCCACGTGGTCGCACACCAGCGTTCCGTTCTTGAGCCGCGACGCATACCACCCGTTGCTGAGCGAGCCGGCGAGATAGAGCCCGAGCCCGCCGAAAGCCGAGCGGACGCGAATAAGCGGTTCGGTCGGTGGGATACGCACCTGCCGCCCGTAGACGAATTCGTTGATCGCCTTTTTCTTCCGCATGCTTTTGACAAAAAGACCTTTGTTGGCCTGCGCGACCCGCTCCCAGCAATCATCTGGACTCCAAGTGTCATGCCGCAGCGGATAAACGTCGTAATAGGCGCGAAGCTGGTTGGCGAATAGGCCATCCCACGGCACGGTGACAGAATTGATCGCGGCTAGAAACGCATCCGGCTGCAATGCCACATTCGGGCCATCCATATCGAGAACGAGCATCATTTTGAAGGCATCTGCCGGTTGCCGCCGCAAATAATGGAGATAGAAATTTCTGACCGCCGCCAACCGGTCGATGCGTTCCGGATATGCCGCCGCAATCCCGTCGAGCCGGATGACGACATGCTTTGGATTGTCCGCCGACCATGCGGCGAGCACATCGTCCGTGCCGTCGGTGTTGTCGTTGGTGACGATGACAACCGTTGTGTCCTCGAAAACACCCTTGAGCCTCTCGATCGTCTGAAGCGTCGCAGCGAATGCGGCTCCCCCATTGCGCACCGTCCCGCAGATCAGTGTGGTTGGGAGGCGGGGACCGGGGTCACTCATGTCAAAGCTCTCCGTCTCAATCGAACCTCGGGTAGACAAATTCGCGCGGAGAGTTCATCGCTTGAGCGAGACGAAACCCCCGGGATCGATCGCTCCATGTTCAAGAATTTCAAACAAATCAAGCGAAAGTTCAGGCCGAAGAAAGAGAAGCCCTACGTTCCCGATATGCGCACCAAACCTGGCGCCGTTGCAACACTCGCCCGCAGGCTGGCACCCCGCACGCCAAACGTACCGCTGATCCGCCTCGGACCGGCGGTCGACGGGGGCTATGTCGTTCCTGATGATATCGATGGCGTTTCTGCCTGCATTTCACCCGGCGTTTCGACCGAATGCGGTTTCGACCTCGCGCTGGCCGAACGCGGCATCGATATTTACATGGCCGATGCGTCCGTCGATGGCCCCCCACTCGCCCACCCCCGGTTTCATTTTGCCAAGAAGTTTCTTGGCCCGTTAACCCGCGGGTCCGACGTCAATATCGCTGAATTCTGCAACGAGATTCCAAATTTCGCCGGCGGCGGCGATTTGATCCTCCAGATGGACATCGAGGGCGCCGAATATCCGGTCCTGCTCGGCATGTCGCAACAGCTGCTCGCGCGGTTTCGTATCATTATTTTAGAACTTCACGGCTTGGAAATGGTCGGGGACATGTCCGGCCATGCGATCCTGCAAGCGTTGACCGACAAGCTGCTCGCGCAGCACACCGTCGTGCACGTTCACCCGAACAATTTCGGAGGCACCGTGGTGGTCCAAGGCATCCCCGTTCCGCGCGTTCTGGAACTCACCCTTCTCCGCAACGACCGCACGACGTTCACCCGCGATCTCGCCCGAAACTTCCCTGACCCCTTAGACGCCGAAAATGCTCCGTTTCTGCCGCCGCTCATCCTCCCGGAGGCTTGGCGCTGATTCGAATGTGCGTGCGCGCAGAGAAATTTTTCCATTGCATGTTGTATTTATAATACAGCCATTCAAAGTTGAACAATGCCAGTTTTGGCGCATATCGCGACGTAGGAATTGTCCCGCATTGGTTGCGACGATGACGGACGTTTCGTCTGGAAAAAGATGAGCTTAGCCCGGCGCTGCGTGCTCTCAAATCGAGCAAAAACGTAATATAATGGATGCCGGGCATTCTGGATGCGCCAGCAACTCACGTGCGGAATTGGCTCCATGCCTGCCGTCTTTTCCAACTTTATTTTCTACCTGTAATTGACGTGCGGCGTCTTCATTTCGTTAGCTCATGCTTGCCAATACGGCGGGGGCTGAACGAGTTTGGGGCATTGTCATGCGTAACTTTGGGGCACACCACAAACGTTTCAAATCCATTTCAGCTATCACTCTAAAAAGCCTGCGATTCATGGCGGCCGCCGCCCTCATCGCGCTGTCAATCGCTGCTACTCCCGCGCAGGCAGACGACGGCGGGTGGTGGGGCGGTTCGAGCGGTCCAGTCATCGGCGCGATGGGCTGGCAGCAACAGGGCGACGGCACCCACATTCTGGCGAACGCGGGCCGCGATCAGCACGTCGCGGTGGGCGCAACGGTCGAGGTCGACGGTTCTGCGTCGCTGTCGCCCAGCGGAACCCCGCTCAGCTATTCCTGGGCGATCACCTCGAAGCCCTCGGGCAGCCATGCCGCGCTGACGGCCGCAACCGCAATCCGCCCGCAACTGACCATCGACGCCCCGGGTGACTACGTGCTGACTCTGACCGTCCGTGCTGGCGGCAGTTCCTCGATCTGGTTTGGCGACGACGCTACCACGGTCTCATTGAGCCAGGTCACGCTCTCGACCAACAATGTCCGCCCGGTCGCGAATGCCGGCCGCAATCGGATCGCGGCGATCGGTTCCACACTGGCACTCGACGGCGCAGGCTCCTTTGACGCCGACGGCAATGCGATCACCTACAGTTGGTCGCTCGTTCAGGTGCCTCGCGCGAGCAAGGCAGCATTGTCATCCAAGACCGTGGCGCGACCGCAGATCGTGCTCGATCAGCCAGGCACCTACGTTGCCGAGTTGACGGTCACCGATTCCGCGGGGGCCACGAGTCTTCCAGCCCGGGTAGCGGTCTCCACGCGCCCGGCTGTCGCTGGCATCCCGAGCGCGGGGCCGGCCCAGTCCCTCGTCCCCAAAGCGACCGCGCGCATCGATGGCGACGGCAGCTACCTGCCCGGCTCCCCGCCACAAAGCGCGAGCTGGTCCCTGATCGCCGCGCCCGCAGGCTCGAAGGCAGCGCTCGCCATCGCCCCGGACGCCCGCGAAGCGCTCACCCCGGACGTTGCCGGCGACTACGTGGTGCAGATGGCAGTCGGCGGCGCCAGCCAGTGCGGCGCCAGCGACGATTTCGACGACCACCATTACGCTTCCCAAACGCTCTCCCGGCTTGCGACCGTGCTCGTGTCAACCAATCCGGTGGCGCCGGTCGCGCGAACCGGACCAGACCAGCGCGTGAGCACGGGCGCGCTCGTCACGATCGACGCTGCACCCTCGAGCGACGTGACGGGACCGCTGCTCACCTACACCTGGGCGCTGATCGCAGCGCCCCCTGGCAGTACGGCAAAGCTGTCCGACCCCTCAGCCGTGCGGCCCACCTTCACTGCGGATGTAGCGGGACCATATGTCGCCCAGCTCATTGTCTCCGACGGCACGCGCCAATCAATGCCTTCAACTGTGATGATCGCGGCCGATACCGCAACCCCGCTGGCGCCCTTGGCCAACGCTGGCCCCGATCCGTTGGCCGCGACCGGCACGGCCATTCCGCTCGATGGCCGCGGCTCAACCGATCCAGACGGCGCGACCCTAAGCCCCCAGTGGTCGATCCTCGGCCTGGGCGATCAGCTGACCGGCAGCCTCACGTCACCCACCTCGCTCCAGACGGGTTTTGCGATTCCTGCGGCCGGCGTGCCGCTGAATGTGGCCGTGCTGAAAGGCCCGGCAGCGATCGCGATAACCGCCGGTGGCGGCAATGATGATAGTAACGGCGACGATGGCACCTCGCTGACGCTAGCGTCTGCCGGGCGGCTCACCGGTGGGACGACGCCCTATACCGTCTGGCGCGTGCGCAACGGCACAAACGCCGGCAAGACGGCGACGCTCGCGAGCGCGGATTTGATCTTCAGCCTCGGCATCAGCGTCCCTGCGCGATCCGACCTGTTCGTCGCGAGCCCGGTCATAGCAGGTGGCGCGCAACACAAACTCTCGGCGGGCGGCAAGCTGGTCGCAACCGTCAACGCGCTCAGCACGCCGTTCACCGATACCCGCCTCGCCGGCGGCGATCCGGCACTCAGGCTCTCGATGGTCGAGCTAGCCGTTTCCAACGCGCTGCTCGCCTCCTTCGACGATGTTGCCGTCTCGACCGTCGAGGCCCGCCCCCTTGCCGTCCCCCATGCGGCATCCGGCGTCTATCGGGGCGTCGCGGTGGCTTTGGATGGCCTCGCCTCCAAGAACCCCAACACCCCCGCAACGCCCACGTCCGGGCTCACATACCGCTGGGCGCTGTTGTCACGGCCTGCAGGAAGTACAGCGGCGCTCGCCAACGCCACCATGGTTCAAGCTTCGCTGACGCCAGACGTCTACGGCCTCTATGTCGCTCAGCTGATTGTCTCCGACGGCACTCTCGATTCACGGCCGCAGACGGTCGCAATGACCGTGACCGCGCGCCCGCCGATTGCATCGGCAGCTGCGGCGAGTCCCGCGCCCGTCGGGCAGGTCGAGACGCTCGACGGCTCGGCGTCGCTCGACCCGGACGGCAACGCGCTCACCTATGCTTGGACGCTCACGGGTGTGCCAACGGGCAGCGCCGCAAAACTCAGCAATGCGACGCTGCCGAAGGCGACGTTCACCTCTGACATCGCAGGCATATACACCGCTCAACTCATCGTGCACGATGCCTATGGCGCCTCGAGTCCCGCAAGCGTAACGGTTGTCGCCAAGTCATTAGGCTTGCAGTTCGATGCCGTGCCATCGCAAAGCGTCGCGCTCGGCTCTATCGATAGCTTCTTGGTGCGTGCGGCCGACCCAGCGGGCAAGCCCGTGAGCTATAGCCTGACGAGTCCGCTGCCCACGGGAGCGGCGTTCAATGCGGGCACAGGCGCCGTCACCTTCCATCCTACGTCGAACATACCTTCGCAGGTGACGCTCACCTTCTCTGCAACCAATGGCACCGATACCGCTACGCTCTCCGTGCCCATCGCCATCACGGGAGCAGCGTCTGGCGCAACGGCGGCCGTCGCTGCCCAGGTGCTGGATGCCGTGGACTACGCCGCCGGCAAGATCACCCCGGTCTCGGGCGCTGTCGTCTCCTCGAACGGCGTCAGCGCGGCGAGTTCAAGCGCAGGCATGGTGACGCTGAGCGGATTACTCGCGGGGGTCGATACGCTGACGGTATCGGCGGCTTCCGCAGCGCTTGCCCCCGATGGCACGCACTACGGCGACGGATTGACGAGCGCGACGCTGATCGCGGGCGTGACGAACACGCTGCCGGGGCCGATCCTCCTGCCGCGCGGTGGCGTCGGTTCGCAGATCGTGCCCGGCGCAACCACCACCGTGGCGAACCCAGCCCTCGGCATAACGCTCGCCATTGCGCCCGGTGCCGCGTTGAACCCGGACGGCACGCCGTATACAGGCACCGTAACGCTCGGATCGCTTCCCGCTTCGACGCCAATGAGCCTGCCACCCGGCTTCAGTCCATGCCAGATTTTCACCGTGTCGCCTGCCGGGATCACGTTCAACCCGGCGGCCCAGATGACGGTCGCCAATGCCGACCACTTGCCCCCGGGCTCCACCATCGATCTTTGGGCGTTCGATACCGCCTTGGGCTCCGCGCGCGTGACCGGAACTGGCACGGTCTCGGCCGATGGCACGTCGGTGCTGCTCACGACTGGGGGCTTGCCGGGCGGCACGATTCTGGCGTTCCTGCCGCGCCGCCCCGGCGGGCTGATTTCGACCTTGCAGCCGACCGATACCTTTGTTCCGAGCATGTTAGGCGCAGGCAACGCACAATCAACCTTTAGCCCGCCGTCGTCGCGCGTGCTGAACCAGGGTCGCGGCCGCACGTTCCTCTACAACAGTGCGACCGCACACCCCCGGCCCGTGCTGCGCGAGACCGCCAAGTTCGGCGCCAGCGCCGGCCTGCCGTCCACGCTGCAGACCTCGCTGACCCTCGATGGCGTCACGCAAGCCGCAACACTCACGACCAACCTGTCGACGCCGCTGCCGGGCGCACCGCCGCTCACCGCGTCGGTTGCGAATGCGCTGGTGCAGTCCGCAGTCGCCGACGCCTCTGCGCTTACAACCGGCGCCCACAGCTACAGCTTTCTCACAGTTGCAAAATATGCCTGTTCTGCCGTTGCCGCCCAGAGCTTCGGTGCGGTGATCATCAACAACCAAGCCAAGAGCCCGTTCGGCCCCGGCTGGCAGCTCGCGGAGTTGCAGGCGCTGACGCCGGCCGCCGACGGGTCGGTCGCGGTCACCGGCGGCACTGGCGTCGTCGCGCTCGCCCATCCGCAGCAGGCCCCGAGTTTCGTGCCAAACCCGGTCTACGTGCCCGTCAGCGGACCGTTCCGCGGCGCGACCGCCGACCTTCAGGGCCTCGGGCGTCCCGATCTCATGCGCTTAGGCTGGAAGGACGGCTCGCTCAACGTGATCTTGAACCAGGGCAACCGCCAGTTCGCCAAGGTCCCGGCTTGGATCGTCGGCACCAAGGGTGCCCTCAATCCTGATGGATCGCTCAGTGTCGACGCCTCGGACATTTCTGCGGGCGATATCAACGCCGACGGCATCACCGATATCATGTTGAGCTTTGCCAACGAGAATACCTCGCAAGTATTTTTCGGTGCCGGAGGCGGAACATTCGCTCCATTCCCTGCCTCGATCGGCCAGAACGAAGTCGGCGGCTATAATACGCTCGGCGACTGGATCGGCACCGGGCGGACCCATGGCATGGTGAGCGAGGGCCACGGGCCTGGCTCGGCCGATTTCCACCCTGTCTATAACGACGGCTTCGGCCATCTGACATTCATCGGCGGTGCGCCAAATATCCCGGGTGATGCGGCCGGCATGACGACGGCTCGCTTTCCGGGCTTTGCCCACGACAGCTTCGTCAGCGTGACCCAGGACGGCTCGATCCTGTTCGCCTACGGCGGCGCCAACCAGGCAACCAACAAGCTTTGGTCGCGCGGCGTTGGCACCGATCCCGGCAATGTCACGACAGCGGCTGGCTTGACCTTGTTCGAGATGATCTACGACAGCGCGGCAACCGACACCATGAAGCTGCCGGGGCCCGTGCACCCGGCCGACCGTGGACGTATCCTGAGCACAGGCGATATCGACGGCTCGGGCACGCCGGCGTTCGCGGTTGCTGGCAGCGCCGCCATCTACATCGTGACGTGGACCGGCCCTGGTGCCGGCAATCAAAAGGTCGCCCAGACGCTGGCTCTGCCATCTGGCCTGTCGCCCGATGCCGTGACCTTGGCCCCGCTCGCCCGCGGCAACCGCGCGAGTGTGATCGCAACCGCTGGCACCGCCGGGTTCTACGTGTTCCTGAACGACGGCAAGGGCAATTTCGCAAGCCCGGTTTTGATCCAGACCCCGTTCCGGGCCGGCATCGAGATCACGGTTACGGACTTTGACGGCGACGGCATCTCGGATGTGGCGCTCAACGATCTCGATAACGACCGCGTCGCGATCTACTTTGGCAAGGCCAGCCCAACGGGTGCCTTCGTCGCCCCCATCGGCGATTACACCCGCTTGGTCCAAAATGCGGATGGCAGCTATAGCCGCCTCTATAATGATGGCACCCGCGTCAACTTTACCAGCGCGGGTCTCCAGACGGCGGTGACGGACGCCAACGGCAACACCACGAGTTACACCTATAACGGTGCGGGCCAGCTGACCTCGTTGGTCGACCCTAACGGGGCGACGACCAACTTTACCTATGCGGGCGCCTGGATGGCCTCGATGACCGACGGCGCGGGCCGCACGACGAGCTTCACCCACGACGCCAGCGGCAACACCACGAGCATCACCGATCCGGCTGGAAACACCACCCAGTACCTCTACGACGCTGGAGGGCAGCTCATCGCGACCATCGATCCCAAAGGGGCGAAGACCGCGAACACCTACACCGCAACCGGCCAGCTAAATGGCCAGACCTATCCCGACGGTACCTCGGTCGCCCTCGACGTCTCCAAAGCCTTGGGGCTGGATGCGCTCGGCGTCACACTCGGCGGCCCGGCCAATGCAGCATTCGTGCCCGAGGAGCAGCGCCTCTCGTTCATTCAGGATGCCAAAGGCAACTTCACTGAGTCCGAGGTAAACGCCTGGGGCGCGGTGGTGCGCGTCGTCGACGTCGTGGGCCGCACGTCGGCTTACGCTCGCGACTTGGCCAACCGCGTGATCGAGAGCGTGATTCCGGCCGGTATCTCGACCGGACCTGTCGCGCCGACCGCGGCCGGCACACCCCAGATCGGATCGTCCGATACCCTGGTCAACGATTACCAGTGGGACGCGAACGGTAATCTGCTGGTGCTGGAAGAAGGCGCCGGCCACGCGCCACACCGCTACACCAACAGCGTCATCGACCGCATCACCACGTGGACCTATGAGCCAACCCACTACCGCGTTGCAAGCAAGACCGACGCCGCCGGCTTCACGACGAGCTACACCTATGATGCCAACGGCAACCAGCTTTCGATGACCGATGCGGCCGGCAATGTCACCGCATATGCCTACGACCAGCGGGGGTTGCGCCTATCGGCGACCGACCCGCTTTCCCACACCACCACGTACGTCTACGACGCCAACGGCAACAAGACCCGCACGACCGACGCAGCCGGCACCAACTTCGACGTCTACTACGATAGTGCGGGCAACGAGATTCTGTCGATTGACGCGACGGGGTCGGCGATCGAACGCCGCCGCTCGGCGCGCTACGATGGCTTGAACCGCAAGGTCGCCGAGACCGGCGCGACGGGTGAGAGTTCAAGCTACATCTACGACGCCAACAGCAACCTCGCGGTTATCACCGATCCGGCCGGGAACGTGACGACGCGCGCCTACGATTCTCTGAACCGGCTGTTGACCGAGGTCCGCCCCGATACCGGTTCGATCACCTGGACCTACGATGCCAACTCCAACCCTGCAACGCTGACGGATGCGAGTGGCGCGGTCTCAACTGCGCTCTATGACGCCGCCAACCGGCGCGTCAGCCTCACCGATGCAACCGGCGCCGTGCAAACCCTCGCCTACGACCTGCGCGACAACCTGGCGGGCTACACCGATAGCAATGGCCAGACGACCGCGTTCGAGTACGACGCCTTGAATCGGTTGAATTTCCGCTACCTGCCGGGCTTGAGCCAGCAGCCGGGTGGCGGCGGCAGCTATGCAACGGGCTACGACGCGCGCGACAACGCGGTCTCTATCGCCAGTCCGGTTGGCGTCACCAACATGACCTATGATGCTCTCTCCCGCCTTGTTACCGACGGCTTCCGCACCCGCACATACGACGCGGCCGGCAACACGGCGAGCGTCATTGACCGCGGCACGCTGAATACGCAGGCGTACACCTTTGACGCTTTGAACCGCATCGCCACGCTCGGGTATTCAAGCCCGGTGTTTGGCAACTATCAGACTCCGGTGACCCTTACCTATGGATACGATGCGCTGTCGCGGCGGACGTCCATTGCCGACAGTCTTGGCGGCACGACGGCCTACGCCTACGACGCCGAAGACCGGGTCGCCTCGATCACCTCACCATGGGGAGGAACGATCACCCAATCCTATGACAGCGCTGGCCGGCCGCTGCGGCTTGCCTACCCCAACGGTCTCGACGCCGATTTGACCTTCGAAGCCGGGACGGGGCGCATCGCGACCATCACCCACCGCGCGGGAACGGGTGCCACGCCCATTGCGTCGTTCGCCCATACCTACGACGTGCGCGGCAACCTGGCTTCGCTCACAGAATCGGCCGCGACCAAGACCTACGGTTACGACGCGCTCGACCGCCTGACGTCGGTCATGGCAGCGGCGGGAGGCGCCGCCGCCGTCCCTGCGGAAGGGTATACCTACGACGGCGAAGGCAACCGCAAATCCGCCCAATCCGCCGGCGCGGCAGCGCTTGCAGTCACGGTCGACGCCCAAAATCGCGTGACCGGCGACGGCGTCAATACCTACACATGGAGCGCGGCCAACGCCCTCCTGACCCGGACCCCGAAAGCCACCGGCAGCGGGACCACGACTTTCACGTCGTCCTGGCAGGGCGCGTACAACCAGACCCGGCTCGACCAGACCTTCGGGCCCTCCGGCGCGGTGTCGTTCCTCTATGACGCAGAGAACCGCCTCGTCGGTTACCGGCCGCACGCCGACGGCAGCGACATTGATGACCGCTATTACGATGGCACCGGAATGGTACTGCAGTTCCGCCGCCCGCCTCCGGTGCCGGGCACCACGCAGTGGGCACGCTATGTCTATGCGCCCGGCATCGACCGGCCGCTGGCCTTTGAGCTTTATCCAACCGGAGCGGCTGCCGTGCCGGGTACGGGCCAGGTATTCTACTACCACGCCGATGCCGAGGGCTCGATCAGATTGCTGACCGACGCCAACGGCGCTGTCGCCAACCGTTACGATTACGATTCGTTCGGCAAGCCCCTCAACGCCGTCGAGGCCGTCTCCCAGCCCTATACCTGGAAGGGCCGCGAATACATCGCCGGCATCGCTCAGTACTACAATCGCGCCCGGTTCTACGACCCGCAACTGGGGCGCTTTACGAGTGAGGACCCGTTTGGATACAGGGGCGCCGGAGGGCCAAATCTCACTCAATTCGCGCGCGCCAATCCGCGCCGCTTTAACGATCCGAGGGGCCTCGACCTCGGGGTCTATGCGGGGACCGCCGTGGTTGTGCTGAATACCGCTCAACTCGCCACCGCCGTTGGTGCGCAAGCGTCCTGCCTCATCGGAACCACTGCCTCTGCATTGGCGCTAATTAATAAAGGCGACGCTATAACGTCGATAGATACCCGAATAGGCGCGTGCAGCGTGAACGGTCAGAGGCTGCAAACAATTGGTGAGAAAATAGATCTCTATCAAACGAATGCCAATACGCTGTCTGTCGTATATAGTATTGGTGAAATATTAGTGGGCACAGTAAATGTCGTACTGGCCGTAGCAGAAACCGCCGCGTTCGTGAAGGATCAAATTGTTCAGCGCATCAATTCAGAGAAAATAATATATATTCCGGATTTTACCAATCCAACCCAGATCATCGATTGGCGCAAATAAGAGTATGATTGGTCCAATATCCGCGGCGCAGCGCTGCCAGCCCTATCTCTGGACCAAGGCAGCACGCGCGTGCTAGCGCTACACGAAATTTTGAATTTTCGTCGAGCGCGAAGGATCGGCATGCTCCGACGCGTTTCCGGGCTGGAAAAGTAAACCGCGCCAAACGCCCGGGGGATGTGTTGACGGAAAATGAACAAGAGGTGCGGCGCCATATCGACCGGCGCGCGGCCCTGGATGCTGCAAAGCTAGCCTCGGAGGTGAGCACGGGCCTTGCGCGGCATCTATTTGCCGCCATCGTCCACAAAGACCGGCCGGAACTGACCGAAGCTCAGATCGACGAGGGCTACCAAATTTACTTGTCCCTGTCGGGCCGCAGCGTGCCGCTCGTGGACCCGCCGCATTAAGGCCAGAGATGGTCAGCGGTGGCCGTTTTGCTGCGCCTCCTGCCAGTCATCGGCAAGTTGCGGAATTTTCCGTAAATTTGCCTTTTTGTCCGCCCGTTGGGCTCATCATTCCGGCAGCCTTCGCTCATGTTTCGGCCATCAGCTTCGAACCCGATGGAGAGACGCCATGACCCTATTCAAAACCAGCCTCATTTGCCTCGTTGCCGCCACTGCCTCTTCTGTGGCGCTTGCCTCCTCGGCCCCGGCCATGGGCCGCGATACCGGCGGCGGAAAAGCCATCGACTACTTCCCCGGCATCGACTGTCGCAAGGATCACGGTCCGGCCATCGACACCATCTGCGAGTCCGACCGGCTCATGTTTCTCGAAAACAAGATCACCCAGCGGTATTCGGAGGCCGCCGGCCGCGCCAATAAATTCCACTTCGCGCATCTGATCGAGGATCAGCGCACCTATCTGGCCGAGCGCGACGCCTGCGGCCGCAACCGCAACTGCCTGGAGAACGTCCTAAGGTCGCGCCTCAACTCGATCGAGTGACCTCAGATGGACTGGGCGGCGTGCAACGCGAGTCCGCCGCCGCAGCACGCCGCGAGTGTGGTCAACATACCCACATTGTAACGGAAGATCGCGATACCCGCCGCAACCGTCAGCGCAAGCGCCCATATATCGACGCTGGTGCTCACGGGTGCGTCGAAGCTCACCGGACCCCAGTGCAGCGGCAGCACCTGGCGGAAGATCGAATGCACCGCGAACCAAACCGCGAGGTTCAAGATCACGCCGCACACCGCGGCCGTGATTGCGGTCAATGCGCCGTTTAATCCGCGATTTCCCCGCAGCCGCTCGATGAAGGGCGCGCCCAGGAAAATCCACAGGAAGCACGGCGTGAACGTCACCCACGTGGCAAGCAGGCCACCCAGGATGCCGCCCATCAGCGGCGACAGAGCGCCCGGGTCGCGGTAGGCCGCAATGAAGCCCACGAACTGCAGCACCATGATGAGCGGGCCGGGCGTCGTCTCCGCCATGCCGAGGCCATCCAGCATTTCGGCAGGCTTCAGCCAGTGATAGTTCTCGACCGCTTGCTGGGCCACGTAGGCCAATACCGCATACGCGCCGCCGAAGGTCACCACCGCCATCTTGGAAAAGAACACCGCGATGTGGCTGTAGACGCTCGCCGGCCCCGTCGCCAACAGCACTGCCGCCACCGGAGCGAGCCACAGCACCAGCCACAGCGCCGCCGTGCGCAGGGTTTGAGCGATCGTAGGAGACGCATGTGCCGGGAGTTCCTCGCCAAGCAAGCTTGGCCGGCTGTCGGCGCCGGATGACTGCGGTTTCACACCGTGTCCACCCTTGCCGTCGAATGCCGCCGATCCGGCACCCGTCGCCAGGTATCCCGTCATCCCGGCAGCGAGGATGATCACCGGGAACGGCACCGCAAAGAAGAAGATCGCAACGAACGCCGCGGCAGCGATGCCCTTCAAGACCCGGTTTCCGAGCGCGCGGGCGCCAACCCGCATCACCGCGTGCGCGACGATCGCGAGCACAGCCGCTTTGAGTCCGAAAAAGACCGCCGCCACAAAGGGTACATTGCCCCACAGCGCGTAGACGACGCTAAGGCCCATGATCGCCACCGCGCCGGGCAGCACGAATAGACCCCCGGCCAGGATGCCGCCTGCCGTTTTGTGCATGAGCCAGCCCAAGTAGGTGGCAAGCTGCTGAGCCTCGGGGCCGGGCAGCAGCATGCAGTAGTTGAGCGCATGCAGGAACCGCTGCTCGGAAACCCAGCGTTTCTCCTCGACAATGATGCGATGCATGACCGCGATCTGCCCCGCCGGGCCGCCGAAGCTCAACGCCGCCACTCGCGCCCATGTCCATACTGCCTCGCGCCAGGTGACGCCGTGGGGCGGCAAGGAGGAGGTGTCCGCCGGCTTCGCCGTCATCTCAGCAGCTTTCATGGTCGAGGGTTTGAATAGAGGGAGCCCGATGTAAGGCCCATACGCGAGTCTCTGCAACCGGTACCTGCCGCTTGACAGCGCCACGCGCCCCCCTGCACAACCAGCGCCTTCATACCCTTACCTGCATGGTAGGCAGCGAGTGAGAGGAGACGGCACCATGGCTCACGCGGCAGCGCACGATATCGTTTTGACGATGCCCGACGGGGCGAAACGCACCATAAAATCAGGCACCACGGGTCTCGAGGTTGCGAAATCGATCTCGCCCTCGCTCGCCAAGCGCACGGTCGCGATGGTGTTGGGTGGCGTACTCTCGGACCTCGCCGACCCGATCGCGGCGGATAGCACCATCAAGTTCGTCTCGCGCACGGACCCCGAGGCGCTCGAACTCATCCGCCACGACGCCGCCCACGTGATGGCCGAAGCTGTCCAGCAACTTTGGCCCGGCACTCAGGTTACGATCGGCCCGGTGATCGAGAACGGTTTCTTCTACGACTTCGCCAAGGCGGAGCCGTTCCAGCCCGAGGACCTCGGCAAGATCGAGAAGGCGATGGCGGCTATCATCGCCAAGAATGCGCCGTTCACAAAAGAGGAGTGGACCCGCGACGCCGCGAAGGCCCACTTTGCCAAAGCCGGCGAGACGTTCAAGGTCGAGCTGGTGGACGCAATTCCCGCCGATCAGTCCCTGAAAATCTACAAGCAAGGCGCGTGGCTCGATTTGTGCCGCGGCCCGCACATGACGAGCACGGGCGCGATCGGCAAGGCGTTCAAGCTCACCAAGTTCGCCGGATCCTACTGGCGCGGTGATTCAACCAAGCCCCAGCTCCAGCGCATCTACGGCACGGCCTGGGCGAACGAGGACGACCTCGCCGCCTACCTCAAGCAGATCGAGGAGGCCGAGAAGCGCGACCACCGCAAGCTCGGCCGCGAGATGGACCTGTTCCACTTCCAGGAGGAGGCGCCGGGCAGTGTGTTCTGGCACGCCAAGGGTTGGACGCTGTTTCTAACGCTCATCAACTACATGCGCAGCCGCTTGGACAAGGCGGGCTACCATGAGGTCAATACGCCCGATTTCATGGACAAGGCATTTTGGGAGCTTTCGGGTCACTGGGAGAACTACGCCCACCATATGTTCGTGACTGAAACCGAGGACGGGCGCACCTACTGTTGCAAGCCGATGAACTGCCCCGGACACGTGCAAATCTTCAAGCACGGCCTGAAAAGCTACCGCGATCTTCCCTTGAGGATCGGCGAGTTCGGCAAGGTCCACCGCTACGAACCGAGCGGGGCATTGCACGGCCTGCTGCGCGTGCGCCACTTCACGCAGGATGACGCGCACATCTTCATCACCGAAGACCAGATCATGGAGGAATGCCTCGCGATCAACGACCTGATGCTGTCGATCTACGACGACTTCGGCTTCCGCGACATCACGATCAAGCTCTCGACAAGGCCAGAAAAGCGCGTCGGCGACGATGCGCTGTGGGACAAGGCGGAGAAAGCGCTCGGCGATGTGCTCGACGAGGTCAAGCGGCGCGCGTCCAACCGCAACATCAAGACCGAGATCAATCCCGGCGAGGGTGCGTTCTACGGGCCGAAGCTCGAGTACGTTTTGAAGGACGCCATCGGGCGCGACTGGCAGTGCGGCACGACGCAGGTCGATTTCAACTTGGCCTCGCGCCTGGGCGCGTTCTACATCGACGAGCATTCCAACAAAGTGACGCCGGTGATGATCCACCGCGCCATGTTCGGCTCATTGGAGCGCTTCACCGGCATCCTGATCGAGAACTACGCCGGGGCCTTCCCGTTGTGGCTTTCGCCGCTGCAGGTGATGGTGTGCCCCATCGTGTCGGACGCCAACGGTTACGCCGCCGAGGTTGTGGCCGCGTGCAAGGCCGCTGGCCTGCGCGTCGAGAGCGATCTCCGCAACGAGAAGATCAACTACAAGGTCCGCGAGCATTCGCTGACCAAGGTGCCGGTGCTGCTCGTGGTGGGAAAACGCGAGGCGGAGGATCGCACCGTCGCCATCCGCCGCTTCGGCAGCCAGGAGAATACGGTGGTGGGCTTGGCCGAAGCGGTGGCAGCGCTCGCGAAGGAGGCAGCCGTGCCGGAGAGTGGGTGAGGTGGCTCGACGAGGTTTTTGCTGCCGTGATATAAGCGCCAGCATGACCCGAACCGAAGCCATGGCTCTCATCAATGCCAAGCTCGCGTCCCTGGACGACGCGCGCGTGCAGGCGGTCGCAGAGATCGTTGAGGATATCGCAGCGGAGGACGGCGCGATGCGTCAACTTTCGGCGCTTGAATTGGAACTTCTCGAGCAGTCCAGGGCCGACTTTGCGGCAGGGCGAACCCTCTCGCTCGAAGAAGCCGAAGCCCGGACTGAAGCATTTCTCGCGCGGCGGCGTGCGCAGCGCAGATTGTAATGAGGGTCGTCCGGCTCTCGATCACGTTCAATGATCAGCTGAACGAGCTTCTCGCGCAAGGGGAGGACATGTTCGGTATTGCAGTCGCCGAGCAGAAAAAATCTGCAGTTTATTCGACGATCAAAACGTTCCTGGCGCGCCACCCAAACGCTAAACCAGCACACCCTGCGCTTGGACTGAGAGCCTATCCCATTTCAAGAACACCCTTCATCGTACTCTACGATTTTGATGATCGCGAAGTACGGATTCACTTTATCGTGCACCGGCATTCAGATCTGGGAGAAATTGATCTCTCGAAGGTCGAGTGGTAACACCGCCACCCTTCCTCTCCGCCCATGAACCCGCTAGACACTGGCGAGGCACCTTCCGGAGACCGGCCATGGAAAACTTGAAGAGCGAGAGCACAGTCGGGATCATCCTGCGCCTGCTGGTGCTGTCGCTGGTGGTCGGCGTCGTGCTGTCCGCGCTCGGCATCACGCCGGCGAACCTGTTCCAGAGCCTCAACGTCCTGGCAAAAAGGCTCTACGACCTCGGCTTCGGCGCCATTGACTGGATCCTCCAGTACATCCTCGTCGGTGCCATGGTGGTGGTGCCGATTTGGCTCATCGCCCGCCTCGTGCGCGCCGTCCAGCAGCCCAAGACCTGAGGAACGGCCGATGCCGAGCAGGTCCCACACCCGCCGCATGTTTCTACAGGCGGGGCTCGCATTTCTGGCGCTGAGTTCGACGGTCAAGTCCGCCGCTTTGGCCGCCCCCGTCGGCATCTACGACGAGCAGGCCGACGCCGCTGCCGATGTCGCCGCCGCACTTGAGACCGCCAACGCGCAAGGCAAGCTCGTGCTCGTGGTGTTCGGGGCCAATTGGTGCCCGGATTGTCGCGCTCTCGACGGGCTTGCGCGCGACGGCAAGCTCAAGCAGGTGCTGGATAACCACTTTATCATCGTCCACGTCGACGTCGGCCGCTTCAACAAGAACCTCGATCTCGCCGACAAGTACGTGGTGAACCTGAAAGAGGGCATCCCGTGCGCCGCCGTGCTCGCGGCGAACGGTGCTCCAGCTGTCGCGGATTTGGTCTACGGCCGCGCGATGGAAAGACTCATGAAGGGCGGCAATTCAACACTGGCCGCCTACTTTGACGAAGTGTCTTCCAGGTTCAAGCCGGTCAGATAGCGTTCACTTGAGATTGAGCACGCACCCGCGCGTGCCGGGCAATCTCATCCGGGCTTGTAATCGCGTCGCGCGGCGCACCACGGCCGGGTCAGGGTCGGAGGCATCGCGCGCAATCGGGTTTGGCAACGCAACCGCGAGCAGCGCCGCCTCGCGCTCCGAAAGCGTAGCCGCCGGATGCGAGAAGTAATACTGCGATGCCGCCTCGGCGCCGAATACGCCGGGCCCCCACTCAGCGATATTGACGTAGACCTCGAAGATTCGCCGCTTCGGCCACAGCCCCTCTATGATGAGCGTCACCGGCACTTCGAGCGCCTTGCGCAGGTAGCTTTTGCCCGGCCACAGGAACATGTTTTTGGCAACCTGTTGCGTGATCGTGCTGGCGCCGCGGCCGTATCCCCCGCGCGACTTCAACGACGCTCTGATTTCGCCGAAGTCGAAGCCCCAGTGGTGGCAGAATTGGGCATCCTCCGACGTGATCACCGCACGCATGAGGCTAGGCGAAATGGCGTCGAGCGGCGCCCACGTATGTTCGATGCTCTGGCCCGAGAGCCGTTGGACCAGCATCAGCATCGAAGCGGGCGGGTTCACAAACCGGAACAGCCCGGCGAACGCCACCGTCAGCAAGATCCAGAGTGCAAACGTAATAGCCGTCCATTTCAATGCTGACCGGATGATGCGGGCGGCACGCGCCAGACCCGGTTGGGCGGGCCTCGGTAGCGCAGGCAAGGGCAGCGGAACGGCAGCCGCCGGTTCGCGAGCCGGAGCAACACGCGCGACAGGCAGGGGCGGAGATTGGTCGAGCGGCGGGCCTTGCGGGGGTTCGACGAGCCGCGGCTCCGCAGGGCGGAAGGCTTCCAGGCGAGCTGCCAGCGCTTCAAGGGAACGCTCTTGCGCGGCTCTGTCGGCTTCGGGCAGTCGTGACTCCGCCAATATGGCAATGCCGGTGGGCAGGACCGCGGCGCAGGACGGGAGCTGGTCTACTAGGCCGCACCCGGTCGCCGGCAACATACGCGGGAGCACGGGCACCGGTGGACGCGGGATAGTGCGCAGCCAGTCGCTGGAGTTTGACACCCCATCCGGCGCAGCACTAACCGGCAGCACACCGCCGGTTACCGCCTCGGCACCAGCTTCAATCTCGGTCCGTTCCGGGCTTTTACTATCCGACACAACTGCTATACCCCGGCCCAACCCGGCCCTGAAATTAAGGGCTATCGCGGGACCCACAAGACTTCAAGTGCCGCAGCTGCGGCCGCGAGCAGGATCATGACGTCACACACGGCCGAACAGACGTTTGCCAGCCGGTTGCAGCAGGCACAAAGCGTTGTCGAGGCCCAACTCTCGTATCACTTCCGCCGGACGAGCCCAACGGGTGAACAAACCGCAGGCGAGCCGCCCGCGCGGCTTGTTGCAGCCATGGAACACGCCGTGCTCGGCGGCGGCAAACGATTCCGTCCCTTCCTCGTCATCGAATCCGCCCGCTTGTTCGGGCTATGCGCGGCGCAGGCCGCGGACGCGGCGGCGAGCCTGGAATGCCTGCACTGCTATTCACTCGCCCACGACGATCTCCCCGCCATGGAC
>Ga0209698_10001468_pt1 | contig 27103 bp, 24 predicted proteins | sample LitLauG_LLR_2012_FD_187203 | JGI IMG/M metagenome (GOLD analysis project Ga0209698, IMG submission 187203) | Freshwater sediment microbial communities from Pennsylvania, USA - Little Laurel Run_MetaG_LLR_2012 (SPAdes) (version 2) | ecosystem: Environmental > Aquatic > Freshwater > Creek >... | reverse complement strand
GCCGGTTTGCACTTCGTCGGCGACCAGGAGCGTTGCGTAGCGGCGGCACAGGGCATGGGCGCGCTGCAGATAATCGGCGGGTGGCAAGCGAATGCCGCCCTCGGCCTGAATGGGCTCCACAAAAAATGCGGCGTAGCGGCGGGTGGAGAGTTCCTTTTCGAGGGCGGCGAGATCTCCGAAAGGGACAAAGGCAGTATCGGGAAGCAGAGGACCAAAGCCGCTGCGCCAGTAGTCGCCGTTCATGAGGGAAAGGGCCCCGCAGGTGAGGCCGTGGAAAGCGCGATCGCAAGACAGCAAACCGGTGCGGCCGGTGTGTGCACGGGCGAATTTGATGGCAGTCTCGACGCCTTCGCTACCGGAGCTGGCAAAGAACACTTTGGTGAGTGAACCGCCCGCCAGACTGCATAAACGAGTGGCCAACTGCCCGGCCAGTTCCGGAACATTGCTTTGCAGCATGACGGGACCGGAGCGGTCCAACTCGTCTTTGAGCGCTTGAATGATGGCGGGGTGATTGTGGCCGGTATTGTGGACGCAATACCCGGAGAGGAAATCGATGATGCGGCGGCCGTCGGCGGTGAGCAACTCGGCTCCGATACAGCGCTGGTAGGGAAGGTTCATCTCCAGCAGGTCGAGCAGCTTGGCCCACTGCGGGTTGACGCGGTCCGCATAGGAGTCGGTAACGAGCAGGTCGGCAAAAGGCATAGGTGTGGGGACTTAGAAACACGAGACTTGTGGCTGCTGCTGCGATATGACGGCGCTCCAGCAGGCTAAAGTGGGCGACGTGGCCAGATATTCAAATAGGATGCCGAATGAAGAGCTGGTGGTTGCCCCGCTGCTGGTGCAGCCGCGGATGGACGAACGTTGATTCATCCCGACTTGGCCGAAAGTCACGCGTCGACGCTGCGGCGTGAAGTGCATCGAAGCATTATAGGCTGGACGTTTCAAAACGATCGAGATGAGGACTGAATGAAAATTCTTCGAATGATTTCGCTGGCTGGGATGGCGTTGTGGGCTGTGGAGATGGTTTCGCAAATCCCTGCGGCGGGTGCGAGCTTGACGGAGAATCCGGTGTTTCAAAGCAAGTGTGCAAAATGTCACGGTAAGACGGCCGAAGGCCGGCACTTTGGAGGGCCGTCGCTGGTTTCGGAAAAAGCTCAGGGCGCGCCCGGCGATGAGCTGAGGGACATCATCGCGAACGGCAAGGGGCGCATGCCGAAGTACGCGGGCAAGCTCACGGACGCGGAAATCGACGACCTGGTGCGACTGATCAAGGGCAAGAATCAGAAGTGATGGCAGGCTCCAGCGCGGCGGGGTCGGGAGCGGGGCAAAAAAATTAAGGATCCCAAGGTGATGTTTGATCCATTCGCCTCAACCAGCAGCTCGCGTTAGACCCTTACTCGACCTGCTGACGCTGCTTCCCTTGCGGGGCTGCTGCGCGCGATCTTGAGCTCGGGCTCCGGGCTCACCGCCAACTGGACAAACCTACCAAACGCCTTGGGACCCTATATTTGCCTTCAACGCGGTTTCCCGTTCTCCTCGACCAGCACCTTGCTATAGACCCTTACCGGCCCTCTCTGCCCGTCTTGCGACTTGCAGCCTGACCTGATTTGAGCCCCGGACGCAATGCCAACCGGCAAAACTGGGGAAACTGTCAAAGAACGATTATGGTTTTACTCCTTTCAGAAAAAGAGTCAAACGAAAATGCGCGATTTTATGTGGTTTGTTTTCAATGGAGTGCAGGGCATTCACAGGCGGGTGACCGGAAATAGTGCAGCCGGAGCGGGGACGGTGCAGGGTGCATGCGGGGAAAGCCGCTAAATATGCGCGGAACGCCGCGCTGGGCGCTGGATTGGGACGGTCGCATGAAGGTGACTGACGTGTGAATTTTTATGGGTTGCCGCACTGGGCGGGCGGTTTGGAGGAGGCTGGCGAACAGCAGGTTCCTCACTGGTGAAGCGGTTCGGAGGAAGCTGGCGAAAACAGCAGATTCCTCACCGCTGAACCGGTTCGGAATGACAAGGCAATTTTTGGGTCGATGCTCGATCCTTTCGAAATGAGAGGGGGAGAGCGCTCGACTGGACAGCCGAGGGCGGCTGTCCCCACATGAGCAACGGCGGGGCGGCCGCTGCTCGCTTAGACGATTCGGGTTACAATCCATCTTTTCTTGGCAGGGAGGATGACACGTTGAGATCGACTACTAGAATTCTGCTGGGGTGCGGGGCTGCTGTACTGCTGATGGCGGGCTTTACAGGCGCGCAGACTGCGGAAGAGCGGACAGCGCGGCATTTGGAGTCGCTGCGGAAGCAGCCGCAGTTGATGCTGGCTTTTTTGCGCGACATGCCGAAGGGTGGCGACCTGCACAATCATCTGGAGGGGGCGGTGTATGCGGAGGACGCGATTGACTGGGCCGCGGACAGCGGGCTGTGCGTGGAGCGGACCTCGTCGCGGGTGATTTCTCCGCCGTGCGATGCGTGCGAGAGCTATTTGCCGAAACCGGCGGCGCGGTGCGCTTACGGGGACCATGTGCTCTACAACCAGCTGGTGGATGCGTGGTCGATGCGGAACTGGAAGCCGGGAGACGAGTCGGGGCACGATCATTTTTTTGCGGCGTTTGACAAATTTGGCGGAGCCACGCGTCTGCATGCGGCTGAGGTGATGGCGCAGGCGACCAAGCGGGCTGGGATGGACCATCTGCAATATGTGGAGTTCATGCATACGGCGGACGGTCTGGATGCGGCGCAACTGGGCGCGAAGCTGGGATGGGATGACGACTTCGGCAAAATGCGCGACGGGCTGCTGGCGGGAGGATTGAAAGAGATTGCGGCGGGCACGAGTCGCAAACTGGCGGAGGACCAGGCCACGGCGCGGAAAGAGCTGAAATGCGGCACACCACAGGCGGAGCCGGGCTGCGACGTGACGGTGCGATTTCTGTATCAGGTACTGCGGGGCTTGCCGCGCGAGATGGTGTTTGCGCAGATCGTGTTGGGATTTGAACTGGCGTCGTCGGACCCGAACTTTGTGGGATTCAATCTAGTGATGCCGGAGGACTGGTATGTACCGATGCATGATTTCGATCTGCACATGAGGATGATCGATTATCTGCACGGAGTCTATCCGAAGGTGCATATCACGCTGCACGCGGATGAGCTGGCCATGGGGCTGGTACCGCCGGAGGGGCTGACGTTTCACATCCGGGAGTCGATTGAGAAGGGGCACGCGGAGCGTATTGGGCATGGGGCCGCAGTGATGAATGAGAAGGATCCGATTGGGCTGCTGAAAGAGATGGCGGAGCGGAATGTGCTGGTGGAAATCAGTTTGACGTCGAACGATTTAATTCTGGGCGTGAGCGGGCCGGAGCATCCGCTGCTGGTTTATATGAAGTACGGAGTGCCGGTGGCGCTGGCGACCGATGACGAAGGCGTATCGCGGTCGGACATGACGCATGAGTGGTTGCGGGCGGAGACGACGTATGAACTTTCCTACGCCGACCTGAAGCGGATGGCGCGGCAGAGCCTGGAGCATAGCTTTTTGCCGGGCGAGAGTTTGTGGCGCGAGACGCGGAATGGGTTCCGGATGGCGGGGGCGTGCGAGGCGAATGGCGCGTCGGCCAGTTGCAGGAAGTTTCTGGAGGGAAGCGAGAGGGCGCGGGCGCAGATGCGACTGGAGGAGGAGTTGGGGAAGTTTGAGAAGGGGTATTGAGGAGAGCGGCGGGGAAACCAGGTTCCTCACCGCTGAAGCGGTTCGGAATGACATAGCCATTTAACTTCTAGTCTTTTGCGAGGGTGTGCGCAAAGCAGGTCCCTCCACTCCTCATTTGCCCGGCTGCGCAGGGCAAATGACTCGGTCGGGATGACAGGGCTTCTTGGTGGTACAGAAACTATGAACGACATGTTCAAACTTGCGGAAGCGGCGGCGCGGGTGGTGCTGGGGCGGACGACGTTGCGGCCGAGCATAGCGCTGGTGCTGGGATCTGGGCTGGGCGGCTTCGCCGACTCGCACAGCGATGCCGTACGCATTCCCTACACTGAGATTCCGTCGTTTCCGCGATCTACGGCGATTGGGCATGCGGGACAGTTGGTGGTGGGCAAAGCCGGTGATGTGGTGGTGGCGGCGATGCAGGGGCGCGTGCATCTGTATGAAGGCTACTCGGCGCAGGAAGTCGCGTTTCCGATGCGGGTGTTTGGGCGCATGGGAATCAAGTCGGTGGTGCTGACGAATGCGGCGGGCGGAATCAATCGCGGCTATGCGCAGGGAGCGCTGGTGCTGATTCGCGATCATATTAATTTGCAGGGTCAGAACCCGCTGACCGGCGCGAATGATGAGCGGTTCGGGCCGCGTTTTCCGGACATGAGCGAGGTGTACGCGAAGGCGTATCGGGGGGCGGCGCGCGAGGAAGCGTCGAAGCTGGGAATTGAGCTGAACGAAGGCGTGTATGCGGCGCTGCTGGGGCCGAGCTATGAGACTCCCGCGGAGATTGAATATTTGCGGCGCATTGGGGCGGACCTGGTCGGCATGTCGACGGCGTGCGAGGCGATTGCGGCGCGGCACATGGGGATGAGAGTGCTGGCGATTTCGTGTGTGACCAACATGGCGGCGGGGATTTTGGATCAGCCGCTCTCGCACGCGGAAGTGATGGAGACAGGGGAGCGGGTGCGGACGACGTTTGAAAAGTTGCTGCGGGCGGTGTTGCCGCGGGTTGAGGCGGCTTCACGGCACGACTGAAGTCGTGCCCTTCCCTTAGAGCGACGCTGAGGTAGGGATTCTTCGACTTGCGCTCGCGTTGCTCGCGCGGCGCTCAGAATGACAGGGCGGCTGTCCCCACATGAGTCTATCTGGTGCCCGCGGCGGCCTGGCTTAGGGATTGGTCGAACAGGGTTTCGATCTTTCTTGATTCGACTTCGCCAGATGAGTTGTACAGGGGCTTGCCGGTTGCATCCAGCACTACTACGTGTGGAATGTAACCCTTGTAGTACTCCTTGACCAACTTCTGCTGGTCGGGGGAACGCTTTACGTCGAGGTCGATCACGACGAAGTGGACCTTGTCGCGGTACTTGCCGTAGAGCTCGACGGTGCGCCGGGCCTGGCGCTTTGAATTGAAGCAGCCTTCTCCATAAATGATTACGTAGTTTGGCTTGCCGGCTACGAAGCCGGAGTCTGCGTCGTCGCCGGTGATGAGCGGTCCGTCGAGGCTGTCGCTGCCGTAGTCGAGCTTGGGATTGAGCTTCAGGTTATCGATGCCGAACAGCATTTGAGCGCTGAGGGCGAGCAGCAGCGTAGCGCGCAGGAAAGATTTCATGATTATTTTGCCACCTCGAGTTGAAATGAATCGTCGTCGATCTTGTGTTTGTCTGCGTAAGTCGCAAGGGCTTCGTCGGCGGATTGCCGGAACGATGGTTTGTCTTTGGCCGGGGCAGAGGGCAGGTATCCAGCGCCGGAGTAGAGCTTGCCGTCGGGAGTGATGAAGGAAGTCAGCGGCAGGCCGGCGGGCAGGTTCAGGATGGCTTGTGCCCTTTGCAACTGCGCGACTAATTTCGGGGATGCGTCGTAGTCGACTTTGACGGCAACAAAATTCTGATTGATGAATGCGGCGGTTTCGGCGTTGGTGTAGGTGTCGCGATCCATCAGGGCGCACCAGGGGCACCACACGGCGCCGACGTCGAGCAGGATGGGACGATTGAGTTCGCAGGCACGCTGGAATGCTTCGGGTCCCCACGGGTACCACTGCACGGGTTGATTGGCGGCGCGGGTGAGGTAGGCGGAGGCCTGTCCGCGAAGATGATTGGGCTGGGCCGAAGATGGTGCGGCGAGGGCGGCGGCCAGCGCTAGTGCAATCGGGAATCTCATACTGGTTGAGATTGTTTGGGTGGGGGAAAGTTTCAGGGGGTGAGAGCGCCGGGCCGCCCAAAAAGCAGGTTCCTCCACTTCGCTGCGCTCCGGTCGGAATGACAGATTTATTTTATTTCCCCGCCTTCGGGATCGATAGCGCTACCGGGGGCTTGATGCCGTAGGTGGCGGCGAAGCTGTCCTGGTTGACGGCCAGGGCGAGGTGTCCGCGGGAGTCGATGTAGAGCAGAAGTGTTTTGAGCGGCACGTCGCTGAAGGTTTTGACGAATTTGATCTTCAGGTCTTTGCCGTCGAGGTTGATGGGGACTTCCTGCCCGCGCTGATAACCCAATTTCAGAAAATCTTCCGCGTCGACGTTGGTGACGAGGTTGCCGAAGGGGCCGTCGGTGGCGATGACGGTGGCGGAGAGTCCGCGCTCGTCGAGGACGGCGGCTTTGAGGTTGAGGCGAACCAGATCTTTGACCGGAACCTCGGGCCCGACCTGCGTCCAATCGTCGCCGCGGGCGAGGTGCGCACCGGCGGGCGAAAAAATGTCGCGGCCATGAAAGGTGGAGGAAAGTTTGCTGCCAATCATCCAAGCGGGGTTGGTGATCTCTCGCGCGGACTCGATGCCATCGCGTTGATCGACCAGGGTCATCAGGCCGTTATCGGGCAGGACGAAATATTGGCCGCGGCGGGTTTTGGCGACGATGGCCTTGCGGGTGCTTCCAACGGTTGGGTCAATGACCACGACGAAGACAGTGCCGGCGGGAAAGTAGGGAGTGGAGCCGTAGAGGAAGCGCGCGCCGTCAAGGATGGAGAACGGGGTGACCTGGTGGGTGAGATCGACGATGCGGACGGTGGGCATGATGGAGTACATGACACCGCGGCAGAGGGCGACGGAGTCATCGACAACGCCGAAGTCGGTCATGAAGACGATGGTCGGCGGATAGGTGGGCGTGGATTGGGCCACGGCGGAGAAGGTCAGGAGCGTGAGGGCGGCGAGGATTAAGGCGACGCGGGCGGTCTTTCGACGAAGTGTCATGGCGGAGCTTCCTTTGACGTCGGTGGTTGGATGAAGCCGACATTCTAATCGCAGAGGTGGGTTGGCCGAAAGTCAGCGGCATGGAGATCCCTCGCCCCGCTGGAGAGAACGCGGGGCGTCGGGATGACGCCCCTTCGAGTTGGAGTTTAGGTGCGCGCTTGGTGAGGAAGGCCTTTGAACGCAGAGGACGCGGAGAGACAAGAGGACCACGCGGGCTTTCACCGGGATCTAGGACGGCTGAGCTGGGCGAGGCATCAGGAATGGAAGTTCGCGGCGGCTGTCGGTCTGGCTGACGGCGTAGAGGACCAGTTCAACGCGGGTGGAGATGCCGAGGCGCTCGAAAATGCAGAATAGATATTTCTTGATGGTGTGCTCGCTCAGGCCGAGCTGCACGGCGATCTGGCGGTTGCTGAGTCCTTCGGCAACGAGGCCGGCGACCTGCTGGTGGCGAGGCGTGAGCATGGGCCGCCCGGCAGAATCGACCAGGGTGAGCGTGGGAATTTCCGTGATCAAGTCGAGCAGGAAGTTGAGATGCGAAGTGTTGAGCCAGACCTGACCGGCGGCGACGCGGCGAATGCACTTGCACAGATCCTGAAAGGGATGGTCGGCGACGGAAAAGATGCCGCGCGCGCCGGAGCGAAGTGAGCCGACGACGAGATCGCGGTCCGGAGAATCGGCGAGCAGGATTTTTGCGGCCTGAGGATGAGAGCGCTGCAGGGTGCGGAGGAGGCCGAGGGCGTGGCCGGGAGGCGATCCCGAGGGCGAAAGCACGACGACGTGACAGGGAGCACTCGCCATCACGGCGGCGAGCAGGGGGCCGGATTCAAGGGGGCAATCGCGGACCAGAAATCCGGGATCGCGGCGCAGGGAATCAACGAGGAGCTGAGACTCCATGCGACTGGAGTCACTCAGCACCACGTGAATCGGTTGCGGTACCTCGGCCAGAGAACCGTACATGTGAGAAGCAGCGAAGAATGATGCTAGGGAGTTCTGTGCGAGGGCTCAAGGTCACATGTCACAAGAGAATTCCACAGGGTGCAGAAATGGGAATTGCGATGGGACCGCTATGGCGGAGAAGGTAGTGAACCCTTGAGCACGTCCCGGAGGCAGAGCAGCCGGTTTCTCGACTTCGCAAGGTTGCCGGTGAACGGGCAACCTTACTCCGCTCGAAATGACAGAGATTGACCGGAAATGAGAGCGTTCTTGAATGGCGAGCACGTCTGGCGTGAGTCCGAGTCCTGAATCGTGCGGCTTCTCATCATTATTTCGCCAGGGCAAAATGCAGGCCGATTTCTCCAAGCCAAATTTACTAACCCCTACCTACTGAAGTAGGCCCTACTTCCGCAGTCTTTCGCGGCGGGGCGGCGTGACCTATTGTGCGCGACATGGCGCCACGGGGAAGGCAAGTGACTCTGTAGCCGCAAGTCCCGGCGCGACTGGAATGAAACTGCGCATGCGGATTTGCGGGGTTGCCGTGGCAGTGCTGCTGGCTCTGCAGGCGGGCGCGCCGGCATCAGGAACAGAAACGAAGCTGATGCAGGATGACGTCCACGTCCAGCGCCCCGGTACAACCGGGACCGGAACGCAGGACGAGGGAGCGGCGGTGTCGGGAAGTGTTAGAGCGGGCGGGCAGGGAACCCTTTTGCTCGGAGGGAAACGCCGTCCGCTTTACCACCTCGCGTACGGAGATGCGTTGTCCCTTGGGTTCCTACTGTCGCCCGAATACGACCAGCAGCTCACGGTGCAGCCCGACGGCTACGTGAGGTTGAAGGACGCGGCGGCGATTTACGCACTGGGATTGACCGTGGAAGAGTTCCGCACTGCGGTGTTGGCGGCTTACCAGGGCTATCTGCACGACCCGAAAATCTCAGTGGCGCTGAAGGACTTTGCGCGGCCCTACTTTGTGGCCGGCGGAGAGTTGGCGCGTCCGGGGAAGTATGACCTGCGTGCGGAAACGACCGTGCTGGAAGCGGTGGAGATGGCCGGCGGATTCACGCCACGGGCCAAGCACTCGCAGGTCGTGCTGTTCAGGAAACTGGACGACGAGCGCTACGCAACCCGGCTGCTGAATGTGAAGAAGATGCTGGCTACGCGCGACCTTTCGGAGAACCCGGCGCTGTGGCCGGGCGACCTGGTCTACGTTCCGCAAAACATGATTTCGAAGATTGCCCCGTTCGTGAGCCGTCCAAGCGTGGGCATGTACGTGAGTCCGACGCAATTCTAGGGAGGGACCGTGACTGGCTGCGGGGAAGAACTGAGCGTAGTGGCGGCGCCGAGGGCGCCGACGACGCGGGAAATCGCGATCATTCTGTTCCGTCAGAAGCGGACGTTTCTGCTGGTGTTCTGCGCCGTGGTGGGGCTGGCGGCGATTTATGCGCTGGCCGGGGACAGCTATGAGGCGCACATGAAGGTGATGGTGCGGAGGGGCCGCGCGGACCCGCCACTGACGGCGCAGAGCCAGGCGCCGCTGGAGTTCGAGAAGCAGGAAGTCACAGAAGAGGAAGTGAATTCGGAAGTGGAGTTGCTGCGGGACGCCGACGTGCTGCGGCGGGTGGTGGAGGCCAACGGCCTGTCGGAGACGGCGATGGAAGAGTTGATTCATCCGTGGGCCACGGCGGAAGAACGCAAACAACGTGCGGTGAAACGGCTGACGCAGAAACTGCGCATCGAGCCGATGAAGAAGACCCACTTGATCGAGATTTCCTATGCCATGGGCGATGCGAGGCGGGCGGCGCAGGTGCTGAGCAGTCTGGGCGAGGCTTATCTCGAGAAGCATCGCGAAGTACACAGGCCGGGAGGGGAGTTGGCGTTTTTTGAGAAGGAGACGGGAGAGTCGAGGCGGCAGCTCGACGAGGCACAGAGCCGCCTGCGGGATTTTGCGCTGGCCCACGGCGTGGTCGAGGCCGAGAAGCAGCGGGACATGACTCTGACGCAGTGGAGCGACGCGGATGCGAACCATCATCAGACCGAGATTGCGATCGCGGAGGCGGAGCACCGTCGGGTGACGCTGCAGCAACAGTTGGCGTCGCTGCCGGAAAGGTCGGTCACGGTGATCCGGACGGAGGACAACGCAACCCTGCTGACGGCGATGAAATCGAGCCTGCTTGAGCTGCAGATGAAGCGCATGGCGCTGCTGACGAAATATGAGCCGGGGCATCCGTTGATTGCGGAAGTGGAGGCGCAGATCGCGGCGGCAGGCGGGGCGATAGGCGATGCGGAGCGCAAGCCGCTGCGGGACGAGACAACGGAACCGGACCGTAATCATGAGTGGGCGAAGGCGGAACTGCAGAAAGTGGACGTCGATCTGCGCGGGCTGCGGGCGCGGGACGCGGCCATGCACACGGAATTGGCTTTGTACAAGCAGTCCGCGACGCAGTTGGGGCAGGACACGGTGGTCCAGAACGATCTGGAGAACTCCGCGCGGGCAGCGGAGGAAGGCTATCTGCTCTATGTGAGAAAGCGCGAGGAAGCGCGCATGGCCGATGCAGCGGACGCGAGCGGCATCGTGAATGCGGTGATCGCCGAGCGGCCGGTGGTCCCGGCCCTGCCGGCGTGGCCGGTGTGGGCGGTGATGCTGGCGGGGTGCTGCGCGGCGGGAACGGCGGCGACGCTGATGGCTTTTGGGAAAGACGCGATGGATCCTGCGTTCCGTACGCCGGAGGAAGTGCTGATGTATCTGGATACTCCGGTATTGGCCTGCCTGCCGACCACGAACGACATCGGGGTGACGAGCCTTCCGCCGCGAAAACGGCAAAGCGGGAGCGTGCGCGAGCGCAGAAGCGGGGAAGCATGAGCGCGCATGCGCGGGCGGAATCGTGGGAACACTCGCGAACCACAACACGAGCGGCGGGCCACGATTCAGTTCCGGCGCGATGGACCGCGGAAGAGCCGTTGGTCGGCTCATTTGCCGAAGAGCAGATGCGCGGACTGGTCGCGAAAGTGTTCTTGGCCGACCAGGAGCGGGCCGCGCGCCACGTATTGCTGGGGGCGGTGGATTCGGAGACCCAGTCGTGGGAGCTCAGCACGCAGCTTGGGCTCGCGCTGGCGCGGGAAACGATCGGAACAGTGCTGGTGGCGCGCGGCGACGTGAACCTGGCTCCCGCGGCGAAGTCGCGGACGAGCGTGAGGGAATCGTGCCTGCGCCTGGGTCCGAATCTGTGGATGCTGCCGGACGCGGGTGACGATGGAACCGATGCATTGCCGCCTCTGGCCTACCAGACCGATGCATTGCTGCAGCAAGTGCGACGCGAGTTCGACTACTCGATCCTGCATGTAGCGTGGTCGCGGCTGTTGAGCGAAGCAACGCGACTGGGCAAGGCTTCCGACGGACTGATCCTGACCCTGGGCACCGGGACGCGGCGGGTGGTGGCGCGGCGCATGCGCCAGTCCCTGGCGGTGGCGGGGGTGCCGCTGATTGGCGCGGTGCTGACCGGCAGAACTTTTCCGGTGCCGGAAGGCGTGTACCGGCGTTTGTGAATCACTGTTTCGAGGTGGATTGGACAAGCTAGTGGCGCAGGTCGAAACATATCCGAGAGCGGTGCTGGGCGAGATCGCATTGGAGAAGGTGTTTGACGCGACGCTGCTGCCGGTGCGGCTGCTGGTAGCGTCACCACCGACGTTGTACCTGCTGGCGCTGACGGCGATGCTGCTCCGCCACCCCGACATCAAGTTCTATGAGCTCGACCGCGTGGTTTTTTGCCTGCTGGTCCTGGGGACGCTGGGCCGGGCGGTGATTTTGGGGCATTCCTGCTGGGTCACGCAGCGGGCAACTTGGCCGATGCTGGCACTTGCAGCGCTGGCCACGGCGAGCGTGGCGAGCCAGCCGTTCGATTGCGAGACCTGGTCGCTGCTGGCGGCGAAGTTCGTTGTGCCGTATTCGCTGTTTCATCTGGCGCAGTTAGCCTTCTGCGATGCGGCTTCGCGGCGGAAGCTTGAAATCTTCTTGCTAGTGATTCTGGCTTACCTGAGTTTTACCTCGATTGCGTTTCTGGTCGGCGCGAAGTCGCTGATCTGGCCTCAGTACATCCTGGATGAAAGCCTGGGATACCACGCCGATCGCGCGCGCGGGCCGTTCCTGCAGGCAGTGGCGAATGGCGTCTCGCTCAATCTGTTAGAGCTGCTGGCTTATCACGCGTGGCGGCGCGGGGTCTTGCGGGGGTGGAAAGCCGTCTTACTGCTAGGGTCGGTGCCGTTGGCCGTGGTGGCGACGATGACGCGCGCGGTGTGGCTGACGTTTGCCGGAACGGTTGCGTTGTTGCTGTGGCGATCGAGCCGCAGGCGAATGCGGAATGCGGCGCTGGCTCTTGCACTCGTGGTTGCTGGTGGTCTTGCCCTCCTCGCTTTGCCGAACCTGCGCGAAACGTTGATGGACCGGCTGGAGGAACGCGGGCCCGTCGATTTTCGAAAAGCGGTTTATGAGGGTAGCTGGGACATGTTTCTGGAACGCCCCTGGACCGGATGGGGAGTGAACCAGATGCCCGAGCAGCTGGCGCGACACGTCAGCGGGTATCGCGAAGCGGTGCTCTATCCGCACAACACGTACCTGGAACTGCTGGGGGAGCACGGCGTGCTAGGTCTGGCGCTTTATGGGTGGCTGATGTGGGAGCTGGTGAGGCTGGGCAGGGGCGCGGGCTCGGAGCGAGGCTTTGTGGACAAAGGACTGGTTCGCCTGTGGCCTTTGTTGCTGGGCGTGTATTGGGTGAACGCGGCGGTGGTGGTGATGAACTACCAGTTTGTGAACGGCCTGATTTTCACGCTGGCTGGAATGCTGGCGGCGCGGCCGCGGCAGCATCAGGAGGCGCGATCATGACGACGATTGCCTACCTTGCCAATCAATATCCGAACCCGATGGAGCCCTATGTCGGCGACGAGATACAGGAGCTGCGGCAGCGCGGGATCCAAGTGATCCCGGGCAGCGTGTGGCGGCCGCGAAATCCGGCACGCGACACGCTCTATGTGATGCCGGTTGGGCTGCGAATTGGGCTTTGGGCGGCGTGGACGTGCCTATGGCGCTGCGACGAACTGAAAGACTTGCTGTGGAGAGTTCTTTTGGAAGGCCACGAAACCGCGGTGCAGCGCGCGAAGGCGCTGGTGCATACGTGGCTGGGGGCCTGTTACGCGTTGCGTCTGCGGAAGCACGGCGTGCAACACATTCACGTGCACCACGGATACTTTGCGGCGTGGGTCGCGACCGTAGCGTCAAGGCTGACCGGCGCGAGCGTCAGCATGACGCTGCATGGTTCCGACCTGCTGCGGCACGCGACTTTCATGGACGCGAAGCTGGCGAACTGCAAGCGCTGCTTTCCGATCTCGGAGTTCAACCGGCAGCATATTCTGGCCCGCTATTCGGAAATTCCGGCGTCGAAGGTGGTCGTGACGCGGCTTGGTGTGCCGGCCTCGCGGGGTGCGGCGCGAGCCCGGGGAGCAATGCAACCACGGCACAAGGCGCTGCGCATGTTGTGCGTCGGGCGACTGCATCCGGTCAAGGGCCATCAATTTCTGGTCAGCGCGTGTGCTGAACTTCGCCGCCGAGGGGTCGCGTTGGAATGCCGGTTGGCCGGAGGCGGCCCGGAACGGCGAAAGCTGCAGCGGCGGATTCAGCGGGAAGGTCTCGAGGATTCGGTCAAGCTGCTGGGACACGTGGCGCGGGAAAAGCTGGGCCTGCTCTACGACTGGGCCGACGTCGTGGTCCTGACCAGCGAGAGTGAAGGCATTCCGGTCGTACTGATGGAGGCCATGGCGCGCGGCAAGATTGTGATCGCCCCCGCCATTACGGGAATTCCAGAACTGGTGCGGAACGGAGAGACAGGGTTCCTCTACACGCCGGGGTCGTTGAGCAGCTTTGTGGAGCGGACCATGCTGGCGCGTGCGTGCCTTGTGGAAATGGACGGCGATGGCCGGCGTGGTGTGGACGATGAACGATCGGTGAGGCTGGAGTGGATGCGGCACGCCGCCCGAGTGCATGTGCGGCTGAACTTCGATCAACAGACGAACCTGAAATATTTCGCCGGATTGTTGGAATCCGCGGCCCGTCGGCCCGCGAGGATACGCGCATGAGAATTCTTTTCTGCAACAAATACAACTACCCGTTCAGCGGAACGGAAGCGTATCTGTTCGAAGCGATGGAACTACTGCGATCGCAAGGGCACGAGGTCGCGTTGTTTTCCATGCAGGACGAGCGCGGCGAGCCGACGAACTATGACCGGCATTTTGTTCCCCACATCGATTTCAAACGGCCGCAAGGCTGGATGGAAAAGTTGAAAAACGCCGGACACGCCATTTATTCGACCCAGGCGAGGAGGCGACTGCGCGGGTTGCTGCGCGAGTTTCGTCCGCAGGTGGCGCACGTGCGCAACATCTATCACCATTTGTCCCCTTCGATTCTGTGGGAGTTGAAACGGCAGGAGGTGCCGGTGCTCTACCACGTCAACGACTTCAAGTTGCTGTGCCCAAGCTACAACCTGGTGTCCCAGGGCGAGGCCTGTGAGCGCTGCAAGGGAGGCAACTTCGTACAAATCCTGAGAAGCAATTGCTATGCGGGGCAGGGAGCGCGGGCGCTGCTGGCGGCCGAGGCCTATACGCACTCGTGGATGGGGACGTACAGAAAATGTGTGGACTTGTTTCTTGCGCCGAGCGAATTCGTGCGCGAAAAATTCGTCGAGCATGGCTGGGACCGAGCCCGCTTCGAAGTGCTGCCGCATTTTCAAGAAGTCAACCGTGAGCCCACGGTCTGCCGCAGACGTCCGCTGCAGGTGCTCTATTTCGGCAGACTCTCGGCCGAAAAGGGAGTGGCGGATCTGCTGCGCGCCATGCGACGGCTTCCCAGACTGCAACTCGTGGTGGCCGGGAGCGGGCCAGAGGAGGAAACACTGCGGGCGCTCGCGGCTGAATCGGACCTGATCAACGTGCGTTTCACCGGACGAGTCAGCCGGGAGGAAGTTACGCGACTCATTCAGCGGTCGTTTGTCACCGTGCTGCCTTCTCACGCTTACGAAACGCTGGGAAAAAGCATTCTGGAGTCTTATGCGGAAGCGCGACCGGTGATTGCATCGGACCTCGGTTCGCGACGGGAATTGATTGAAAACGGGCGGACGGGAATTCTGTATTCAGTGGGCGACGATTCTGCGCTGGCGGACGCGATCTGGTTTCTGGCGGAGAACGAAGACCGGGCCGCCGAGATGGGTCTGGCCGGATGGCAGAAAGCGCGCGACCATTACCGGCGTGAAGATCACTACCGGAAGCTCATGCAGATCTATACGCGACTGTCGAGTCGAGTGGCTCCGGTCGCTATCAGTCGGTCGGCGCCCGGGACAGTTGCGAAGGTGCGTGTCGCGTTCATTGGCGGCCGCGGCGTTGTTGGGAAGTACAGCGGGATTGAAGCCTACTACGAAGAAGTGGGGCGCCGGCTTGCGGCGCGCGGGCACAAGGTGACGGTTTACTGCCGAACCGGCTTTACGCCGCCCGGAGCGTCGCATCTCGGAATGAAGACTCTTCGCCTGCCGACCATCCGGTCCAAGCACCTGGAGACGCTCATCCATACGGCGCTAAGCACGCTGCATGTGCTGCGGCAGCCTTGCGACATTGTTCACTACCACGCTCTGGGGCCGGCACTGTTTTCCGGAATCCCCCGCATCTTCGGGAAGAAGACAGTGGTGACTTGCCAGGGGTTGGACTGGCAACGAAAGAAGTGGGGCCGCCTCGCTTCGGCGGTGTTGCGGGCTGGGGAGTGGGCTTCAGTGGCGTTGCCCGACGAGACAATGGTCGTATCGCAGGCTTTGCAACGGCATTACCGCGAAACCCACGGAGCCGAGACCACTTACATCCCAAATGGCGGCGTACCCCGCTGCCTGCAGCCGGAGCGGCGTCTGCGGGAGTGGGGCATTGAAGCGGGGAATTACATTTTGTTTCTGGGGCGGATGTCACCGGAAAAAGGCTGTCATGTGCTGGTGGATGCTTATGAGCAGCTCAAAACGGATGCGAAGCTGGTGCTGGCCGGCGCAGACAGCTATTGTGCCGAGTACGCGCGGAGCATCCGCAGCCACGCTGGCGAACGCATCAAAGTGCTCGACTGGGTGAGCGGGCGTGACCTGGATGAACTGTTGACGAACGCGACGGTGTTTGTGCTGCCCTCCGACCTGGAAGGACTATCGCTGGCGCTGTTGGACGCGATGGCTGCCGGACTTTGCGTCGTGGCCAGCGATGTGCCGGAGAACTGCGAGGCGATGGCCGACGCCGGGTTCACGTTCCGGCGGGGCGACTCTCTGGACCTGGCCGAGCGGTTGCGATTTCTCCTGGCCAATCCATCTGTGCGCGTTGCAGCCGGGAATGCGGCGCGACGGCGCGCCCAGCAGTTTTATTCCTGGGACACCATCGCGTTGGAGATCGAACAGGCCTACCTGGAACTGCTGCAAGCGCCGGTCGAACTTCCTACGCCGAAAAAGCCGAGTGCAGCGGTAGCGCAGACCGTTGAGCCGCGAAAACGCGCGGGATGAATCGCCAACCATAATGCGCCAATTCACGCGGTTTTCACAAAGGACGGCCCCCACGGCCGTCCTTATTTATTACAATGACGTGCGGGCCACGGGCCGTTCATGCAGAACACGATCATTGTCACCGGAGGTGCGGGATTCATCGGGTCGAATTTCATCCTGCGATGGATGAAGTCCGAGAGCGCAGCGATTGTAAATCTCGACAGGCTAACCTATGCCGGGAACCTGAGCAACCTGGCTGCGATCGCAGGAGACCCGAAATATCAGTTCGTGCGAGGCGACATCGCCGACCGGGACCTGGTGGGGCGGCTGCTGCGGGAGCATCGGCCGCACGCGATTGTCCACTTTGCGGCCGAGAGCCATGTCGATCGTTCCATTCACGGCCCCGCGGACTTTGTTCAAACCAACATCGTAGGAACGTTTGCTCTGCTCGAGGAAGTCCGCAACTATTGGAGCGAATTGAGCGATGCGGACCGCGCGCGTTTCCGTTTCCTGCATATTTCCACCGACGAAGTGTTCGGTTCTCTCGGCCCGGACGACCCGGCATTTGCCGAAACCACGCCGCACGCTCCCAACAGCCCGTATGCCGCGTCGAAGGCCTCGTCCGATCACTTGGTGCGGGCGTACTTTCATACGTATGGTGTTCCGGTGCTTACGACCAACTGCTCGAACAACTACGGGAGGTTTCAATTTCCCGAGAAGCTGATCCCGCTGATGATTCTGAATGCGGCAGCCGGGAAGCCGCTGCCGGTCTATGGCGACGGGCAAAACGTGCGCGACTGGATTTATGTGGAAGACCACTGCGATGCGGTGGCGATGGTGCTGGCGCGGGGGCGAGTCGGTGAGACCTACAACATCGGGGGATGGAACGAGAAGCCCAACCTCGAGATCGTGAACACGATCTGCGACCTGGTGGACGAAATGCTGCCGGCGGGCGGCCCGAGGAAAAAATTAATCACCTTTGTGAAAGACCGGCCGGGGCACGATCGCCGCTACGCGATGAACGCGGAAAAAATCCGCAAGGAACTCGGGTGGGAACCGAAAGAGACGTTCGACAGCGGAATCCGGAAAACGGTGCGATGGTATCTGGAAAACGAAACGTGGGTCAACGACGTGACCAGCGGCGCCTACCGGCAGTGGATTGAAATGCACTACTCGGTGTAAGGTCAGACGCTCGAGCAACCAACAATTCATGTTTGGAAGTCATCAGGACCAAGTGAGGCGGACGCATTGAGCCATAAGGGAATCATCCTGGCGGGCGGGTCAGGCACCCGCCTGTATCCGGTGACACAGGCCGCGGGCAAGAGCCTGTTGCCGGTTTACAACAAGCCGATGATCTACTATCCGCTGTGCACGCTGATGCTGGCGGGAGTCCGGGACATTCTGGTCATATCGACGCCGGAAGACCTGCCGCGCTTCCAGAACCTGTTGGGGAGCGGGGGCCGGTTTGGAATCAATCTGCAATATGCCGCGCAGCCGAAGCCGGAGGGGATTGCGCAGGCGTTTCTGATCGGAGAAGAATTTCTTGCCGGTGCGGGTTGCGCGCTGGTTCTGGGCGATAACATTTTTTACGGCCACGATTTCGCCAAAGACCTGAGGGCGGCAGCGGCAAAGAGTGAAGGCGCGCGGGTGTTCGCCTATCCGGTGCACGATCCGGAGCGATATGGAGTGGTGGAGTTTGACGGTGCAGGGAAAGCGCTGAGCATCGAAGAGAAGCCGTCGCGGCCGAAGTCGAAGTATGCGGTGACAGGTCTGTACTTCTATGACGGGAAAGTGGTGGAGATCGCGAAGTCTCTAAAACCGAGCACCCGGGGCGAGTTGGAGATCAGCGACGTCAATCGCGAATACATGCGCCGAGGCACCCTGGAAGTCATGGTGATGGGCCGTGGCATGGCGTGGCTGGACACCGGAACGTACGAGTCGCTGATGGAAGCGGCCTTGTTCGTGCAGGCGATTGAAAAGCGACAAGGCCTGATGGTGGCTTGTCCGGAGGAAATTGCGTTTCGCGCGGGCTACATCGCCGCAAGCGATCTCGCCAGAATGGGCGCTGCGATGAACAGCGCTTACGGAGCCTATCTGTTACAACTGACCAGGGAGCGGGTATTCTGAAATGAGTGCTGCACGGGTGTTGCCACTTTCCATGAACGCGATCCAGGTCATTCCGACACCGCTGCCCGGCGTGGTGGTGCTAGAGCCGCGGGTTTTCAGCGACGATCGGGGATTTTTCTTCGAGAGCTACAACGAAGATGTTCTTGCCGGCGTCGGGTTGCGGGAGCGGTTCGTGCAGGATAATCATTCCTGCTCGTATCGCAACGTGCTGCGCGGGCTGCACTATCAGGTGAAGCAGTCGCAGGGGAAACTCGTGCGGGTGGCGGAAGGCGAAATTGTGGACGTGGCGGTCGACCTGCGCCGCAGTTCGGCGACCTTCGGAAAGTGGCATGCTGCGCGGCTTTCGGGCGAGAACAAGCGAATGCTTTGGATCCCGGCGGGGCTTGCACACGGTTTCTACGTGGTGTCGGAGAAGGCCCACGTCCTCTATAAGGCCACGGATTTCTATTCTCCGGATCATGAGCGCACGCTGGCGTGGGACGATCCGGACCTGGGCATCGACTGGCAGCTCAGCGATCCGCCAATCCTCTCGCCGAAAGACCGGCGAGGCGCGTCCTTCCGTGATGCGGAGAAATTCGACTGACGAGCGGCAAAATGAAAGTGGCCGTGCTGGGTGCGTCCGGATTGCTAGGTCGCGCGTTGGTCCGCGAATGGCGTGACGATGCGGTGCTCGGGTTCGGCTCGCGCGACGTGGACATTCGAGACGAGAGCGCCGTCAGCAAACTGATCTCTGCAGTTCGTCCTGACTGGATTGTGCTTGCTGCGGCCTACACAGATGTGGATGGATGCGAGGGCAACCCCGAACTTGCTTTCGCCGTGAACCGCGATGGCGCGGCGAACGTGGCGCGGGCCGCCGTGGCGGTGGGCTGCAAACTCCTCTTCATCAGCTCGGACTACGTTTTCGACGGAATGCAGAAGGTTCCATATGCGACGGATGCTGCGCGTCGTCCGCTTGGAGTCTATGGGCGGTCCAAGGCAGAGGCGGAAGAGTTGTTGGCTTATATCCTGCCGGATGGTTGCATTGTGCGCTCGTCGTGGATTTTCGGAGTGGATGGGAAGTGTTTTCCCGACACAATTCTGCGACTGACGGAATCGCGTTCGCAGATTGACGTCGTGGACGATCAGCGCGGGTCGCCTACTTACACGGTGGATCTTGCCCGCGCGATCATCGCGCTTTGCCGGCAGAATGCGGCCGGCATTGTCCACGCGACGAACGCGGGCGACTGCACGTGGTTTGAGTTTGCGCGCGAGATCGTCAAGTGTGCCGGCAAGCCTACGGCGGTTCATCCGACGACTACGGCGAAGATGGCTCGCCCCGCGCCGCGTCCAGCGTATTCTGTGCTGTCTCCGGATTCGCTTCACAAAATCGGAGTGACGATGCCGACCTGGCAGGACGCGCTGGCCCGGTATCTGCAAGAACGTGCAAGACAGCGAGGAGCGGCGTGAAACGCCTGGAGAACTTCATCGGCGGGACGTTTCGCGCGTCGGCGCGTGAGTTCGACGATGTGAATCCGGCCGACGGATCGATAATCGCCACGGTCTGTGAAGCAGACAAGCCCATGGTGGATGAAGCTGTCGCTGCGGCACGGCAGGCCCTCGCCCGCGAGTGGGGACGTGCGGGAATTAACGAACGTGCGGATCGGCTTTACAAAATCGCCGGCCAAATCGAAAAGCGTTTCGATGAATTCGTGGCGGCCGAGGTCGCTGACACCGGCAAGCCGCGTTCGCTGGCGGCCAAACTCGATGTGCCGCGGGCCGCGGCCAACTTCCGCGTGTTTGCAGACCTGATCAAGACCGCGCCAATCGAGGCTTTTCAATCGGAGACTCCCGACGGCGCGCAGGCGCTCAATTACGCGGTGCGCAAGCCGCTTGGCGTGGTAGGAATCATCACGCCATGGAACCTGCCGCTACTGTTGCTTACGTGGAAGGTTGCCCCGGCACTGGCCTGCGGAAACGCGGTGGTGGTCAAGCCGTCGGAGGAGACTCCGGCAACCGCAACCCTGCTGGCCGAAGTGATGAACGAAGCAGGCCTTCCTGCCGGTGCGTACAACGTGGTTCACGGATTTGGCGCGGGATCGGCTGGCGAGTTCCTGACGCAGCATCCTGATGTGAATGCGATCACGTTCACGGGTGAATCCTCGACTGGCATGGCGATCATGAAATCGGTTGCGGCGACCGTCAAACCAGTTTCGTTTGAACTGGGCGGCAAGAATGCGGCCATCGTTTTTGCCGACGGCAATTTGCAGCAGGCGATCGCAGGACTCAGCGACGCCAGCTTTCTCAATACTGGGCAAGTGTGTCTCTGCACGGAAAGAATTTATGTGGAGCGCCCGGTTTTCAACGCGTTCGTGATGGGACTGAAGGCAAAGGCCGAGGCAATGGTTCCGGGCTGGCCCATGGATGGCGAAACGACGCTGGGGCCGCTGATTTCGGCACAACATCGCGAAAAGGTGCTGTCTTACTACAAACTCGCGCGCGAAGAAGGAGCGACCGTGGTGAGCGGCGGCGGCATTCCGCGGTTTGGGGACGGTAGAGATAAGGGTTTCTATTTGCAACCCACAATTCTCACCGGCCTCGCCAACAGCGCGCGCTGCATGAAAGAGGAAATCTTCGGGCCGGTCTGTCATGTCATGCCTTTCGATTCAGAAGAAGAGGCCGTGGCTCTAGCCAACGATACAAAATATGGATTGGCGGCTTCGCTGTGGACCAGCAATCTACAACGCGGGCATCGCGTGGCGCAGCAAATGAAGGTGGGGCTGACCTGGGTGAATACGTGGTATCTGCGCGACCTGCGAACGCCCTTCGGGGGTGCGGGACTTTCAGGGATCGGCCGCGAGGGCGGCGTCCATTCGTTGAATTTCTATTCGGAAATCAATAACATCTGCATCCGGTTATGAGGTTGCGGCAAATCGCATGAGTCATATGGAATCGAAAATTGTGCCCGGAAAAGCGCGGCCTTTGGGGCACTATCCGCATGTGAAGCGTGCCGGGGACTTTTTGATAGTGTCGGGTACCAGTTCGCGGCGCGCCGACAATTCGATTGCCGGTGCGGTGGAGGGCAAAGATGGCAGCATCCGGCTCGACATTCGGGAACAAACCCGCGCGGTGCTGGAAAACATCCGGGACATACTGGCCAGCACCGGGGCCTCGCTCGGCGATGTAGTGGAGATCACCAGCTATCTGGTCGACATGAAAGATTTTGCGGGCTATAACGAAGTGTACGGAGAATTTTTCGGGACCGGCGGCCCGGCCCGGACCACGGTGGCGGTGCATCAGTTGCCTAACCCGCAATTGCTGATTGAAATTCGCGCCCTGGCTTATAAACGCATCCAGGAATAAGGAGAAGCCATGCCATCCATCCGAACGCTCAAAGCGTTCAACTTCCAGAAATGGGTTGAAGACAATCGCGACAAGCTGAAGCCGCCCGTGGGCAATGCGCAGGTGTGGGAAGACGGGGAAATGATGGTGACGGTAGTGGGCGGGCCGAACCAGCGCAGAGATTTTCACGACGATCCGACAGAGGAGTTTTTCTATCAGATCGAGGGCGACATCGTTCTGCGAATTCAGGAAGCGCCCGGACGGCCAGCAACGGAAATTCCGGTGAAGCAGGGTGAAATCTTCCTGCTGCCCAAGCACATGCGCCACTCTCCGCAGCGTCCTGCGAACAGCGTGGGCATGGTTGTCGAGATGCCGCGTCCGGAGGGCGCTTTGGACGGATTTGAATGGTACTGCCCGAAGTGTCACGCCCTGGTGCATCGCGCGGAAGTGAGATTGAAAAGCATCGTGAAAGACTTGCCCCCATTGTTTGAGAAGTTCTACGGCGACGAGAGCCTGCGCAAGTGCCGCGAGTGTGGAACCATCCATCCAGGTAAGTCCTGATGCAGGTCATCGACATTCACAACCACTTCTTTCCCCAGACTTGGCCGGACCTGGTTGCACGATTCGGAACGCCCGACTGGCCGTGGATCAAGCACACCGAACCTGGGAAAGCGGAAATCATGGTGGGTAACAAGTTCTTCCGAAGCATCTACTCAGCCTGTTGGGACCCGGACGTAAGGCTGAACGAGATGGACCGCGACGGAATCGACTTGCAGATTATTTCCGCCACGCCCGTTCTATTTGCGTACAACCGGCCGGCTGCACACGCGCTCGATTGCGCGCAGATGTTTAACGACGCGGCTTTGGAGCTTTGCTCGCGGGGGAAGAGCCGACTGCGTGCGCTTTGCCAGGTTCCACTTCAGGACATTGACGCTTCTTGCGTGGAACTGAGCCGCTGCATGAAGGCCGGCCATCTGGGCGTCCAGATCGGCAATCACGTGGGCGAGAAGAACCTGGACGATCCAGGCATTGAAACTTTTCTTCACCACTGCGCGGCGGAGGGTGCGGCCGTGCTGGTGCATCCCTGGGACATGTTTGCCTCGGACCGCATGCCGAAATACATGATGCAGTGGACGGTGGGCATGCCGGCGGAGACGCAGCTTGCGGTTGTGGCCATGATCCTCAGCGGTGCGTTCGACCGCTTGCCTGCGAGCTTACGCATTTGTTTTGCGCATGGAGGCGGGAGCTTCCCCTATCTGCTGGGCCGGCTCGAAAACGCCTGGCGGCACCATCCTGTAGCGCGCGCCCAGTGCGAGAAGGCGCCGAGTGAGTACGTGGGCCGTTTTTCGGTAGACAGCGCCGTGTTTGACCGGCGCGCACTTCATTTTCTGGTTGAGACGATGGGTGCGGACCAGGTCATGCTCGGGTCCGACTATCCATTCCCTCTGGGCGAGGAACGCGTGGGAGCGCTGGTGCGCGGCAGCGGCTTGAATGACCGCGTCAAGGCGCAGTTGCTCGGCGAGAATGCGATTCGATTTCTGGGGCTGGAAAACAAAGCGGATGCCACGGCCGGCGCTCCCAGCGCGGCGAGTGCGCAGCCGCCGTTCGTTCCCCGGCCGGAGCAACTGACCTACAGTTCTTATTTGAAGATTCCGCAATTGCTTGAGCTGCAGGAGTCGCAATCGTCGCCGCGGCACCACGATGAAATGCTGTTCATCATCGTTCATCAAACCTATGAGCTTTGGTTCAAAGAACTGCTGCACGACCTGGACGCGGTGGTGAATAACCTGAAGAAGGCTGCCCTGCATCCCGATTCGCGGGACGAGGTGTACGAAGCGGCGCGCCTGCTGCGGCGCTGTACCGAGATTACTCGCGTGCTGGTTGAGCAATTCACGATTCTTGAGACGATGCTACCGACGCACTTTCTGGCGTTTCGGGAGAAGCTGGAGCCGGCCAGTGGTTTCCAGTCGGAGCAGTTTCGCGAACTGGAGTTCCTGTGCGGGCTGAAAGACAAGAAAATGCTGGGCTACCACAAGCCCGAACCCGAGGTATACGAACGCTTGCAGCGGAGGCTTCGTGAACCCTCTCTGCACGACGTGTTCTTCGGCGCGCTCGAGTCCATGGGTAAACTGACTGCGGCCACGGCGGGCGAGTCGGAGACAGACCGGTTCGCCGCACGCGCGCGTGGCATCCTCGCGCTTTACCAGGACGAGAAGCACCATCGCGACTGGATCGACGTTTGCGAACGCCTGACCGAGTTCGATGAACTTGTCGTGAGCTGGCGGCTGCGGCACATTCAACTCGTCGAGCGCATCATTGGAGTGCGTATGGGAACCGGTGGGAGCTCGGGATCGAGCTATCTGAAGCTGACGCTCGACAAGAAATTCTTCCCCGAACTGTGGGAGGCGCGCACGTTGCTGACGCAGTAGCATCGTGCCCAGTCCAACCGGATATGGCCACCTCATCGCAACGAGTCGCGCTGATCGGCGCCGGATTGAACGGCCCGCTGCTGGCCATTGCGCTTGCCCGGCGCGGATTCCAGGTCGATGTGTATGAACGGCGCGCCGACTTGAGAAAGACCAGCATCCGCGCGGGCCGCTCCATCAATCTGGCCCTCTCGGCGCGTGGCATTTATGCGCTGGAGCAGGTTGGGCTGTGGGGGACGATGCGTGCGATTGCGGTCCCGATGAGAGGCCGCATGATGCACGCGCCCGGCGGCGAGCTGACCTTCCAGCGTTACGGGAAGGACGACAGCGAAGTCATCCACTCCATTTCCCGCAGAGATTTGAATGTTGCGCTGCTCTCGGCAGCCGAAGAGGCCGGAGCGCGGATCCATTTCGGCGAGCGCTGCGTAGGTTACGATTGCCGCACCGGGGCCATTCGTTTCAAGAGCGAGGAAATCGGGACTGAACACGAGCTGACTTCGGCTGTGACGATCGGATGCGATGGGTCGGCCTCTGCCATACGCGAGGAGTTTTCCAGGCAGGCTGGATTCCAACTTTCGGAGGAACGCCTGGATTACGGATACAAAGAGCTGACCATCCCGGCAATCGACGGGCGGCACGCGATGGACCCGCACGCGCTGCACATCTGGCCGCGAGGTTCCAATATGCTGATCGCGTTGCCGAATCTGGACGGCACGTTTGCCTGCATCCTGTTTCTGCCCTTTGCGGGCGATCCCGGATTCGACACGACGGGGAGTGGCGAGGCTGCCGCGCGATTGTTTCGGGACCAGTTTTCAGACGCGCTGAAATTGATGCCGGACTTGGCAGAGAATTTTGCCACCAATCCTGTCGGCGCGATGGTGACGGTGAAGTGCAATCCCTGGCATGTCGAAGGCAAGGCGCTGCTACTGGGAGATGCCGCGCATGCGATCGTTCCGTTTTTCGGCCAGGGGATTAATTGCGGGTTCGAAGACTGCATGACGCTGGTGGAGTTGATTGACCGGCGCGGCGCTGCTTGGCCGCACGTGTTCGCAGAATTTGCAAGGATGCGCAAACCCAACACCGATGCCATTGCGGACATGGCGTTGGAAAATTTTATTGAGATGCGGGACCGAGTAGCCGATCCCGCATTTCTGTTGCGGAAAAAAGTAGAGCTGGCATTGGAGGCGCGCTATCCCGGAGTGTTTGTGCCCAAATATGCGATGGTGACGTTTCATCGCGTGCCATATTCGCTCGCAATGGAGCGCGGGGCGGTGCAGGACCGCATGCTGGCCCGACTCTGCGGCCCGATTCGTCGCGTGGAAGATATCGACTGGACGGAGGCTGACAAGCTCGTTCGTGAGCTCACTCCTCTGGAGCAGGCCCAATGAGCGAAGTTCGGTTTGAGCCCAGTCGCGAATTCGCGACGACAATGGATGCACGGGATCCGGTGGCGGGATTTCGCGGACGCTTCCACATGCCCAAGCGGTTCGACGGCCGCGACGGCGTTTATTTCTGCGGACACTCGCTGGGGCTGCAGCCAAAGACCGCCGCAAGCTGCCTGGCGGAAGAGCTGAAAGCCTGGGCGGAACTGGGTGTCGAAGGCCACTTTCGCGCCGAGCATCCCTGGATGCCCTACCACCGGTTGCTGACTGCACAAATGGCCGCGGTGGTTGGGGCGCAGCCGCGCGAAGTCGTCGTGATGAACTCGCTCACCGTGAATCTGCACTTGCTGATGGTGAGTTTCTTTCGACCGACTGGGGAGCGGCACAAGATTTTGATGGAACGCGGAGCGTTTCCATCCGACCGCTATGCGGTCGTTTCCCAGCTTCGTGTGCACGGATTTGATCCCGGCGCGTCGCTGATCGAGTTGGCGCCGCGCGGCGGCGAGGACTGCCTGCGAGAAGAAGATGTTGCGCAATGCATCGACCGCGAAGGGGAGACCGTCGCCCTAATTCTGCTTCCGGGCGTGAATTACGCGACGGGACAGGCCTTTGATCTGCAGGCAATCACGGCGGCTGGACATGCGAAGGGATGCGTGGTTGGATTCGACCTTGCCCATGCCGCCGGTAACTTGGCGCTGCAACTGCACGACAGCGGCGCCGATTTTGCCGTTTGGTGCAGTTACAAGTATCTGAACGGCGGTCCGGGATGTGTGGGCGCGTGTTTTGTTCACGAACGGCACGCACGGTCGTGGAAGCGGGCGCGGTTTGCGGGTTGGTGGGGCCACGACGAAGCGACGCGCTTCCAGATGGGACCCGAGTTTCGCGCAATGGAAGGGGCCGAAGGCTGGCAACTGAGCAATCCCCCAATTTTGGCGCTGGCGCCATTGCGCGCGTCGCTTGACTTGTTTGAAGAAGCGGGAATGGAGCGCTTACGCGCGAAAAGCGTTCTGCTGACCGGCTACCTGGAATACCTGTTGCGGCAGGAACCTGCGAGCGCTGCCTCCATTGTCTCTCCGCCCCAGCCGGAAAGGCGAGGAGCACAGCTGTCTTTGCGGATCGCGCGGGGCGGGCGCGCCGTCTGCGAACGCCTTTTGGCCGACGGCGTCTTCGTTGACTGGAGGGAGCCCGACACGATTCGCGCTGCGCCGGTCCCGCTTTACAACTCTTTTGCCGACGTCCATGAATTCTCACGGATTTTCCATGCCGCCGTGCGCTGACAACAGGCGATGCACGTCCCGATGCGGTGACTTCGGTAACTCTTGCCAACCTAAGTGCTTCCATAAAATCGGGGCGTGGAAGCGTACGCCCAAAAACTGGAGCGGCGATGGACGCTCGTCTCCGGAGTGCTGGTGTTTGCCTATCTGGGATGTGCGGTCATTGCATCCCCGGGCTACCGGCTCACCGCGTTTGGCGATCTGGCGCAATGCGCGCTTCTGCTTGCGGTCACCGTTT